>Ga0193719_10001016_pt1 | contig 10957 bp, 10 predicted proteins | sample U2a2metaG_FD_160103 | JGI IMG/M metagenome (GOLD analysis project Ga0193719, IMG submission 160103) | Soil microbial communities from a riparian zone of the East river system, Colorado, United States - U2a2 | ecosystem: Environmental > Terrestrial > Soil > Riparian zone | place: USA: East... | reverse complement strand
AAAAGAACCACGCTGGCTCGCTCTTACGGCGATGGTAGCGACCGGACTGGTCTATGCAGCGTTGCCCAGCAGTCTTTCAGTCGGTCCGGATTGGCTACTCTTGGCAGTCATGGTTGCGCTGATTGTCTCTGCGCTCATCTCACATCGGGTCGGGCATCACACCGCCGACAAGATGATTGGGTATGCAGCCAGCGTGATTTTGACCATTGCCCTGATCTGGTCACTCGGACTGCTTGTGGCAGCCATTCCCACGCACGCCATAGATCCCAAGATTCTGCTCCGGTCTGCGGTCGCGCTATGGGTGACAAACGTCCTGGTGTTTGCCCTTTGGTACTGGCGACTTGACGCCGGCGGCCCGCATGAGCGCGATAAGCTCCCCGGCCACAAGGAGGGAGCTTTCCTATTTCCGCAGATGAACCTCGAAGCGGGGGCCGATCCTGGCTGGTCGCCCAACTTTGTGGATTACTTGTTCTTGGCCTTCAACACGAGCACAGCGTTGTCGCCCACCGATACGCCGGCCCTCTCCCGCTGGGCGAAGATTCTGATGATGATCCAGGCGACCATTTCACTGGCCGTACTTGCATTGCTGGCTGCTCGAGCTGTGAACATCCTTTAGCAGGGTCGCCCGCCCCACCGGATGAGACCCGCACGACGACATCAGCCAAGCTAGGTTTTCCCCTTGGAGGGTGTGACTGCGCCTCGGTGCCGATCACTAGATAAGCCGACAGCATCTAGCCAGTAAGCGGTGAGGGCGTGAGCACTACGAAAGCCCTCGGCCGCCACGGCTCGGTCTCCCGAAGGCATCACCCTTGTTCGCAAATCCAAGGTGCCCTGGGAAATCGTGACCGGCAAAACGCGTATGTGACGAAGTTCCGAGTGGTAGCCAGCCTTATTGCGAGCTCCGTCATCGAAGGGTCTGCCGCCCTTTGGAGGCAATCAGCCGCCAAGCCTCACAAATATGCACGGCTAACTCTTCATCGCTGATCGCATCCAGTTCGATACCAACCCAACCACGCCCACCCACATAAGGCGGCAGGAAGAACTTGTCAGGCTCGGACTTGAGCAGCGTTGCCTGCAGACCAGGAGGTACGGGAATCCACACCGCAAGGTGGCCATCGTGGTGGTGGTTATTGGCAAACATCACATAGACTTTTTCTCTCACAAGGAACGTGGGCTCCCCGTGAGAGATTTTTTCCTTGGTGTGGGGTAAAGCCGCGCACACTCGGCGTATTCTTCGCAGATGTTCTTCGCCAGAGACCGACAGATCTTCTCTCGGCACGGGTGATTTCCGCAGCGGTTTCTTCGCAATTGGCTTCAACCGACCTGCCTTTCAGACCAACGTTGGCCCGTATGCCTCTGCGGATCCGAGGAATAGAAAACATCGTGGGCAGCGAAACCAGGCCCACGGGCCGAATCCGCCGCCAGCGAGATGGCGGATGCCCGCCGGTTGTGACTCGTCACCATCGGGTAAGTCCCCACCGTTCGGGCAAGGTTCTCACTCGGGTGGAAACAGTTCATCAAACAAGCGCGCCAGCAACTGGCCATAGGCTTCCGCGCCATGTTCCTGCAGATAGCGTTGTTCAGCAGGACGAATAGGATTTGTATCTACATGTGCTTCAAACCGGACGGTGCTCTGCGAATGTAGGCTTGGGTCTGCGACGCGCTTTTTAACCACATCGGACGGGACAATCGCCCTTCGTACTCGGTTACGCGCTCCGCGTAGATTCTGAAATAGGTCGTCTAGGTCATAGATCACGCGCACCGCTTCGATGGCTCGGCAACCGTCAGCGACCCTGCCATCAGGTCCGAGTGCATACACATTTGGCGCCGTCCAGACTGTTCGGTCTCCCCGCGCCCACATCAGTTGGGCCACCGTAAACCCCGCATCGCGCAGGTTATGAATCTCCGCAATCGTAACCACTGCTTCGTCAGGCGCTCCGATCTCCCGGACGTACTGGTTCCAGACCTCGACTAGGCGCTGCTCAGAGACCAGGCTCGCTCGGTTGCGAACCGCCTCGTACTCAGCGCGGGCAACTCGCTCGCGGACAACCGCTGCTGACCAAGCCGCAGGCAGTTCTTTCGCAAAGACAGCCGCGATTTCAGACACGAGAGATTGGCGTCGGCCTGGGAGTGAACCTGCCCGGCAAGTTCGTTGATGCGAATCGCAGCTTGCTTGTGTCGTTCGTACTCGGCATGAGCGGGCGGTTCGATGGTCATCTGCGACTCAGTGGAGCTGCTCGGCTGTCGAGCCGCGACCATCAGCGCGAACACTAGTCCGAGGGCAATCATGAGCGGGGCGGGCATACCTTATACCAGGACACCGGCCCATGATAGATCAAGCCGCAGGCCAAAGGGTTGGAATCTCGTGTCCTAAAACCAGTTCCACCAGCACAACCCTATCGAATTTCGGATCGTCGTTCTTCACGTCCCTCGCCCATATTTTTCCTGAATTTTTCGACCACCGACTTCACCCCTCCGGCCGGACAATGGGACCGCTTGAAACGCGCCTCGATCGTTAGGTCCACCCCAACCTAGAGGTCGCAACCAGCCATCAATCATGCTCGCCAGCCCGTGGCTGGTGGTTGAGGCGGACGGTGGCACCCGCCCGTCGGCCGTTTCGCTACTTTGTTTGCACTTCAACCGGCTCGGGTAAGTGCATGGATCCATTGACCTGACTTCCGACCTTGACGGTTTGTCCATGCTGGCAGTAGTGCGCGATGACAGCGGGCTTGGCCCAGTCCATATCCCAGGCGTCTTCAATGGCGATGACGGTATACCAACCGGGGATCACGCTTTGCAGGCTGAAACTTCCATCCAGATCGCTCTGGTCACGACGAAAAAGCTCGCCATTTGATTCCGGAGCTTTGGGCACCAGAACCACCATCACGCCCGGGGCCGCCTTCCCCGACCGCTTGGCCACGCCCTCGAGCCTGACCGCGCCTCCAACCAGCAAGAGGGAGACGGCGAGAGACGGACTGGCGGGGACGTTCAAGCTATGCCCGGACGTTTCACTGCCCTGGGAAGCGATGCGGACCACCGAATACGCCTTTGAGGGCGAGCCTGCCACCACGTCGTATTTGCCGGGGCTGACGCTCGGGAAGTTGACCTCTCCCTTCGCGTCCACCTCCCCTTCCGATAAAACTCTCCCCTTGCCATTCCGCAATACGACATCCAGTTGTGCGGGAAGCGAGTCTCCGCCCAGCAACCGAACCGTGGCTTTCACGCTGCAGCTCGATTCGCCCGAGGACGCGTCCAGTTCCTGACTGTCGTTGGTGAGATCAACTTCGCTTTGCTCCTGCACTTGGCCGTTTGCGGATCCGGGAATGCGGACTGTGTACCTGCCCGCCGGGATGCCGGTGATCTCATACACGCCAGGCGAAACCATTTGAGCGCCTTCGTCTTGAAGGGTATTCATGCCATCGAAAGCCGGCTTTTGAAGCGTCGGAATGGGGAATCCATTTTCACCATTTCCGGGTGCATGGAGGAGCAAGCGAAGGGCAGGAACCGGGCTCAGGTGGATATCGACGTCCACATGATCGCCACCTCGGATGGGGATCGGGGTAGCCTCGTCAGCTTCGGTCACATCGGCGTAGTAGGTGGTCGGATAGGCAACATCAAGGGATCGGTCCACAAGAGGTGGCAACATTCCCTGGCCTGGTGGGGAAGGGGCGGGATACACGGCATACCAAGGCTTCGCCATGGCTGACACGAAGTAGGTACCCCCATCAAGGGGTGTGACCTCATAGGCGCCTTGATCATCGGTGACCGCCCTGCGGACTGGGCGGATATGGCTTACCCCCGACTGATGATCCTCGCGGTAAACCGTGACCCTGGCATGGCGCACCGGATCACCCGTTTCATCGATGACTTTGCCGGCGAGTACTGCCGAGGGAGCGATTCGCAGAACCAGATTCTCCGTCTCGAGGCTGGGGCCAGTCACAATCGCAGTCGAAAACTGGCCGTGTTGGTCATAGGACCCTGTGATGAAGCCCCTTTTCGCGGCTTGCAATGCGTATTTCCCGGCATGGACCCGGAACTCAAAACGGCCGTCTTCGGAAGTGAGAACGGACTGGACGCTCTGAGGGTTCGCGGTATCAGTGATCAGGACCCGGGCCCGAGCCAGGGGATGCCCACTGGCCGCGCTCACCACGGTTCCGGCAATCCGGGAACTACCGTTGGAGATTTGATTTGGGTTGGAACTCTGGGCGGTCAGCGTCGCCGGCGAGGGCAGCAGCGCCAAAGCGGCCGCGAGAAGGGCGAACCAACCCAACTGTGAGAACTTGTGCATCTATTCGCTCGTCGAAATCAACTGCAGGCGCAGATATTCTTTCTGGCCAGCCACCAAACGGACAATCTGGCCTTTCGAGTCATAGGCCCGCATCGCTTCCCGATCCCGGTATTCGAAGTCAGCCGGCGGGCGCTTGAAGCAAAGCACGCGATAAACACCCGGCGTCAGTCCGAGCGCGGTGAATTTGCCGTCTGGGGGGACTTGCACCTCGGAGAACTGCCCACCGCCGTCGGGCAGCGGAACACAATAGACGTAGGCGAATGGCCTGTAGGAACCCAGAGAGGACAGCCCGAAGACCACAGAAGTAACCCTCTCTGCTCCTCCCATCGAGGCATCTGCGGCTTCGATGGTACCTTCAATCTGGGCACTATCATCCCGCATCGTCACTTCGATGGGAGAGCTTGCGCCACCGGAGGAGACAACGAGCGGCTCCTGCTGCAGGTCGATACCCCCGGAAGTCACCGACGAGGCATACCCTCGAGATGAATCGATTCGCACCCAGTAGCGGCCAGCTTGAACATTATCGATCGCCAGGGTTTCGTCCTGCGGGCCGGAAGGGAGGCGCAATGACCCACCTTGATTCTGGCCGAAGTCATCTGCCGGCTCCAGGGTTACGTTGAGGTAACGTCTTGGCCCTCGCAGGTTAAACGTGCGCCCACCGCTGCTGTAAGACGAGACGTTATTGTAGTCCGAAGATGTGAATTCTTCCTTGACGTTCACATTGATAGGGCGACTGGGCACGATCGTCATACGAGGTCCCGCAACGGCAGCACCGCGGACACCGATGCTCAACGATCCACTGACAAGACTCGATCCAAAGACTGACGCTTCGAGAGTGTAAATTCCGTTCGGTAGCATTCCTTCAATGGTCTGGTCTTGCGGGTTGTAGCCAAGGGCGTACCCGGGGCCTCTGCGGCCTTGAGCCGCCACGATGATATTTAAGTCCAGCCCGCCCGGCGGGTTCGTGACCGCCACTTTTACCGGGTAGTACGGCTGCCTTACCAGCGAAAGATCGGCTGCGAAGGTCTTACCCGCGGACAGCTGAATCGTGTTGGCAGAGGCGAAGTCGATCATGTTCGGATAGTACGCTGGGGCGTATCCGTACGGTTGTCCGCCGGGAGAAAGGACCTGAGGGTCAAGATCCATTAGCTCGTGGGTAAACAGCTTGTAAGCTCCTGCAGCAAGTTCACTGAAGCGAAACTCTCCGTTTGACTTGGTGGTCGCCACCCCGGCGGAGACCCAGTGGGCGCGGCCACCCTGCACCTGGCGCCGGTAGATCTCTATCCCGATTCGGTCTGGAGGCTCGGAGGTCGGAAGAACCACGTGGCCCACGATCAGGGCCTCAGGCACGAGCGAAATGGTTATTTCCTTGGTCTCCGGGCCCAGTTGCAGATTCTGCCACTGGTTGTTCTCGTCTGCGAGAAAACCCGGCTTGCGAGCCATCAAGATCGAGGGTCGGTTGGGTCCGTTGACCTCGATTCGCCGGTTGATTGAAACCGCGGGACCGGTCGAAAGGGAGGATGAGCCTCCATCGCTGGCGCCGGGCGGGAATGTGAATTCAAAGCGACCTTGATCGTCGGTCATGGTTGCGAATCGATTGTCCGCAGAGGACACCAGAGCCCGGGCAAGCGGTTCGTGGGTCGTGCTGTTCACCACGGTGCCGCGGATGCTGTCCGTATGTGCAGCGGGCGCGTCTTGTCCGTATGCCTGTAGAGGGCTCAGCCAGCAGGCAGAGAGCAGAACAGAAAGGGCGAGGATTCTGAACCGGGGCCCGAGGGGCGCACATCGGCCGGTGAAAGGCGGTACCACCAAAGCAGGAGGATCGTTGCCGTTGCTCAAAGGGAGCTACTCCCAGCCTTGGCGTCACCGGATGAACGCCAAAGTCGACGCGGAGCTTCTCTTCGACCGTCTAGCGGGGAATGGTAGCAGCCGGGCGCTCCCCTTTCAAATCGCCGACCAATCGTCGACCATCGCGGTCGCAGCCGCAGAAGAAGTTCCCCTTGGAATCAAACAGGGGCTGTGGCTGTCGAACTAAGGACAGCGAGAGGTTCAATGGGCTGCATGCGGTGACGAAGCCGCACATCCCGCAAGCGTTCCCCGCCATCCCCTGCAGGTCCATCCCAAAAGCCAAACCCAAACTTTCAAAAGTGGGGGTTTCTACTTGGGCTAGCCAGAAATTTCCGCCGATTCGTTTGATCCGTCGATGGCGCGGTGGTCTACTGAGGACCACAATTATAGAGGCGACGTCCCCCGGCTTGATGCCCATTTGTACGAACACTGCCTTCTGGTGAACCAGCTGCCCAACCGCGGCGTCTGGTAATGGTACGGAGAGAACGGATGCGGGAACTGGCCCTGATCCGGCCCGGTTGCACGGCCGATACCGAGTTGGTACCTGAACTGGAAAAGACCGCGCTGCGGCAGGAGTTCGAACAGTGTCTGACGGAGTGTGGGACATTGGCGTTTAGGGTGGCGCGAGCCGTCTTGCGCAATGGCGCCGACGCCGAAGACGTGGCGCAAGAGGCCATGTTGCAAGCGTTCCGGCGGTTTGAACGTCTCCGCGACCGATCTCGGTTCCGGGCCTGGTTGGTGCGGATTACGTTTCGCCAGGCTTTGGACCACGCGCGCTCGTCACGGCGGCGCGGGCAGCGTGAAACGCTTTGGGCTGTGGCTCTGCCGCAGCCGACCGCCGAGGACTTGGCAGTTTCAAGCGAATTCGGGCGACGCTTGGAGGAGGCGATGGAATCGCTGCCAGAAAAGTCGCGGTTGGTTCTTCTGCTGTCTACAATGGATGGCCATTCACTCGAAGAAGTGGCAGAGTTGCTTCAGGTTCCGCTCGGCACGGTAAAGTCGCGCCTGCATTCTGCCCGAAAACGGTTAGCCGAGAGACTGCGATGACATGTGAGAAATACAGAGAAGCGCTGATCGAAGCGGCGGCCACCAATGGGAGGCTCGGATGCAGAATTGACCACCACGTCGAGCATTGCGCGAAATGCCGCGCGACCCTGCACCGCGAGCGACTGTTGTTTGTGGCGATCGACGATGCCTTGCGCGCAAGGATGAACCAAAAGCCCCACCCTGGTTTTCTGCCGGGCGTGCGCGCACGAATCGCGGAACAGAGACCCCCAGAGTCGCGATGGGTTCCCGCCTGGGCATGGGCGACCGCGGTGTTGGCCCTGGCTCTCATCGCGATGGTGGGTCTGTGGGCAAGGCCGCGAAGACGACTCGCTGAAATTGAGAGTCTGAAAACCCAGGCGATTCGCGCCCCGAAGAAATCACAGTTTTTACCGCTCGGGCGCGGTTCAACCGAGGATTCGAATCCACATCTTCGAGTACGGCAAGTGCGGACGACAAAGAGAGCGTTGGCCTGGCAAGCAGCACATCGGGAGCCCGAAGTGCTGGTGCCTCCGGAAGAGGGGAGAGCATTTGCGCAGTTTGTTGCACGCCTGGGGCAGCGAGACGAGGTTGCTCAAGCATTTGTGAGTCCCGCGGCTGACCATAGCGACGAACCGTTCCAAATTTCCCCGGTTGAGATTGCACGCGTGCAGCTAAAACCGCTCGCATGGGAGTAAGCGATACAGAGAAGCATCCGAATTCACCAGGAGCCAGAGAAATTCGGTCCCCGAGGAGGGAAGATGAGAACAGCGACGAGGGCAACGTTAATCGTCGTGGCGCTGGCCATCCTAGCGCCATGGACCATGGCGCAGGAGAAAATCAAAACGGAAGATGAGCCCGCGGCAGGAGCCCGGGCGGCGAAAATGCAAGCCGTCAAGGTGGCGGTCGTCTTTGTAGAGTTTGAAGGCGACAAAAAGGTCAAAAGTTTACCGTACACCTTTATTGTCGTGGCGGACGGGAAGACACCGTGGTCTAAGTTGCGGATGGGCAGTCGCGTCCCTGTCTACACCGGGAAAGAGGGGGGGATGCAATATATCGATGTCGGCAGCAATATCGACTGCCAAGCGGGACATGCCCCAGACGGCAGCTTTGAGCTCAAGTTGAGTCTTGATCGGTCGTGGGTGGAGGGTGACGTGTCCATTCCGATGGAGAAGTTAAGTTCCTCACAGCCTTCTCCAGGACAATTTCCCGAGCCCGTGATCCGGCAATTTCGCTCGGATCTGAGCTTACTTTTGCGCGACGGACAAACCGTGGAAAGCGCATTTGCCACCGACCCCTTGAGCGGCAAAGTGTTCAAGGTGGAAGTAACACTTAACCTTGCAAAATAGGGTGACTACGTTTCCGGGAGCCCCGACTTCCGGCCTTCTGCACTTGTGATTTTCGCGGGATCAGGGCGTCCGCTTTACGCCGACATGAACTTCCGATCAAATCACCAGCTTCGGCTGGTCACCGGACGGCTGGCCGTGGCACGAAGGCACGACACCTCGGACGTGGTTGTGCTGCGAGAAACCACCCAATGCCTTGCGGTCAAGTCGACCCCCGACCACCCGTCCTGAAGGAATTCATGGCAGAGGTACGCGAGGTAATCGTAGCTGCCAGGAGCTGGAAAAGTCCCATCGGTCGCCTACTACGGCTTCCTTAACGCCTTTCATTGACTAGCACGATTCACAGACGGTAAGATTTGGCGCCAGTGATCGGCCAAAACATCTCGCACTACCGCATTGTCGAGAAGCTGGGTGGCGGCGGCATGGGCGTGGTATACAAGGCCGAAGACACCCAACTCGGGCGCTTCGTAGCATTGAAGTTCCTTCCAGACGACCTTTCCCACGACCCACAGGCTCTCGAGCGTTTCCGGCGCGAAGCACGCGCCGCCTCGGCCCTGAATCACCCCAACATCTGCACCATCTACGAGGTAGGTAAGCACGAAGAACAATCCTTCATCGCAATGGAATTTCTCGAAGGCACGACGCTGAAGCATCGCATCGGCCTCCGCCCGCTCGAGCTCCGCTTGCTTTTCAGCCTGGCTACGGAGATCGCGGACGCACTCGAGGCGGCTCACTCGAAAAGCATCGTTCATCGCGACATCAAGCCCGCAAATGTGTTCGTCACCAATCGCGACCACGCTAAGATTCTCGATTTCGGACTGGCAAAAATCGGCCCCGAACACGGCAGGGTTCTGGAACCTACCGAAGTGACGGCCGGAGCTACAGGAGTTGTTATCGAGCACCTGACGTCGCCGGGATCGGCCCTGGGCACCGTGGCCTACATGAGTCCCGAGCAGGCTTTGGCCGAAGAACTAGACGCACGTACCGACATTTTTTCTTTCGGAGTCGTGTTATACGAGATGTGTACCGGCCGCCTTCCCTTCGAAGGAACCACCTCGGCGGCGATCTTTAACTCCATTCTGAACAAGGTTCCCACCTCGCCTGTCCGTTTAAATCCCGAACTTCCTCCGGAGCTGGAACACATCGTCAACAAGGCCTTGGAAAAGGACCGCGATCTCCGATATCAGAGCTCAGCCGACATCCGGGCAGACCTCAAGCGGCTACAGCGCGATTGGCATCCGTCTTCGCAACGAATGGTGGCAGCAGCCACGCAATCTGCCGCCGCAATGGCCCCGGTGGCACCCGCCGAAACCCCACAGCGCGGTGACTCGGTTGAGGCGAAACGAGCAAAACGCCCGGTCCTGGCCGGCTCTGCCATGCTGGTGCTGGTCGCAATCGGCCTCGCCGCCTTTCTCCTCGGCGAGCGGTCCGCTACCCGACCCGTACCTACTTTTCGCGAATTGAGTTTCCGGCGAGGGGCTCTGCTGGCAGCCAGGTTTGCTCCGGACCCGCGGTCGGCCGTTTACAGCGCCGCTTGGGAAGGCAATTCAGAAGCAGTCTTTATTAGCTCTCCGAATTCGACCGAATCCCGCGATCTCGGCCTGACGCAAACCGAAGTATTAGCCGTTTCGGCAGCGGGACAAATGGCAGTGTTGCGCCGCTTTAGCGTCAGTCCCAATCATTTCACCCATCGTGGAACGCTGGCTCAAGTTTCCATCGGCGCGGACGCTCCGCGCGACCTGCTGGACAATGTTGAAGCTGCGGATTGGGCGCCCGATGGAAGCGCGCTCGCCGTCGTCCACGTGGTGAGTGGCCAAAGCCGAGTCGAATATCCGATTGGCAAAGTACTGTATGAAACCGCCGGATGGATCAGCCATTTGCGCTTCTCTCCGAAGGCTGATCGCCTCGCATTCATTGATCACAACCTGCTGGGAGATGACGGAGGAACCATCAGTGTCGTGGACCTGAACGGTAAGAGGTCTGAGCTGACCGAGCGCTGGGCGAGCGCGCTCGGGGCCGCCTGGTCGCCTGCAGGAGATGAGATCTGGTTCACTGCCACCGCTACAGGCTTCAGCCGTTCGCTGCGAGGCGTCACTTTGTCGGGCAAGGGCCGCGAACTGCTCAGCGCTCCCGGAACACTCACTCTGCATGACGTCGGGGTTGGCGGTCGCGCTTTGATTTCCCGTGATGCCTTGCGTTCCGGGGCCATCGGCATGGCACCCGGCGAAAACAAGGAACGCGACCTGAGTTGGCAAGACTGGACTGTCCCGACCGACATCTCGGATGACGGGAAGCTCATGCTGTTTATCGAGGCCGGCGAGGCCGGCGGTGGCGAATATGCGGTGTTTACCCGCGATACGAATGGTACCTCTGCCGTCCGTCTGGGCCAGGGCTCTGCCTATGCGCTTTCACCCGACGGTAAGTGGGCTCTGGTCTTGCGGCAGAACATATC
>Ga0193719_10001011_pt1 | contig 10969 bp, 8 predicted proteins | sample U2a2metaG_FD_160103 | JGI IMG/M metagenome (GOLD analysis project Ga0193719, IMG submission 160103) | Soil microbial communities from a riparian zone of the East river system, Colorado, United States - U2a2 | ecosystem: Environmental > Terrestrial > Soil > Riparian zone | place: USA: East River... | reverse complement strand
TCGGTCTTGTTGCGGGGATAGGGCGCAAGCGCAGCGCAGCCGGTGTGCGAGATCGCGATCGGCACCGTCGAAGCGTCGATCGCTTCGAGCGTGGTGCGCTCGCCGGCATGGGATACATCCACCAGCGCCCTGCGCTCGTTCAGACGCGCGACCAGCTTGCGGCCGAATTCGGAAAGGCCCGCATTGCCCGATTCCAGGCAGCCATCGCCGACCAGATTGCGCCGGTTGTAGGTGAGTTGGAAGATGCGCACGCCAAGGTTGCGGAAGGTGTCAACGCGATCGAGATCCTCGGAGAGCGGCGTTGCATCCTGGAAGTCGTAGATGAGGCCCAAGCGGCCGCTGCGTTTGGCTTCGACAATATCCGCCGCGTGGAAGACCTGGACGAACACATCGGGATGAGCGGCAATTTGCGCGTTCCAGTAAGCAATATTGCGGATGGTCTCGTCGTAGTTGCGCGCATAGCTGCCCACACCGCTGACCGTCAGACTGACCGCCGTCAAACCCGAGGCGCGCACATCGTCGAGCACTGCGGCACTGAGCGGGGCAAAGTCTTCGCTGCCGTAGAGGCTCGGGTCGCCGTTCGAATCGATCACCACCGCCTGGCGGTAGCCCGGCCACGCGGCAGCCTGGGCCTCGGCGGTGGCCCGATCGATGGCTCTGGACGACAAGCTTGCGACCGCCGCGGTTCCAAGCAGGGACAAAAATGTTCGACGGTGCATCTGCATGCTCACGGGAGGATGGTCCCTCTTTCTTGCCGTACTTTTTGTCGAAAATCGGCTCCCGTTTTGTCAGGAGAAATCGCCTGACACCTTCCCTTGTTACTTTGCGAGGGACGAGCCAATTCATTGCTTCAGGAAGAGTTGAAACGGCTACCTCGAGCTGCGATGCAACTGCCCCGACGCGCCTGTGCACTCTTCAATATCTAAAGCTTAATGTGACCTCGGCTCTTTCTAAGAGACTAAGCGAGCAAGTTCCAAAAACTCTAAGATAAAAAGTGCCGGAGCCTTTCGCTCCGGCACTCGGAGTAGGTGCGGTTCGGTGAAGGTTTCAGCGCGGATCAGGGATGCACTCGATGCAGCAACAATTCAGCCTCGAACGCCAGTTGCAACGCGGAAGATAAACTAACCGGCTGATTATTAAACTCCGCGTCTTCGAGTTGCTTGATCATCTTCGCCGCCAGCGCGTCGCGCTGGCTGTTTATGCTAGTCAGGCGATTTTCGAGGGTATTGTAGGTCGTATCATCTCCCTTAAGCGCGGCCGTGGACACGGCGAGACTGGCCAGCCCAAGTTTGCCGACTGGTGCGCTGATCTGCTTATATTCCGCCGCCAGTAGCGTGAAGGCGAGAGCGCTGCGGCGCACTGCGAGGGGCAGGGCACGTTCGCTAAGGTCTTCCACCAGGGCGCGGCCGTCGTGGGCGTAGTCATCTTGCAGACCCAGCAAAAGCATCATGGTGGGCCGAATGTCGGTGTGGTCCGACCAGGTTTTGCGATCGACTCCCCTTTCCCGTACCCCTGGCCCAACCATCCCCAGCCAGGTGGTGGAGATATCGGACTGAACGTCGCCGTGGTTCCAGGCAAAGGACGGGTTTTCGGTTACGCAGGGTGAATTGCAGTTCGGCGCTCCGGCGAAGAGAAAGTAGTTGGGGTCGGCAAACATGGTGAGAGTGGGGTTTCTGGCCGAATCAGCAGTAAGCATGTGTAGAAGCTTCATCTCCACCGGATCCGCCAGAAATTCCGCTATCGAATCAGTGTTACCCGTGATCGGATTCACCGCGGTGAGCGCCGCCAGGGCTTTCGCGAAGTCGCGGGTCACCGCGTCGGTGCGCGTCGGGTTGCCGGTGATGTAGATCGTAGGGGCATCGTCTGAGTGTACGGTGAAGGGAGTGGTACTGGACTGTTCGGTCGCCAGCAGACCCGCCAGGTTGGTATTGATTTCTCCAATCTTCGCGTAGGTGCATGGGGTGTGGATCCCGTCACAATGAGCCGGGGTTGGCGCGCCTCCCACAAAATGGTCGCCTTCGTCCGCGGTCACGATGAACAGCGTGTTGTCCTTGGTAATTCTGTCCTTCGCCAGCCGAGTAAAGAACTTGTTGAAGGCGTCGTCGTAGGCCGCGAGAGCGGCGACATAGCCTGCCTCCCCGGGGCCGTAGGCCGGTCCGGATGGGTGTTTGTCATGAGCGTCGGAAATGTAGGCGAAGGTAACCGGCACTCCATGCTCCTGCATCGCAGCCACATAGGAAAGTGAAACAGCCGCGGCCATGCCGTCAAACCCAGGGAAGCCGACGTGTCCCGTCGGATCCTGGATGATGTTTCCATTCAGATCGGTCAACGGACCGCTCGGACTGATCTGGGGAGCGACGTATTTATGGCCGAACAAGGCATTGAATCCTGAGTATCCGCCAGGCTCGTCCGGCAGCGCGTCCTGCTCACCGCCATTGGCCGCGCTGCACAAGGGATCGCCTGCGGCACAGTGGATTCCGATTCCAACGAAGTCCGCAAAAGCCTGGAGAGGATCGCTTTGAACTTCCTGGGCTTGCGGCGAACCCGCTCCAAAAACGGTAGGGATGTCGGTAGCTGTGTTCTCCAGGACCAGGTTCGCGGTGGCCACGCCGCCGAAGTTGCAGCCCGCACGAGCGTAGGAAACCCAGGGCGCGGGAGCATTCTTGCCGTCGGCTGCAAGCATATTGAACGTGGTATCGGTGGGCGTGCCGGTGGTGGGATCAAAGATAGGGTCGGTCCAGTAGGCAAACGAAACCCCGAGATTGCTGGTGCCGCTGGGGTTGAAATAGCGGAAGCTGTTGGCCACCGGCACGCCGTGTCGGTCAGGATAAACCCCGGTGAACGAGGTCAGGATGTCGTTGGCGGTGTGAGAAATCAAAGGAGTGTGATGATTGGTAAGAACGGTTCCATTGTTCTCGAGAAAGTTGAGGAGATGTGGCATCTGTTCCAGGTCCGAGGGAACGTTGGGGTTGTCACGAGTAAAGTGTGTGTTGTCGAACTGGATATAAATCACGTGTTTGATCCGCCCGTTGGCGGAGTTGAGCGGACAACCAGAGGCCCGCGCGGAAGATGGTTGGAAGAGGCAGACCGCAGTTAAGAGCCAGCCGAAAAAGGTGAAGGCTCGAGACGCACTGGTGGATTTGTTTTCTTGGATTCTCGCAGAAAATACTCGCACAGCTAACCTCCCGGCACACGATGGAATGACGTCAAGCGGCGCTGTGCCTTGTATATTGCATGGCGAATGGGCGTGGGTCAACAAGCCATGAATCTTTCGTGAAAAGATCGTAGTGGGGGACAGCCGGTCGATCAAAATGCACCAAATCTAGATTTAGGATCAGACCGCTAGTCGTTGCCAGAGCATCGGCAAAACTACGCGCACAGACCGGTTAGGCCCACATGAGTGGTTGGTCCGCGGGGACTGGTCCGGGGGTGCGAACTTCTCTTTTCTACCGTCAGGGCCCCGCCATGGGCCTTTCGTTCGCGCTGCGTCCCTTTCTCCAGGGTGCCGCGCGGTGTTATCGTTCCAGCTATAAGCTTTCCCCCGAGAAATGAAGTCTTTGCTTCGCATCGGCCGCGAATGTTTCCTGCTTTTCCCTCTGGCGGGGGCGCTGGGCACTAGTTTCTGTCAAGCGCAGCCGCCGGCCAAACCCAAGCACGGCTCTGCTGCCGCCGCGGTTTTGCGCTCGGTGAAAGTGATATCGGACGCGGAAGGGCCGGCGGTGGAAATCATCGCCAGCGCCACCTCGGCTCTGAGTCCGACGCTGGAAAGCCTGGAGAGCCCGCCCCGCCTAGTAATCGATCTCCCCAACACCCGCGCCCCTTTGCCGCAGAAACGGCTGGCTGTGGCCTCGGCGGAGGTTAGAAGAGTGCGAGTCCATCAGTTCCAGGACGCGCCGCCGGTGACGCGCGTCGTGCTTGACCTGGTCCATCCCGTGGGCTACAGCACGGAAGGCAGCGGAGCGCGCCTGCTTGTACACCTGCATCCGCTGGCCGAGGCGAGGGAGAAAAGTCCGGAACCTCCGACGGTGGCAGCTTTCACGAAGGGCGTGCAGCCGGTAGCGGTGCCGGTCAGTTCCAGCAATTCTGGGGCGGTGGTGGAGGCAGGAAGTCGGCTGTCGGGTGGTTCGTCGGTTACTGCGGCATTGGAAACTACGATTCTACATCTGGATCGGGGCGGCGAAGTGCGGGTGTGCCCGGGGACCACGCTTTCTGTGACCACTTCCCAGAACGGCCGCGACCTGATGTTGGGCATGAGCACGGGCGCGCTCGAAGCTCACTACACTCTGAACAGTTCCGCCGATTCTGTACTCACCCCGGACTTCCGCATGCTGCTTGCCGGCCCGGGCGAGCTGCATTACGCCATTAGCGCGGACACGCGTGGCAATACCTGCGTCCGCGCGTTAGAAGGAAACACGGCTTCGGTGATCGTTTCCGAACTGATGGGCGACGGCACCTACCAGGTGAAGTCCGACCAGCAGCTTGTCTTTCGCTTGGGCAGGCTAAACCAGATCGATACGACCATCCCCGACGACTGTGGCTGTCCGCCTCCGGCTGTTCCGGTGATGCGGGCCTCGGCGGAGCCTACGCCAACCGTTTCCGAGAAAGACCTGCCGCCGGCGGTGCATCTGGCGCAGCCGGGAGACGAGATTAAGCCGGTGCCTCCGGCGGAATCCGATTCCAGCATGCCCGTACGCGAGACACCGCCCTCGCAGATCACCCTCTCCATTGCCCCTCCCGGCACAGCCCCGTTGCCGGCACCGAAACCCGGCGCCGCGCAAGTCGAGCTGGATGCTCCCTTGGTTTTCCGGGCCTCTGACTTGCCGCCCGCGCCCCCAAATCTCGAAACAACAACTCTGCCCATGTCGCGATCGCAGAGCCAAGCGCCCCTGCTCACGACCGTGGAGCCGCCCGAAACCAAGCAGCATAAGGGGGTATTCGGCAAGATGAAGGGGTTCTTCCGGGGACTGTTTCGCTAGGCGAGGCGCGGCATCCCGGCTTCGAATATCGGGCGGCGAACAGGGCGGACATCTTCACCAAGTTCCCCGACGTGCGAGTTGGTCGGAGTTGAGGTGCGGCGGAAACCTCGATGCCGGTACTTTACGGCTCAAAGCCGCCAAGGATAAGACCTGTAACCCAGGGCGGAAGCGCCGATCCACTTGCTTGCGGACCGTGGGTCCGAGCTTTGAAGTCAAAGCGTCGGAGCCTGACCCCGGGTCCGAGTATCCTTTTTGCTGCCGGCGGCGTCTGACCAAGAAACCGGCCCAATCTTTTCTCCCAGGGGGTGATCGTGATGGTGTGTGCCAGCTCACCGACAACGGTTTTCCCAGGGCTGCCGAGCGACCACTTTGGGCTTTACCGCAGCCGGCTGGCAAACTTTCTAGCCTCGTTTTTGGTTCACGTGCTGGGATTGGCACTGATTCTGTGGGTGGCCACCTGGGTGCCGGATCGCCCGCCAAATGTTGGTCCCGAGGTCAGCCACGCCATCAATGTCGGGCCGATTTCATTTTTGCCGGACGAGCCTGGCGGTCACGGCGGAGGTGGCACGCGTGCCAAGCTGGCGGCCTCCCGGGGAGCATTGCCCCAACTGACCCTGCAGGACCAACTCACTCCGCCGGAAGCGGTGCCTTTGAACCCCGACCCGAAGTTGCCGGAGCCGCCCAGTGTGATGGCTTTGTCGGATGTCAAACTTCCTCAACTGGCGCAACTGGGCGACCCGCTCGCGGCGGTTCAAGGACCGCCTTCGAATGGTCCGGGCGCGAGGGGTGGGAACGGAAATGGTTGCTGCGGCGGGGTGGGTCCGGGCAACGGGCCGGGCTTTGGACCGTACGATGCGGGCAACATTTTCCATCCCGGCCGAGGCGGCGTAACGCCGCCGCGTCCGATCTACGATCCCGATCCCGACTACTCGGATGCTGCCCGCAAAGCCAAATACCAAGGCTCTGTCCTGCTCTGGCTGGTGGTGGACCCCCAAGGCCGGCCCCACAACCTTCGGATCCAGCGCTCGCTCGGCATGGGCCTGGACGAGAAGGCAGTTGCAGCCGTGAGCACGTGGCGCTTTCAGCCGGGCTCTCTCCATGGCCAGCCCGTGGCTGTCGAGATCAACGTGGAAGTGAGCTTCCGGCTCTACTGAAACCGGAGCTCGAGCGGCGGGCTTTGGACATCTCAAACAAGATGACGGTGCCGGCGGCCCGAAGGCTGAGGGCCGAAGTTCCGAGGGCCGACCCGCTTTATCGTCGCATGGCTTTGGTCAGGGGAGCTACTTTTTCCCTGACCTCGTCGGCGATTTCGGCGCCACGCTCCATGGCTTCTTCGGCGAAATCTTTGGCATCATCGGTCCAATCTTCAACCGTTTCCCGGGCGGAATCGTATTTTTTGCGAAGGTCTTTTCGGAGCTGCTTGCCGGCTTTCGGGGCGAGCAGTAGGCCGATCAGGGCCCCAGCCCCCAACCCGATCAACAGGAATGTGACCGCCGCGCCGGCGGAGTTGCCGCTATCAGAAGATTCGTATTTTCCAATGCGCATGTAAATACCCTTTCAATTTCTATTCTGGCTTGGACTTGCCTGATCTAATTTTAGCCGCCAGTTGCTGCTCTCAGGCTTTCTTTCTGGGTTATTTCTCGATAACCTCCCGGGTTCTGTTCCAAATCAAGCCAAGTGCGTGTAAAATAAAGAGTTGGATCCTCGTATCCGGCGGAAAATGTGGCCTGCCCGGCTTCCCGCCGAGGTTAATCGGACGGCGTTCATCGCGATCGCGCAATAATTTTCAAGGAGACTCAGCGAGCAATGGCTATCCCGGCTACACAGCTTCGCCCCGGCATGATCATCAAGCACAACAATGATCTGCATTCCGTTTTCAGCGTCGAGCATCGTACCCCGGGCAACCTGCGCGCCTTCATTCAGGCCAAACTGCGCAACCTGCGGACGGGCGCCATGTTCGAGCACCGCTTCCGTTCGCCCGATCCCATCGAGAAAATTAATGTTGATGAAGTAGAGATGGAGTTTCTCTACGCCGATGGAGACAGCTATTACTTCATGGACACCACTAACTTCGAGCAGACCCATCTGACCAGGGAAATTCTGGGCGACGCCGTGGATTACCTCATTTCCAATCTGCAGATCAAAGTGGAATTTTTCGATGGTAAAGCAGTGGGCATCGAGCTACCGCAAACCGTGGAGTTGACCGTGGTCGAGACCGAGCCGGGACTGAAGAGTGCGACTGCTTCCAGTGTGACCAAGCCAGCGAAGACCGAGACCGGGCTGGTTGTGCAGGTTCCGCCGTTCATCAATGAAGGTGAGAAGATCCGGGTAGATACGGCGGAAGGCGCGTATTTGTCGCGGGCGTAACTGCAGGAGCGTCTGTCACCCTGAGCGGACCCCATCCGTTGCCTGGCCAGCGGGCCTGCGGAATCGAAAGATCCCTGCCGATTGCGAACGCTTTCATTTCCGCGGTGGGAAGTTCTTTAGCTCTTCCGTAAGAACAACAGAGCTGGCAGGCGATTTAGCGGTTGACTGCGCAGCGGCTTCGGGCAGCGACGCTGCGACTTCGCTCAGATGACAGGTGGCGAGTCTCAGAAATGACATCCCCTGAGAAAATTGCTGGAGCACGTCGTTTCCTGGTTCGCGGGCGGGTGCAGGGCGTAGGCTTTCGCTGGTTCGTCGAACGCGAGGCGCATATTCTCGGTGTCGCCGGCTGGGTGCGCAACAACGCCGATGGCAGTGTAGAAGTTTTAGCCATGGGATCGCGCGAGCAGCTGCTCGGCCTGAGGTCGCGTTTGCGCGAAGGTCCGCGCGCCGCTCGCGTGGATGACGTCGAGGAAGCCGAAGCCAAGCCGGTCCCCGGGCTGACCAATTTTCGCATCGAAGGAGTTTGGTAAATGTCGAACCCTGCGTCCCAGCCGTCGATTCTCAACTGCGAGCCGCTGAAAAAACTGATCCGGGAAGTTCCGGATTTTCCCAAGAAGGGCATTCTGTTTTACGACATCACCACGCTGCTCAAAGACAAAGTGGGACTGGCCACGCTGATCGATGCGCTGGCGGAACACTACCTCAAACAGGAGGTTGACCTGGTGCTGGGTATGGAAGCGCGCGGTTTCATCTTCGCTCCGGCGCTGGCCTATCGTCTCAATGCCGGCTTCGTGCCGCTGCGTAAACCCGGCAAACTGCCAGCCCCCACCGCCAAATTTGACTACGCACTCGAATACGGCACCAACACGCTGGAGATTCACAAAGACGCCATCCAGAAGGGCCAGCGCGTGCTGATTGTTGACGATCTGCTCGCTACCGGCGGCACCGCCAACGCCACCGCCCGGTTGGCCCGTTCACTGGGCGCGGAGATCGCCGGGCTGGGGTTCGTGGTCGAACTGGATTTTCTCAAGGGGCGGGACCTGCTGAAGGACTACGGCGTGTTTTCACTGCTGCACTACGACAACTAGAAAAAGCCGGCGACGTCTTGGCGTGATTCTTTCTTCGTTTCTTTCTCGAGTTGTTGCCCGGGCTGTGGCGGCGGCTATTTCTTCGGTTCCCTGGCAGCGTAGCGGGCGGTGCGCTCTTGCAGGGCGAGAGTGACTACGCGCATCATGTCGTCCCAAGGGGCGGGCTTGCCGGTCCAGATCTCGAATTGACGCGCCGCCTGGTGGACGAACATCTCGATTCCTGGAATTATTTCCGCGCCGCGCTCTTTCCCCAGCTTCACCAGCCGCGTTTCCGCAGGATCATAAATCATCTCAAAGAGATAACGCGTGTTGATCTCGTTTTCGTTAAGCGGGGACTCGCGCGTGTTTCCCATCCCCACGGGAGTGGCATTGATGATGACGTCGAAGTTGAGCTTTTTCAGGTCGGCGCGCTTGGCGATCCGCGCTCGTGCCTGGTGAGCCAGCTTTTGCGCCGGTCCGGCGGTGCGATTCAGAACGTAAACCTCGGCGCCGCGCTCCTTAAGCCCGAACACTGCGGCGCGCGCCGCCCCGCCCGCGCCCAACACAAGAATCTTCGCCTTCTCGATCGTGATCCGCTGTTCCAGGGGACGTACCACGCCGGCGGCGTCGGTGTTGAAGCCATACAACTTTCCGTCCTGCGCCCTCACCACCGTGTTGCAGGCGCCGATCTTTGTGGTGTGGGAATCGGTGTTGTCCAGGTGCTTGAGGACGGCTTCCTTGTACGGCATGGTGATGGAGAGGCCGTGGATGGGTATGTCGCGCACGCACCCCAGCAGATCTTTCAGCGTCTTGGCGTGCAGCGGGAGATAGACGCCGTTAACATTTTCCCGCCGCAGCGCCGCGTTCATAATGGCGGGCGAGAGTGAATGCGCCACCGGATCTCCGGCCACCCCGTACACCCGGGTGGCCACATCAACCTGTTCGATGCGGTAGGTATTGCGTAACTCCTGGGCTGTGATCTGTCCCGGCGCGGTCTTCTCGTCGGGACTGACCGAGGCGAAAGTAAAGGCGCTGCCCGCCCGCACACCGAGCAGGCGGCTGATCAGGCCTTGCTCCCCCATGCACAAGCCCACCAGAGAATGGCGGTCGCCGTTCTTTTCTAAAAACTTCATCATGGTCACGTTGTCGGACAGAGTCGTGGCGGTACTGACAATTTTGTAAAAATCGGCGGGGGTGGCCGCCATTTTTTCCAGGATTGTCTCCAGATTCTTCGTAGCACGAAAATCGTGGTAGGACAGAATCAAGGCGGAGCGGCTCCGCAGGCGCTGCACCTGCTCCGGCTTGCACTTGGAGGCGCTCTGCAGTTCGAGGTCGACCAACTGGCACCCGGAGGCTCCGGCCTTCCCCAGAATGTCCAGCTGGGCCGGCAGCGAGCCCTGAAACTTCCCCCCGCTGGCGGCGCGCCGACAGGTGGCGATTGCGACCAGGTGGGGGTTGTATTCCATGAGACGTTTGATCTTGGGGAGCGCCAGCGCCGGGCGGGGCAAATAGTCTAACCTGAACTCCAGAAAGGTGTTATCTCGGATCAGCGCTTCGGCCTTGTCCACCAGCGCCGTGGGATCGGAGTCGGTGACAGCCACGCAAACCCGAGGAAGTCTCAAGGGTCGGAGCCGGCTGATGTAGTTGGTTGCGGCGGCGGTCATCATGGGGGAACGAGTCGGGATATTACAGGCGCGTAATTGCAGATGCAACAACGGATTGTCGAATTTTGCGGCACCAAACTATTTAACGTACCCACGATAACACCAGCGTAACCTTGACCAGGGCTTCGGTGCTTGTTACTGTCCGGCTTGAAAGCCCTTCTCTTTGATGTAGTTAGCGGTACAAAGCCGGCCCGGGCCCCCGGCCTCGATTTCGGAGGTAACATGAAGAAAACAGGACTCTTGCTGTTACTGTGCCTGGCGATGACGGTGGCGGCAACTGCGCAGCAGGCCGATTCCGCCGCGGGCGATCAGGCCCTGCCCCAAGGCACGTTGGGTACGACGGGAAGCTTTCCCGTGGAGCGGGTCCAGACCCCGACGGCGGCTGATCTGTACTGCGGTGGTTTTGTCAGCAAAGAACAGGTGCCCAACGCCAATTTCGTGGCGGGCGGCCTCGAAAGCCCTAACACGACCAAGTTCGCTCGCAACGACCTGGTGTTCCTGGCAGGCTCGGGCTACCAGACGGGACAGCAGTATGAGATCGTGCGCGAATTACAGGATCCGAACCAGTACGAACTGTTCGCCGGCCAGCATTCCATGCTGAAATCAATGGGCCAGCCCTATTCCGAACTCGGGCGGGTACGAATTGTGGATACCCGCGGCAAAGTGGCGGTGGGACACGTTGAATTCAGCTGCGAACCCATGGTGCCCGGGGATTTCGCGATACCTTTTGTGGAAAAGCCTGCAGTTGCGTTTCATGAGCCCGAGCGCCTTGACCGCTTCATGCCAAGCAATGGCAAGGCCAGCGGCCGCATCGTGCTGGCCAAGGACTTCGACCTTCTGTTGGGAACGGGCTCGAAGGTTTATATGAACTTGGGCGCCAACCAGGGAATCAAGG
>Ga0193719_10001009_pt1 | contig 10974 bp, 19 predicted proteins | sample U2a2metaG_FD_160103 | JGI IMG/M metagenome (GOLD analysis project Ga0193719, IMG submission 160103) | Soil microbial communities from a riparian zone of the East river system, Colorado, United States - U2a2 | ecosystem: Environmental > Terrestrial > Soil > Riparian zone | place: USA: East... | reverse complement strand
GACGACGGCTCCGTCACCAACAGCTACTTTGACCTGACCTCGGTGGGCACCTACGGGACGCGGGCGCTGGACTTCCCGGCCTCGGACTGGGTGCAGGACCCGATTTCCGTGGGCAACGTGGCGGTGTCGATCGTCAACTACGCCCGCAACCCGCACCCGTACTTCCAAAGCATGGACATCGTGGGAGATCCGCGCCTTCAGCTCCAGGACGTGGTGACGGTGCGAGACCCGAGCGGGATGGGCACCGCGATGCCGGCCAGCGTGTACGGCATCAATCGTAAGATCAGCCTGAGCGACGGGGTAAAGGACACCTTGACCCTGCGGACCTTCTAGGAGATGACCATGGCGCAGCACACCGCTACCGCCGGACCGATCGATCCCTACGCCATCAGTCTGATCCGGACCGTCGTGCCGGTTGTCTGGGGCCACGCCATCGCGTGGTTGGTCTCCCTGGGCATTCCCACGTCCCTGCTGGACAGCTCTCGCGCGATCGTCGTGGAAGCGCTGGCCGCCGTGCTCACCGCCGGCTGGTACGCGCTGTGGCGCTGGATCGAGCTGAAGCTGCCCGCCGAGGCCAACATCATCGCCCGGATCGCCTCGGTCATCGCGCTGGGCCACCCGGCCAAGCCGGTCTACGTGGCCACCACTCCCGCAGCGCACGCACTGGTCACTGGCCCTACCGGGTAGCCTGGGTATTCGCCGGTCTCGGTGACGGTGATCTCCTGTTCAGGCTCTGGCCCTGTCCGGCTCGGCACCGGGTGGGGCCAGAGCCGTCACCGGCCGATACGAGCCGTTCGGAAGCAGGAACGCCCACTGCCGGCTGAACAGCCACACGGGCTCCAACCGAGGGCTGCCCCACCATGGCACGAGGTAGCCACGGATCTCCGACCAGGCCACGTCTAGATGGATCGAGGGCCGACCGAGGTTGTGCAGTTCGTGTCGCACGGCCATCAGGTTGGACAGGCTGTGCACGTCCGGCAGGCTCGTCCCGCCCATCCCCTTCTTGCGCCTGTGGTGCACGGCCCAGCTCTCGCCCAGCGGTAGTCCGCTGACCTCGCATCGGCCGGCGCAGCGCACCAGCAGCCGGTCGCGGATGACGCCCCAGTTCGCGGTCGCGGTCACGTCGCTCTCCATCCCATTGTGCCCCGCGTAGTGTACGGGGTAACATTTCCCGTATGACGGACCGAACCACCACCGAGACGGGAGCCGAGTTGGCGAACCTCGCCAGCACGTACTCCCGGCAAGCCATGCCGGTGGGCGTTGGGGAGGCCGACACGGACGAGGCGATGAGCAAGGCCGAGGTGGACCTGCTCATCACGACCGAGGTCTACGACGCGGCGATGATCCGCGCCAACCGCCAAGGCCAGAGTGTCGCGGCGGTGGCTCGCGCGGTGCTGTTCACCGCTGCCGCTGCGGCCAACCCCGATCCCGCGTACCGCAGCCAGCACACCCGACCTCCGCTGCGGGAGTACAGGAGTCCAGACGAGCGGACGCGGCTGAGGTTCAAGCTGCCGCGCCCGGACTACGTTGCGGCACGCCGAGCCCTGATGCAGTCCGGTACGTCCGTTTCTCAGGCAGTCGAGGACGGCCTGGCGATCTACGCCAGGACCGGGAACCTGTAGAACAGGAGATCATCGTGACCGAGACCGCAACGGTCCCGGCCGTCTACGCGGCCGTGATCAGCGTGATGAACGCCGTGACGAACGTGCCCAAACGGGGCGAGGGTCCGGCCAACCAGGGCCGGTACGCCTACCGCAAGCTGGACGACGCGGTGGACGTGATCGGCGCCGCGTTCCGCGAGTCGCTGCTGATGTTGCAGTCGACCGTGAAGGCGGTCGCCTACGACACGTACGAGTCCGAAGGTCGCAACGGCATCTCCACCTGGAGCCGCTGCACCCTGACGATGCAGTACCGCTTCACCAGCCTGATCGATGGCTCGTTCCTGGAGTTCGAGTCCATCGGTCAGGGCCTGGACAACTCGGACAAGTCCAGCAACAAGGCCATGTCCGGCGCACTCAAGTACGCCCTGAGTCAGGCGTTCATGCTGGCGACCGGCGACGCGGACCCGGACGCGGACAGCCCGCAGGTGCCGGGCCGGACCGTGCCCCGGCCGGACGGCGAGACCGACGCGCAGCGCGTGCTGCGGGAGCGCCGCGAGCAGGCCGCCGGTCCTGCCGCTACCGAGCCGGAGCCGGCACCCCCAGCCGAGACCCCTGCGGAGCCGCCGGCAACCCCTACGACACCGCAGGAGGCGATCCTGGCGCAGATGGAGCGTGACGCCACGGTGTCACTGACCGAGGCCGCCAAGGAGTCGGCTCAGGCTGAGTCCAGCGGCGAGACGATCAAGCTCCAGTCCCGCCAGATCGAGCGTGCCCGCGCGGCGATGAAGGCGGCCACCGGCATTGCCGACCGGTTCACCCTGAACCGGATCATCGTGCAGTCCCGCAAGGAAGGCTTCCTGGCGGCCAACATCGACGGCAAGAACGTCGGTGCGATGCTGGCTGCCGCACGGGGGATGCTGTCGTGAGCGCGAGGTCAGCCGAGGCGGCTATCCGGCAGTTCTGGCCGGATCACGTCACGTGCCTCGGAAAGCACGACCCGGTAGAGGACGTGACCGAGGGCATCGTCTGCCCCTGCGGCACGATCCTCGGGTTCCCGCAGGAGGACGAGCCCGATCCGGATGGCGGGCTGTTCGAGCAGCAGGGGCCGTCACCGCAGCGGGACGACCCGCCGTGGGACACCACGGGCCAGACCGACCCGGCGGACTGGCCGGCGCAAGCGGCTGAGGATGCGGTCGTTGCCGAGCAGACGGCGGCCGTCTCGCCGGAGCCGCTGAAGTACGGCGCCGTGTCCTCGGTCGAGGCTGAGGACCCGATCACCAGCGCACTCGTAGTGATCGACCCGACGATGCCGTACGGGCCGGGCGAGCTGGAGTCGCAACTGATCGATATCGCCGCGCGCCTGGAACGCGGTGTGCACTTCCAACGCGGGTGGGAGGAACAGAACTACCGCGACCGGCTCAAGTTCGAACTGGCCTACAACCAGGCGATCATGGAGTCGGACGAGTCCAGTGCGGACCGGCGCAAGGCCGGCGCCATCGTCGCGTGCAAGGAGTTGTTCGAGGCCAAGGCGCTCTCGGACATGATGGTCCGCGCCGTTCGGGAAACGATGCACAACCTGCGCAGCCTCCAGTCCGGCTACCAGACCATCAGCAACTCGATCAAGTCGACCACCCAGTCCTACATCCGGTAGGGCGTGTAGTTATTCGCACCACGACGAAACAGGAGATGGACATGCCGACCGTTCGCGAGATCAAGAAGGGCGGTGGACCGCAGCTCGTGGAGTACCTCGGTCCGCGCGACCTGAACACCCTGCGGCGCCTCGCCGCGTACCTGCACGACGGGTTCGAGTACGGCAAAGGCCGGAAGGTGGGCCTGCTGTCCCGCCTCGGATCGCTGGACAAGATCCTGCGCGAGAACATCATGCCGGCGGTCGCCCTGCTGCCCGAGGACGCTCCGCACGTTCGTTCGGCGGTGCGCGATGGCCGGTGACACGATCGTCACGGTGGTCGGCAACCTCACTGCTGACCCGGACCTGAAGTTCACTCCGTCCGGCGCGGCTGTCGCCAACTTCACGGTCGCATCCACCCCTCGCACGTTCGACAAGAACAGCGGCCAGTGGAAGGACGGAGACGCACTGTTCATGCGCTGCACGGTCTGGCGGGACGTGGCCGAGCACGTGGCCGAGTCACTGACCCGAGGCGCCCGCGTGATCGTGCAGGGCCGTCTCCAGCAGCGCTCGTTCGAGACGAAGGACGGCGAGAAGCGCACGGTGGTCGAGTTGCAGGTGGACGAGGTTGGCCCGTCGCTGCGCTACGCCACCGCGAAGGTCAACCGTGCCGAGCGGTCCGGCGGGACGCAGCGCAGTGCTCCGGCGTCACAGGAGCCACCAGCGGACCCGTGGGACCAGCCTGCCGCGTCGACCCGCGCGGGGGCGCAGGGCTTCCTGGATGAACCGCCGTTCTAGATCGACACCACCGATGCCCCTGGCCCGACCTGGACCGGGGGCATCGTCGTGTGTTGGGACTTGTGCCCCGCGCGAACGGCGGGGTACCTTGTCCCTATGACCAGCAACATCGACAAGGCCGAACTGATCACGGACATGCGGTATGTCATCGGCGCGTCCAGCTACAGCGTGAGGGTGCACGTGGTGGACGACGTGCCCGACGAGGGCGAGCAGTGCACCGTGTGCCAGGAGGTCGGCCGCGTCATCGCCGCGTTCGTGCACTACAGCTACGCGGAGCCCAGCGAGGAAGTGGACGACGACGTGCGCGCCTGCTGCATGTGCTGCATCTTCCCGTTCATCGACTCCGTGCCGTGGCTCAACATCGACAAGACGATCACCGTGGAGGTGTCCCGTGGGGCAACCCGTCGTCCCTTCTGAAGACTCGCGTACCGCAGATACCCGGCGCGCACAAATCTCCCTGGACCAGTGGGCGGCATCGCTGGATGTCCTCAAGGTCGCCCTGCACGACGCCACCGAGCGCTACATGCAAGCCAAGGCGTGCCTGGTCAACGCCCAAGGCGGACCGGCCACCGTGCCGGCGGGCAGCGATATGTACCGCTCGTCGCAGTTGGGGATCTTGATGGCCAATGACATCATCTTCGGCCGCCCGCAAGACGTGCGGATGGAGCTGTCCATGGCGCAAGAGCTGTGGGACAACCCGAAGGAGACCGACGACCCGGCGCTGCTGGCCGGCTACCTGTCCACGCTGCGGGAGTACGTGGAACGAGGTGGGCACTGATGGTCGAGCAGGAGACCGCGCTGGAGCTGGCCGGCGAGACGCTGCCGACCGCCAAGACGATCCGGGCAGTGCTGCGCCAGCAGCTCAACGGCGCCGTGCTCGCCGAACGGACCCGGCGCGGCGAAGTCGTCGCACCGGAGGACACCTGGCAGATGCACCGGTCCCTCGCGCTCGTCGCGCAGACCTGCGGCGAGTACAGCCGCGCGTTTGCCGACGCGGCTCGGGAGGCCGGACAGGTGGCCGAGGAAGAACTGATCGACACGTTCGGCGAGCAGGACGGCATTCCCAACCAGGGCCTGACCGTGCCCAACGAGGACGGCACGCAGGTCAAGGTGTCGCTGGACATCCGCTCGTCCTGGAGTGCCGACACGGACGCGATCATGGCGGCTGTGGCCTTCTCGGTCCTGGCCGAGGTCGACTGGCGAGACAAGCTGATCGACACGATCGAGCGGGACGCGCCCGGCGCGGAGGTCACCGACGAGACCGAGAACCTACTGGCCGGGCTGTTGATCGAGGGGATGCAGCGGCTGCTGGCTACGGGCAAGTTCAACCCGCAGATCACCAAGATCCGCGACTTCACCCGCACGATCGCCGGCACGCCGACCGGTGACCGGATCGCCAGCACCGTGAACGTCTCGGTCCGCAACAGCAAGATCTACAAGGGCGTCAAGATCGAGACCGTGGACGCCAAGCCGAAGGGGAAGCAATGAACGCCACCACGATCGTGGGCTGGGCATATCAGGCCGACGAGTTCCACAGCGAGTGCCTGCCGGCCGCGTTCGCCGGAGACAACTCGGACGAGGTCGAGGCGAACATCAAGCTGGAGGCCGCCAAGCAGGGCATCGGCCAGGACGAGGACGACCCGCTGCTGCGCTCCACCGAGCACCTGCCGCAGCCGATCGTCTCGACCGAAGCGGACTGCCGTTACTGCGGCGAGTGCCACGCCGGCCTGATCGAGGGGCAGTGACATGGACGACGAGACCGAGACTCACGCCGACTGGGCCTGCGGAAACTGCGACGAGTTCCAGCAATTGTTCCTGGAGCGAGACGAGCAGGGCGTGTGGGCGATCACGACCGAGTCGCAGGAGATGATCCAGTTCCACATGAACGGCCGGTGCAGTGACTAGGTCTGCCCCGCGCGGGACGACGAACCGTAACGCGCGGGGCAGCGCGGCCGACCGCCGGCTGCGCAAGCAGTGGCTGCTGGACAGCTTCGGCGACGGCGAGACCGCCAAGTGCGAGCTGCGCGTCTCGCCGCGCTGTGCGGTCACGGTCAACTTCGTCACGATCACCGTGGACCGGTGGCCCACGGCCGGCTGCAACGGCGGCACGTACGCGCGAGACAACATCCGCCCGGCCTGCGGCTCGTGCAACTCGGTGGACGGCGGCCGGACCGGCGCCCGACGACGGAGGGAGCAGCGACGGTGAGAACCCTGGTAGCCCTGGAGGGCGGACCCAAGAGCAAGTTCTGGTACTGGTCCGACGACTGGGACAAGGCACTGAAGTCGGCCGCCAGCCACTACCTGCGGCCGGATCAGTCGCCACCGGACGTGCTGCGGTACCAGCCCACCGATCGGTACATCGACAACCCGGACAAGCGGTACGGCCAGGGCCAGGTCTGGATCTACCAGGCGCCAGCCGCGCGAAGCGGCGCACAGAAGGGCGAGTGCCCGAAGTGCCTGCTGCCGTGTCCTCGGATCATCCGGTGGAAGACGGCCATCGGCGAACAGGCGGAATGCCCACGGTGTCTGCACCTGCCCTACCGCGAGGGCGGCACGTGGCACCACACGATGCCGGCGAAAGATCTTCGTTGGTACGAGGAAAGAGGATTGCTATGAGCTACACGCACGTGAACGACGACAGCAAGGCGGTCGCGCAGTCGCTGGACATACTCACGCCGGAGATGCGTGGCGACTTGATCAACACGCTGGTGTATGTCGAGCGTTCGATGGCCCGGATGGACCAGACCGACGCGCGCACGAACAGGCCGCGAGCCGACCTGGCCAAAGCGAGCGAGGCGCTGCGGCGGGTGCTGGGCGCGGATGAGCGCTCCACCGACGTGAAGGCCGATAGCCTCGGTGGCGATTGACGTGGGCGATCCCCTGCGGGACGCGCTGCGGGCGGTAGAGCGCGCGAGGGAGATCACGCGCGGCCTGGACCAGTCCTCGCGGATCTCGGACGTGCTGCACGTCGCGGCCGGCATCCACACCGAGTTGCTGATCATCGAATCGAGTCTCCGAAATGCCCTAGGAGCCGCGCTGAGCGATGCCGTGGGCGATCGACCCGGACTGGTCCGCTCGGACGCGCCTGCGACCAGCAGGACGGCCGCGCGAGCTGTCTCCGTCAAGTCGGGTTCCGGCCGGGGCATGTTGCTGCGGGCGCTCCGCGACGCGGGCAGCCTGTCCGATTACGAGATGCAGAACGCCACCGGGATGAAGTCGTCCACGCAGCGGCCACGGCGAGTCGAGCTGGTGGATATCGGCCTTGTCCGGCCGTCCAGCGAGCTGACCCGCCGGCACGAGGGTTCGGCCTGGACGGTTTGGGTGCTCACGCCGCTGGGCGTGTCGGTGGCGAACGAGCTGGTTCGACTCGGACATAACGGATCAGTCAAGGTCGATCCGGACACCTGCGTGGAACCCTCCACAGTGGAGGAACCTGATGGCGATCCGGTCCTGTTCTAGACCGAGCAGCAGGCTTATGCTCGACAGACCGCCTCCAGACGGCCGTAGCGCCACCGGGCGAGACCGACACCTCAACCCGGTGACTTGCCACGACGCCCCTTACCCGAAAGGAGCGGACATGACCGTTCAGATTCTACTGACGGTGGTCCTCCCCTAAACACGGCTGTGGCCGGCAGGTGCCTCATTTCCTGCCGGCCACGCTCACCGCGACCGCCCCAACCCATCCCGAGACCGGAGCCCTACGTCAATGACTGGAGTCGCTATGTCGACTGTAGCAAGTACCCCCGTTGGATCACAGCCAACATCGCTGGTCGCTGACGCGATTCGAGCCACAGGCGATCGCCTGCACGACTTGAGTTGCCCGGACGACCTGGACCGGGGGATGGCCGCCTACGACCTGGCCGGCGCGATTCAGTGCGCCGCGCCGTTGCTCACGCCAGCCGAACGGGCGCAGTTCGCCCTGTTCCTCATGGACGGGTTCGCGTCATGACCGAGCCTGCCGAGCAGTTCGAGGTCGAGCAGACCACCTTCGCGATGATTCCCGGCTGGGTCATCGACGCGGCGAACCCAAACAGCCTGAAGGTGTACGCGCACCTGGCGCACCGGTACGTCAACCAGCGTCGTGAGTGCTGGCCGACCCAGCGGTGCGTGGCCGACGAGGTCGGCATGTCGCTGACCATGGTCGAGGGTGCGTTGCGCCAGCTCCGCGAGATCGGCGCCGTGATCGTCGTCCGGACGCGCCGGAACGACGGCAAACTGGGCCGCAATCGGTACCGACTCCCGATGGACCATCCACACCGAGCGGAGGGTGGCGACCAGGCCGCTGACCTGGATGTCCAGGACGTTTCCGCAGGTCAGATCCAGCCTCCGCTGACCGAGGGTAGTCCAGCCTCCGCTAGCGGAGGATCAGGTAACCAGACCCATGGGGGTAACCAGAGAAAAAAACGCGAAGCTATCGCTTCGCGCGACGAGCCCGCCGATGGCGTCCAGCTCGCGCTCGTCCCTGCGGCCTTGGAGCACTCCAGTCCGCAAGGCAAGGACGTGAAGGACCCGGACGAACTGACTGCCCGAGCCATGCGGGTGTACCTGGAGAACTGGGACCGCGAGCAGTTCGGCGCTCCGGCGAACGCGGATGTCACCGAGAGCTGGGTGCGGTCGATCGCCCACCGGTTCGACTGCGACGCGGTGGCCCTGCTCGCGGCCGTCGAGATGGCCGCTGTGCGGGGCAAGGTGTCGCCTGCGCCCGCGTACCAGCCGGCTCCACTGGAGGGCAAGCGGCTGACGAAGGCTGCGCAGGCTGTGGCCCGCGCGGTGTACGAGGGGCAGCACGGTGAGGTCAACTTCGCCGCGCTCATGCAGCGGGCCAAGACGGCGATCAAGGCCGGTCGGGCGCCGGAGGACGTGCACGGCGGAATGGTCCTGCTGATCGAGGACGGCAAGCCGGTCACGCAGCAGCTCTTGGCGCGGTACGCGGAGCGGGTTCGCCTTGATCGACAGGCCGGCGAGTCACGACGGGGGACGGTTCAGTCATGAGCGAAAACGCATTCGACCTGTTGGCCGAGCAGTCACTGCTGGGCGCCGCGCTGACCGGCAGTGATGCGGCGACCACCGAGTTCTTGACCGTGCCGCCGCAGGCGTACTACGTCGTCAAGCACCAGGTGCTCGCGTCGATCATCACGGACATGATCGCCAAGCGCATCCCGGTGGACCCGACGACTCTGCTGGCGCAGGTCATGGACCAGGGCGTGCTGGGCAAGATTGGCGGTGCTCCCTACATCCACACACTGGTGGCCGCCTGTCCTACCCCGGCCAACGCCGGGTTCTACGCGGAGTGGCTGGCCGAGCTGTACGGCCGGCGGATGCTGTGGCAGGTGTGCGTGTCCGAGGCGCAGCGGCTGGACGCGCTGTGGAACTGCGGCGAGCGGACCGGCACGGCGGACTCGGTGGCCCGCATCCGGGTGGAGCTGGAGGCCGTGCAGGGCTACGCGGCCGGTTCTCGGCAAGAGCACGTCCTGGACCTCGCCACCTTCCTGGAGCAGGTCACCGAGTACGAGTGGCTGGTGCCGGGCCTGCTGGAGCGCCGAGACAGGATGATGATCACGGGCGACGAGGGTGGCGGCAAGTCGATGCTCATGGCGCAGTTTGCCTGCACCCTGGCGGCCGGGCTGCATCCGTTCACCTCGGCACCGCTGCGGGACAACGTGCAGGGCATCCGGGTGGCGATCCTGGATTGCGAGAACAGCCCGGCGCAGTCCCGGCGCCGGTACCGCGAGGTCGTACGCCGGGTGGATCTCGCGCGGGAGACGCATGGCCTGGAGCGTGCCGACTGGGCCAAGCAGCTCACGCTGGAGTTCCGCACGGACGGCATCGACCTGATGGCGGCGCACGAGGTGGCGTGGCTGGAGCGCTACGTGTCGGCCGCCCAGCCGGACGTGCTGATCATCGGACCGCTCTACAAACTGCACCACGAGGACATGAACAGCGAGCCGGCCGCCCGGTCGCTGATCAACGTCCTGGACCAGATCCGCGCCCGCTACAACTGCGCCATCCTGACCGAGGCGCACGCCGGCCACAGCGTGGACGAGCGCGGCAACCGCAAGATGCGTCCGCGCGGCTCCGCGCTGTTCCTGGGCTGGCCTGAGTTCGGGTTCGGCATTCGCAAGGCGAAGGACGATCCGCACGGCGAGGGCTTGGTGGACTTCGTGTCCTGGAGGGGGCAGCGTGAGCAGCGCGCGTTCCCCGAACACTTGATCAGAGGGCACTCGGTGCTGCTGCCGTGGCGGCCGACGCAGGACTACTACGACGTGCCGGACCCGAACTGGAACGGGTTCGCCTAAGCAGGAGGTAACCGACATGGGCATGATCTTGGATGTGGCGAGCTACCAGGGCAGAGTCAACTGGCCACAGGCGAAGGGTGCTGGCTGTCTCGGCATGATCGAGAAGCTGACCGAGGGAACCGGCTACGTCAACCCGCAGTGGACCGGCAACTACGCCGACGCGGGCGCGGCTGGCATCCCCCGTGGCGCCTACCACTTCGCGGACGGCGGCAACGCGGTGGCCGAGGCCAACCACTTCGCGGACGTGTACCTGTCGGTGGGCCGCTGGGAACTGCTGCCCGTCCTGGACGACGAGTACGCCAACGCTGGTCCAGCGTTCGCGATCGCCTTCCGCCAGCAGTTCCGCAGCCGGGTCGGCCACGCCTGGTTCCGGGTGTACTCCGGCGAGTACCTGTTTACGCACAGCCTCAACGTGGACGCCTGGTACGACGCCTACACGTCGCTGTGGCCGGCGCAGTACGCCAGCGCGCTGTCTTGGAGCCACGTCGGCATCGAGCTGTGGCAGAACACGTCCACGGCGAACGTGCCGGGTGTGCTCGGGCACGTGGACGAAAGTCAGTTCGAGGGAGGTTGGACGCCTGCGGTGGACCTCGCGCGGATGGGTGCCCCGGCGCCCGTGCCCAGCCCGACCCCGCTGCCGCACCCGATCACC
>Ga0193719_10001008_pt1 | contig 10976 bp, 11 predicted proteins | sample U2a2metaG_FD_160103 | JGI IMG/M metagenome (GOLD analysis project Ga0193719, IMG submission 160103) | Soil microbial communities from a riparian zone of the East river system, Colorado, United States - U2a2 | ecosystem: Environmental > Terrestrial > Soil > Riparian zone | place: USA: East... | reverse complement strand
GCTTGATTCTCGGAACCAGGATCGCTGCCGTGCTGAGCTCGTCCATGCCGAGACCCAGCAAGAGCGGCACAAGCGCGATATCTCCCGCCATTTCTCCACAGACACCCACCCAGATATTATTGGCGTGGCCCGCATCGGCGATCATCTTGAGCAAGCGCAGTACTGCCGGATGGGTCGGCTGGTAAAGATGCGCGATCTTCTCGTTCACGCGATCGACCGCAAGCGCATACTGAATCAGATCGTTTGTTCCGATACTAAAAAAATCGACCTCGGGTGCGAGCACGCTTGCGCAGATGGCTGCGCTTGGGATCTCTATCATGGCGCCAACCTCGAGTCGTTCGGCCATATCGATTTTGGAGCTGCGCAATTCCTTTTTGCACTCTTCGAGCACGGCAATTGCACGGCACAATTCATCCAGCCCGGAGATCATGGGAAACATGATTTTTATGTTTCCGACGGCGCTGGCACGCAAAATCGCGCGCAGCTGCGTCTTGAAGATTTCGACATTCTCGAGACAAAAGCGGATCGCGCGCCAGCCGAGGAACGGGTTCAACTCGTCGGTGATATCTACTGTGCCCGGAGCCAACTTGTCACCCCCAAGGTCAAATGTTCGGATAATCAACGGATTGGGCCGGACGTGCTCGGCAACTCGCCGGTAAATCTCATATTGTTCGTCCTCGGTTGGCAGAGTAGTTCGGTTCAAATACAGGAACTCGGTGCGATAAAGTCCGATGCCCTCGGCACCATTGGCTGCTACAGCCTCTACGTCTTCCGGGAGTTCAATGTTTGCCGACAACACGATGTGACGCCCATCGCGTGTAGTGGACGTTGTCTCACGCAGTTCTTTCAGTTTCGCCGTGACTTTGGCTCTTCGTGATTCGATCTCTGTGTACTGCGCAAGTGTTTCCGGCGTCGGATCGACGATCAGATAGCCGTCGTTCCCATCAAGGAGAACGCGCTGGCCGGTCTCCAGTTTTGCAGTGATATCGTGCAAGCCGACTACGGCCGGGATCTTGAGGGAACGCGCTAAGATCGCCGCATGCGAAGTGCGACTGCCGAGATCCGTCGCAATTCCGAGCACCCTCGCGCGGTTCATGCTTGCGGTATCTGAAGGAGTAAGATTATGCGCAACCAGAATGTGCGGCTCGGTCAGGGCAAGAAATGTCTTGGGAGCCTTCCCCTGGATGTTGCGAATTACCCGTTTTGTTACGTCCTGAATATCCAGCGCACGCTCTCGCAAATAGGGATCATCGATCTTATTCAGGGTCTCGGCATAACGCGTGGCGACTTCTTGGAAAATCCATTCCACATTGCATAGATCGGTCTCCAGCTTGCGGAGCACTTCGTCAATTAAAGTGCGGTCCTCGACTACCAGCAGATGAGCATCGAAAATCGCGGCATCTTTTGCCCCGATCGATTCCGCAATACGCTGTTGCATCTCCAGAATCTGCATGCGCGTTTGGATGAGGGCCGTCTCGAAGCGACTGATTTCATCCGCTACTTGGGAACGGGCAATGCGATAACGCACGACTTCATCCAACTCATCGCGGACGACATGGACCTGGCCGCGGGCGATTCCGGGCGATACGCCAGCTCCTTCAAACCGAATTTCTTTTAGCTCGTTGTCGCCGCTCATCCACTTGGGAGAGTAAGGCAGATGTCAAACATTGCGAGTCAGACAAGTCGGACGCTTAATCTTCGTTGAAGCGGGCGTTAATCAACCCTTCTAGCTCTTCCATTGCTTTGTCGGCATCCGGCCCTTCGCAACGGATACGCAGCTTTGACCCCTGCCCGGCAGCGAGCATCATCAGGCCCATTATACTTTTGCCGTTTACTTCCTCGCCTTCCTTCGAAACCCAAATTTCCGAGCGGTGACGGCTCGCGATACGCACAAACATGGCGGCCGGCCTGGCATGCAGTCCGAGCCGATTCACAATCGTAATTGCTTTCTCGACCTTCTGTACGGCCGCCGCACGGGTCGCTCTTCGAGACAATAAGGCCATTACGTCGCTCCTTTCTGCTCCATCACTCGGAGCAGCTTCGCGTTAAAATCAACCGCAGCGCTTTGACCCAATCCTTTCAATTTTTCGTCCATCGCCGCGACCTCGATCAAACGCGCCATGTCACGGCCGGGCCTGACCGGAATAGTCACGTGTGGGACTTTGAATCCGAGGATCTCGTAAAATTCGCGGTCGAGCCCGATCCGATCGACCTCTTCTACCTCGTGCCAGTCTTTGAGAGTGACAACGAGGTCGAGGCGCTTTTCAACTCGAATACTGCCGATGCCGAAAACCTTCGCCACGTCGATAATCCCGATTCCGCGCACCTCCATGTGATTGCGGGTGAGGTCGGGGGCGGTCGCCATGAGCTCGCGTCCTTCGAGCATCGTAATCCGCGTCACATCATCAGCCACTAAACTATAACCGCGCTCGATCAAGCCCAGCACGCATTCGCTTTTCCCAATGCCGCTCGCACCGCGAATCAAAACGCCGATGCCCAAGATGTCCACCATGCTGCCGAATTCGGTCACCGTCGGCGAAAAATCCATCTCCAAAGCGATCGTTGCGGCGTTGATGAACTTCATTGTGATCATCGGGGTGCGGAACACCGCGATTTTTGCTGCTGCGGTCACAGCCACCAGCTCCGGCGCAAGATGAAACCCGCGTGATACCACCAGGCACGGAATCTTGTGCTCGCACATCTTTCGAAATCGCCGAATGCGCAGCGTCGACGACAAGCTCTTGAGATAAGAATGTTCCGCCGCGCCCAATACTTGCACCCGTTTCTCGGCGAAATAGGTATAGAAACCTGAAAGCGCGAGGCCAGGGCGGTTGATAGTTGGCTCGCGAATTTTCCGATGGAATCCCACACGCGGGCCTTCCAATTTCATCTGCAGTTTTTCGGCGTGAGAATTGTAAAAGCTCTCAACCGTGACAACCGGGACGCTTTTCTGCTGATTGCTTGTGGAGGTGATTGTTTGAGTCCCGCGTCGTTCTGCCATCAGACATAACTTCTAGCGTGAATACCGCGCAATTTCCAATCTGCATCGAGATCCTTTGCCTCGCTCAGAATGAAGTGCGGCCGAGCACGTCACATTTTGAAGCGTTCGCCGAGGTACAGCTGGCGGCTGATGGGATCGTTAATCAGGAAATCTTTTGTGCCTTCGCTCTCCGCCCGGCCGTCGTAAATCAGATAGGCGCGGTCCACGATTGAGAGAGTTTCGCGCACGTTGTGGTCGGTGATCATGATGGCGAGCCCTGACTTGCGCAGGTTTACGATGATCTGTTGCACATCATATACGGCAATGGGATCGACGCCGCTGAATGGCTCGTCCAGCATTAACAACTTCGGTTGTGTAACCAGCGAACGCGCGATGGTTAAACGTCTTTTCTCGCCGCCGCTCAATGTGAGCGCGACATTTTTTGCGATCCGTTCAATGCCAAACTGGTGCAATAGTTGATCGCAACGGTTCCGTCGCTCAGCCTTGCTCAACGGGAGTGTTTCCAAAATCGCAAGGATGTTTTGTTCCACTGTCATCTTCCGAAAAATCGATTCCTCCTGCGGCAGATAACCCATTCCCAGCCGGGCACGTTTGTACATCGGATAGTCCGTGACATCAGTGTTTGAAAAAATCACGCGACCGCTGTTGGGCCTCACCAAACCAACGATCATGTAAAAACTGGTGGTCTTTCCGGCGCCGTTCGGCCCGAGGAGTCCGACGATCTCGCCCGCGCGAACATGCATGTTGATGCCGTCCACGACTGCTCGACCGCCATAAATCTTAACCAGTTCCTCCGTGGTCAGAACGGTTTCCGCTTTCGTTGTCACGAGCGAAGCAGCCTTGGCAGTCGAAACCGGCGCACTTTGGCTAATCATGGTTTTGGCAAAGACGGAGCTGGCGAGATCTGCGAAGCCGGTGAAGTCTGAGAAGGAGTTGCTGCGCCCTTCTTTTCCTCATTCGGCTGTTGACGAATCTCCGTCCGGCTTGGTCCGTGAGTAGTCAATTGGCTGTTTTGATTGATGACCATAACTGTATCAGGGCTGGTCGCGACGTGCATATTTAATCCCTCCTGCACGCGCGGTGTTCCTCTCAATTCAACATCGCCAGTTGCCGCTGTATAAGTGGCTTTGTCTGCCCGGCCAACGGCGCGCGTTGGCGCTCCGCCATTCGGATCAGGCCGGTCGCGCACCAGACCGACGTTTCCTTCGGCAATGGCTTTCCCCAAGCCCTGGTTTTGTCCTTTCGTAATGAACACTGTCAATTTATCAGATTGAAGATTGAAACGCGGATCGGTTACCTTCACCCGGCCGCTAAAGATGCCCATGTTCTTTGTTGAATCAAAAAAAGCCTCATCTGCGTAGATTTCCGTTGTGGTGGGTGCGTTCGACTGCAAGCCGGTAGAAGTCTGGCCAAATAATTTCGCGGCAGCCGAGGTATTTTCTTTCTTAGTCGCCGTTTTCTTCGGCTTTTTCTCAGGCGCAGCGCGGGAAGCTTCCGGGGATTCCGTCGCAGTCTGCCCCTCCATGTACGGCCCCGCCGAGCAGGCGATAAACAGAATCAACACCGCCAGTTTTTTCATTCGTTGCTGTTCGGTGTGGCAGTCAGATGCGACTGGTCAGTGATCACCATTTTCACATTGCCGATCAATCGCCCGGTCCTCGTATTGGTGTCGAAGTACATTGAATCGCCAGCGATGTTGAAATCCGCGCGCTGGATCGTCGTGCGTTCCTGCGAACTGAGGACCCGGGTTGTTAAATCAAGCACCGAGGTGCGCATGTCGATTTGCAGATCGGGCTGATTCTCAGGGGTGTAGGTCGTAATTTTGAGGTGTTGAAATCCGATGTGTTCCTGATCGATCCGGTGCGCCGTTCCCGCTTCAAATTTTCCCCGCAGATGGCCTTCGCCATCGAAATCCGGCAACACAAGGCCTTTGGCTTCCTGGCCGATCGGCAGCGGGATGTTCGTTAAACTTTGTTCGCCCGGGGAGGCGGTCGACGTCGCTGTCACGCGTGCTTTTTTCCTGTGGCCTCTTGACTGACCGGAAAGGTGTGGCGCCGATATCAAAACGGACAGCACGACTGATAATAAGCAAACCAGCCAGCTCCAATAGCCATAGCGACCGCTACGAAACGGCAGCATGAATAGCCTTTAACATGCGTAGGTGCTTCGGCAAATCCTTTAGCGGAACCTGAGTTGGCCCATCCGACAACGCGCGCGCCGGATTTTCGTGCACCTCCATAAAGATACCGTCGCAGCCTGTAGCCATCGCGGCCCTGGCCAGCGCCGGAGCCAGGACACCGTCGCCCGACGTCGAGTCTCCCGCCCCGCCTGGTCGCTGCACCGAATGCGTCGCGTCAAAGATCACGCGATATCCCGCTTCGCGCATCCAATATAGCGAGCGCATGTCGGCGACGAGGTTGTTGTAGCCAAACGTGGTGCCGCGCTCGGTGAAACAGAATTGTGAGTTGCCGAATGCGATCAGTTTTTCGGCGATGTTTCGCACGTCCCACGGCGCTAGGAACTGACCCTTTTTCACATTGATCGCACGACCCGTCTCCGCAGCGGCGCGTAGCAGATCCGTTTGCCGGCAGAGAAACGCCGGGATTTGCAGCATATCGATGCTTTCGCCGGCGACCTCCGCTTCTTTCGATGAATGAACGTCGGTTGTCACTGGTATTTTCAAGTCGCGCCCGATCGCCGAAAGAATTTCGCAGCCTTCACGCACGCCGGTTCCACGAAACGAACGGACCGAAGTTCGATTTGCCTTGTCGTACGAAGCTTTGAAAATGAAATCAACATCTTCGGCCACGCAGATTTCGGCGATCTTCTTCGCCATGCGCCAGACAAACTTCTCCGACTCAATCACGCACGGACCGAGAATGAACACTGGGCGTTTGCCCCCGATAACGACGTTGCCAACGCGCAATGGCTTTGTTTTCACGCTCATAATTACTCACAGGGTCATCCCGAGCGAAGCGAGGGACCCCACAATCGCGCGCAACATTACTCAAATTACTGAGTGTGACCAATCATCGAATGGGAGGTTCCTCTTCCGCGCCTGCGGGATCGGAATAACCGCTCTTTTATTCACTGGCCGCTCGGCCTCGCCTCACAAGGTCTGCAACAGCAAACGGCGCGTATAACCCGAGAAAAAAGAGCAGTGCGACTCCGTGCATTTGCAGGAGGTACAACGGTCGCGAGTCAGAGAGAAAACTCAAAATGGAAAATGCTTCGGGTTTGTGCAGCAAAAATCCATAGTTAACGCGGGTCAGTTTGTCGACAATTAGCGTCACCACAAAGTAAAACTCCGACCACAGCCAGACGCGCACGATCGACATGGGATATGGACGGTATCGCCGGGTCAACATCAGGAAAACCACGCCGACGATGATGCCACAATGCGAGATGAAAAAACTGATAAACCGCCAGTCCGGAAAGCCGAAGCGCAGGTTTGGCGTGAGGACGGCCTGCAACGTGCCGCCAATCCCCCAGAAATATGCCAGTTCGAACCAGCGCTGGCTTCCAGTCCACATCGCCACGATCACAACGACCATGCCCCAGTCGCACATTTGCATCGGCAGCATCTGCCGCCAATCCATAACGCCGCGGCTGCGGATAAAAACTAAATAGACGATGTAGTTCAACACCAGCACGGTTGAGAGAACGCCGATAATTACGTTTTCGAGTCGCTGCGATCTTGTGCGCGGCACAATGGCAGCAAGCGCAAACGGCAGTACGATCGTCAGAAAAATGACCGTCAGATGCGGCAAACCGTACGGTTGGAATTCAGGCTCCATGCGTCGTTGTAGCGGCGGTTGTGTCAACCGCCGACTTCAAAGGCAAGGCGCTTGACATAAGCGCCTCTACAAAATCATGCGCAATCCATGCAACTTAATTCAGCGGATCACCCAGAGATTGCACGGAATAACGTCAGTAATCCAAGCGATATTGCTGGGAAGCGGCAGATTGGCTTCGCCATTTTTCTGCAGCGGCACCACGAGCAAATCCGCTTTCACTGATTGAACAAAATCCGAGGCAGCTAACCCGGTATTGCCGCGGACACAGCGGACCTCTATCGGTACTTCCGTTGCGCCGGCCGATAGAACGAATTGTTCCAGCGCCTCTTCCTCTTCATCGTGCGCGCTGGAGTCTTTGCCTTTGCTGCCACCTGAGCCCATCGACGCGCGGGCTTCATCAAAAGTGGTAATGATGCTGATAACATAAAGCCGTTCACACGATTCCGCCGCAGCCAGCAGCAGCGTTCTTTTCAAAGCCTGTAGTCCGTGTTCCGAACCATCAGCAATGAAAACGATCCGGCTCAGCGTTTTGGGATGCACCATCGGTTTGGTGAAAAGCATTACCGAGCAGGGCGCTTCTCGCACAAGGCGGCGCGCGACGTTGCCCAGAAACGGATGCAACACAACTTCCTTCTCCAGAGCGCCGGCTACTACCATGTCGATCTTCTCACGAGCCAGCATGCGCAAGATAGCATCAGCCGGGTTTCCTTCTTCATAATGAATCGTTGAATCGGTAGGAAGCTGCAGCTCCCTGAGCGCATCGTGAAACTTCTTTGCCGTTTCTTCATTTCGCTTGCCCGCGTAGATCAGATGAAGATCGGCAGAAAAACGTTCTTGGATTCGCTTTGCTTCGGCAAAAACCTGCTTGAAGCGCGGCGAAAACGTCGTCGCCACGGCAATGGTTTTGTAAGACGATGGATCTCGCATCGAAGTGAACGTCAACTTCGTGTCTCGTGAGCATTAGGCAACTCAGGGAAAGAATGACGAAATCCGAATGACGAAGCTCGAAGGAATGACAAATGAAAAAATAACGAACTGTTGTGAGGAGGCCTCTTCGTTATTCGTCCCTTCGGGCTTCGTTCGTCATTCGTCATTCGTCATTCGTGCTTCGTCATTAAGCCTTTAATTTTCCATTTCCTCTGCGAATTTTCGCAAATGCGACGCGCGATTTATCCCGGCAGCTTCGATCCGGTGACAAACGGTCATTTGGATGTGATTGAGCGTGCGCGAAAACTGTTCGACGAAGTCGTGGTAGCTGTCGCGCACAATGACGAGAAACAACCGCTTTTCTCGCTAAAGGAACGACTCGATTTGCTGCGAGAGACCGCCGGCACGATCGGCGGTGTGCGAATCGCTGAATTCAGCGGACTACTTGTCGAGTTTGCCAGGGCAGAGAGCGCGGGAGCGGTGATCCGCGGTTTGCGGGCCGTATCCGATTTCGAGTTCGAATTTCAAATGGCGCTGATGAATCGAAAACTGGATGCCGAGGTGGAAACGATTTTCTTAATGCCCAAGGAGGAATACACGTATCTCAGCTCCCGCATCGTGAAAGAAATCGCGCGCCTCGGCGGGGATGTCTCGAGCTTCGTTCCAGCGTGTGTGGCGAAAGCGCTAGGTAGGAAATGTAGTTAATACATGCGAAAGGGATCGGCTCATGAAAGTGCATTTGAAACAAATTCCAGCTCAGGGCCTGCATCTGGAAGGGGAGGAGGATTGCCCAATCCAAGAACTGGAATCAGAGGGAATTCGTTGCGCTGGCCGCCTGCATTACGATATCGATCTTGGCGTTGCGGGAGGCGCATTGTGGGCGAATGGCTTGCTGTCACAGCCAGTTGAGTTGCGGTGCGTGTCATGTGTGGAAAAATTTATGCACGAGATTCGAGTGCCTGCATTCGCCGTACACATGGAGCTCCACGGGCCGGAGAGTGTCGATCTTACGCCCTCTATTCGCGAGGAAATTTTACTAAACCTGCCGGTGCATCCGCATTGCGACAGGGACGGCCGTCGGGTTTGCAAGGCGAAACAGGTCAAAACTGCGGAGCAGGATACGAAGCGGAGGCCGGACTGGAGCGCGTTGGATAAACTGAGGTTAAAACGTTAAAATAGTTACAAGAGTTACGAAGGCGCCTTTTTTAACATTGTAACCTTTTTAACGAATCACTAGTGCGCGACTTGTTTTTCAAAAAAGGGATGCTTTGGTAACGCGCAGCCATGGGAGTCCCAAAACGCAAAACATCCAAGATGCGGCTACGCATGCGCAAAGCAGCGAACCGTTGGCATGCTGCGCATCTGAACAAGTGTCCGCAGTGCGGAAGCAGCGTCCCGTCGCACATCGCTTGCCCATCGTGCGGCTATTACCGCGGTCGACAGGTGTTGACGCTCGAAAGCAAGTAACACGTAAACTCGTTGAAGCGTTGAACCGTTAAAGCGATAAAAGACAAAGCTAAAACGCTTCAACGCTTTAACGCCGCCCTAATTTTCACTTTGCATTCGGCGGCTAAAGTTCGCAAAGTTTCGGACTAATGAAGATCGCCCTCGATGCGATGGGCGGTGACTTTGGCCCGCCTAACCTCGTTGCTGGCGCCGTGATGGCGTTGCGCGAGTACCAGCAGATTAAGAAGCTTTATCTCGTCGGAGACTCCGCCAAGATCGAAAGCGAGTTGCGCAAACATCAGTGCAACGATTCACGGATCGACATCGTGCATGCCACGCAGGTAGTCGAAATGAGCGATCGTGCCTGGACAGCAGTGCGGCGCAAGAAAGATTCATCAATCAGCCGCGCTGTCGATGTGGTGAAGCGCGGCGATGCAGATGCAGTGGTGAGCGCCGGCCACACAGGTGCGGCCGTCGCAGCAAGCATGATTAAGTTGCGCACGCTGGAAGGGATCGACCGGCCCGGCATCGCGGCGCTATTGCCTACGCAGTTTAACGTTTTTGTTTTGATCGACGCCGGCGCAAATATCGACGCCCGCCCGGAACACCTTTTGCAATACGGCATCATGGGCTCGGTTTATTCGAGCCACGTTCTTCGCTATAAAACTCCGCGGGTCGGTTTGATCTCGTTAGGCGAGGAAGATGTCAAAGGCAACGAGCTGACAAAGGAGGCCTTCAAAATGTTGAAGAAGAGCTCGCTGAATTTTCGAGGGAATATCGAAGGCCGGCATTTGTTTGAAGACCCGGTGGAAGTGGTCGTATGCGATGGTTTTGTCGGCAATGTGATTTTGAAAACGTCCGAATCGATTTCGGTGGCGATTTTCAAATGGCTTAAACAAGAATTGACGCGCTCGAAAATCCACATGGTCGGCGCTTATCTGGTGCGAAAGGCATTTCGCCTCATCAAAGACAAAACGAATTACGAAGAATATGGCGGCATGCCGCTGCTTGGCGTAAATGGGATTTGCATCATCGCGCACGGGGCGAGCACGCCGTTGGCGATCAAAAATGCGCTACGCGTGGCGGCCGAGTCCATTGAACAGCAGGTGAACCCGCATATCGTCGAGGAGATTCGCCGTTACCATGAAACGACAGCCCCGCTCGAGCCCGCGCTCCGGTAAAACGCTGCGCACGGTCTCAATCATTGGCACAGGGAGTTATGTGCCCGAAAAGGTTCTGACCAATGCCGACCTCTCGCGTATGGTCGATACCAGCGACGACTGGATCACTACGCGCACCGGCATCAAGGAGCGCCGCATCGCCGCAAAGGATGAAAACACCAGCGATATGGCAACCAAGGCCGCGCTCAAGGCAATGGAGCAAGCCAAGATTTCGCCGAAGGAAATCGATCTCATTATCGTGGCAACGGCCACTCCCGATATGCTTTTCCCAGCCACGGCCTGCTTCGTTCAGAAGAAGATCGGAGCGACCAATGCCGCTTGCCTCGATATAGCGGCAGCATGTGCAGGCTTTCTCTTTGGCTTGGAAATCGCACAGCAATTCATTACTTCACACACGCACGACACCGTCCTTGTGATCGGGGCTGAGAAATTGACATCGATCACCAATTGGACCGATCGGAATACCTGCGTTCTTTTTGGAGACGGCGCTGGCGCGGCGATTTTGCGCCACCGTGGCAGCGCTCATGGCGTAATTGCCACCCATATCGGCAGCGACGCGCAGTACACAAATATTTTGTTCATGCCTGGCGGCGGTTCGCGGTGCCCTATCACGCGGGAAAATGC
>Ga0193719_10001007_pt1 | contig 10983 bp, 10 predicted proteins | sample U2a2metaG_FD_160103 | JGI IMG/M metagenome (GOLD analysis project Ga0193719, IMG submission 160103) | Soil microbial communities from a riparian zone of the East river system, Colorado, United States - U2a2 | ecosystem: Environmental > Terrestrial > Soil > Riparian zone | place: USA: East... | reverse complement strand
GATTGCATTGCAGACCGCGGGCGCAAACGGCGGCACACCCGGCTCGCCCACCCCTGCCGGAGGCGCGTCGCTGTCCACAAGATAGACGTTGGTTTTGTAGGGAGCTTCATTCATCCGGGCGACCGGATAGTTGTCGAAGTTCGACTGCTCGATGGCTCCATCCTTGGCCGTAATTTCGCTGCTCCGAACAATGCTAGTTCCGAAAACTGCGGCACCCTCAAACTGAGAGCGCGTGGCTTCCGGATTCACAATCAGGCCGGCGTCCACGGCGGTGTGCACCGAGGGAATCTTCACTTCGCCCTTATCGTCGACTTCCACTTCGGCTACCGTGGCGACGTAGCTCAGGAAGCTCCGATGCACCGCAATGCCCATCCCTGCGCCCTTGCCCAGGTTTCGCTTTCCCCAGCCGGCTTTTTCCGCCGCCAGTTCAACCACCCGTCTCATCCTGGCCGTGTCCAGGGGATAGACGGCAGCAGACTCACCGTAATTTTCGTATGCGGGAGCAGAAGCCTTGACGTCAACGATGCGCGCGGGCCCGATCAGATCGAGCAGATATTCCAAAGGCTCCCGTCCCGCCGTATGCGCAAGTTCATTGGCAAAGGACTGGGCCGCGAAGGCATGATAAATATTTGCCACCGAGCGGAACCATCCGATGCGGACATGGTTTGCCGCTGACCCGTTCTCCGCGCGATGGTTGGGAATGTCGAAGGGCAGATCGGTCCATCCCAATCCCAATTCACCGGCGTCGCCGTAAGTGGTGTTCAAGGCGAACGTGGAACCGATCGGCGGAAACACCGAGCGCTGCAGCCAGGCGGTAGGCTTCCCTTTTTCATTCAGCGCCGCCTTCATATACATGGCGGCTACGGCGTGGTAGTAGCCGAACTTGATGTCATCTTCGCGGCTCCATACCACCTTCACCGGCCGGCCCACTGCTTTGGACAGGATTGCCGCCTCGGCCACATAGTCCGGTTTCGACTTGCGTCCAAACCCACCTCCCAACAGGGGTACGTGGCAAATTACGTTTTCCTTAGGAATACCGAGTTCGCTGGCAATTGTCTCCTGCACCGCCTGCGGATTCTGGGTGGGAGCCCAGACCGTGACGGTTCCGTCTCGGTAGTCGGCCAGGGCAACTGGCGGTTCCATGGTGGCATGCGCCAGGAGCGGAACGTAGTAGTCCGCTTCTACGATCTTTCCGCCCTTGGCAAATGCGGCATCCACATCGCCGATATTGCGCGCCACTTTCCCCGGTTGGCGAGCCGTCTGCTGCAGATCCTTCTTATATTGGTCCGATTGATAGCCGGCATTTGCGCCATTGTCCCAGGTCACGTTTAGCTTCTTGCGCCCCTGAAATGCGGCCCAGGTGTTGTCGGCAATCACCGCGACCCCTCCGAGCGGCTGGAAATGATGGGGCGGTGTGAAGGGCTTGATTGGAATGGTTTGCTTTACCCCCTTCACCTGCAGCGGCGCCTTTTCGTCATACGATTTGACCTTGCCGCCCAGCACCGGGGGATGCTCGATCGAAGCGTAGACCATGCCCTCCAAGCGCGCGTCCATGCCATAGCCGGCTTTCCCGGTGCAGATATCCGCCAGATCGTAGATGGAAGCACCCTTGCCAATGTATCGCCATGCGCTCTTCGGCTTGAATTGCAGTTCTTCTTTCTTAGGAACGGGCAGCGCTGCCGCTGCCGCTGCCAATTGCCCGTAGCCAGCTTTGCGATTGCTCGCCCGATGAACGATGACGTGCAAATCGGATTGGCACTCCGATACCGGAACTCCCCACTGCTGGGCCGCAGCTCGAGTCAGCATCAGGCGTGCCGTGGCACCGGCCTCACGCATCACTTCGTAGAAACTGCGGACCGAATGCGATCCGTCCGTGTCCTGATCGCCGTATCGCGGGTCGCCAATCGCCTGTTCCAGCTTCACCTGTTTCCAATCCGCATCCAGCTCATCGGCCAAAATGAGGGGGACGGAAGTACGGCTGCTGGTACCCATTTCCGACCGGTGCGCCACTAAATGGACGGTTCCGTCAGCGTCGATGCCAACGAACGCGCTGGGGTGCAGGATGGCGCGGTCCGCCCGAGTCGCGGGCGCGGTCTCGGCCGCCCACAACAAGTCCGGAACCAGACGCACGCTGAGGATCAGCGCACCTGTCGAAACCACTCCCTGCAGAAAACCGCGACGGCTGACGTTTAAAATGTTGTCGCTCATACATGCTCCCCCGCTGCCTTGATCGCCGCCCGAATCCGCTGGTAGGTGCCGCACCGGCAAATGTTCCCGGACATGCTTCCCTCGATTTCCTCATCAGTGGGTTTGGGCTTTTCTTTTAACAAGGAGATGGCTTGCATGATCTGCCCGGACTGGCAATAGCCGCATTGGGGCACGTTGAACTCGATCCACTTCTGTTGTACCGGATGCAGCCCGTCTTTAGAAATCGCTTCGATGGTGGTGATTTCCTTCCCCGCCAGCGTGCTCATTTTGGTGACGCACGAGCGGATCGCTTTTCCGTCCCGGTGCACCGTACAAGCTCCGCAAAGGGCCATGCCACAGCCAAACTTGGTTCCGGTCAGTCCCAGAACATCTCGCAAGTACCAGAGCAACGGCAGATCAGGATCGCCGTCGAAGGAGCGAGCCACTCCATTCACGTTCAGCGAAATCATGTTTGCGCCTCCAGGTCGCGCGTCGGCCATATTGTTCCAGAGACATCGCTACAAGTCCAATCCGATCGTCTGTCCGCTCGTGACTGAGTCCGGCCGGCCGAACTTGAACAAGCTGGATCCCGGAGCAGGGGCCGCAGCGGTGTTCCTAAACGTCGCCCAAATTCCCCGCTAGGTTCCTGACAGTCCTGCCGGATCTTTTGCTTTGGGCGAGCCGGCGGAAACCAGAATTGGGTCGGAGGCTGGTGCTCCGGGACGTAGAGTTGCTTAGCCATCGGCCCGGGTCTGACCCTCCAGCCCGCGCACACCACCCGCCGGCAGGCATAGGTTCGCTGCTGCCGACGTGAGACGCGGCGAGTCAATCCTTTATTTTCAGCGAGTCCTTGGACATTCGAGTCTGGAAATACATCAGCCTATGGACCGGACCCTCCGGGCCGTCCCCCGAGCGGGTGGGCTGGCTGTCCCAGAACTTAGGGGAGGTGGTTACCTTCGTTACTTTGGTAACCCTGGTCCCTGCTTCATCGGAGCGTATATTGGCGGCCACGGGAGGGAGTCCGGCAATGGACCAATCGCCATTATTCGCATTATTCGGAGGCAAACCCGGTGAACCGGTGCCACAGGTTGACCCGGAAGACGTCAAAGCGGCATGGGAGCTGGGCAGGAATGTTCAGAAAAGACATCCAGGTCAGCAGGTTGCAATCGGTTGGCGGATTTTCGAGCGCACCTGCAAACCGGGTGCGGACATTCGGGCAGTTACATACCGCGCATCCATCTTAGGGCTATTGCGACACGCAGCCCCCGAAGTATTAGAGCCATGGACCAAAGAGGATCAGTTAGAAGCAGTCATCTTCCGAGCCGCCGCACAGGTTCCAATGGAATGGATGGGCTTCGGAATCGCGCGGCAAGGCTTCCCGTTCGATTTTGAGGATTTTATGCGCCGCGTGCGCGAAGCGTGATTCTTGCATGTCTGGCCGAGGCTACTGATTCCTTCCCGGTTGCTCACAGGAGATTTCTGAACGCCACGGAGACGTGACGTCTCTCGTCACAGCGTGGGGAAAACGTTTGGGTCTGCGTGCGCGGGCTGGGTATTCTCATCCATGTGAACAGTATCTTCGGGCATGTTGGCACCCCACCAACATTCCGCATCTTCGCGGGTCCAGGAGCCAACGTCGCAGCCCTCGAGCACGCGCGCCAGCACCTCCGCACCAGCCGGTCGTTCTGTTGGCTCCTTGGCGAGACACATCATGATGGCTCGATCTAGACAGGCCGGCACATTGAACTGGCTTTTTTTTGAGGGAAGACCTGGAATTTTCTGCAAGTGAGCCAGGATCATGGCTGTGGCACCTTTCTCCTCAAAGACGAGGCTCCCGGTAATCATCCAATATGCGACGCAGCCGAGGCCATAGAGATCAGTCCGCTGGTCCACCCGGGAACTTCCCAAAGCTATTTCCGGCGCCATATAGGCAGGTGTTCCTGTGGTTGCCCCTTCGACGGTGATCTGGGTTTCATTTTCGTCCAACACCTTGACGAGGCCGAAATCGAGGACCTTGACATAGTCATATTCGTTTCCCATGCGACAAAGGAATATGTTCGTGGGTTTGATGTCACGATGAATCAAGCCGTGACGGTGAGCGTCTGCGAGCGACCGGCAGATCTGACGCAGGATATTCACAGCCCGCGCTGGAGACAGCGGTCCAAACTTATTCACCAGAGTCTCTAGATCAATCCCGTCCAACAATTCCATCACATAGTAGAAGACACCGTCCTTGGTAACACCGAAGTCGTATAGCTCCACGGTATGGGGGGAGCGCAGCGAAGCCGTCGTTCTTGCCTCTTGTTCGAACCGGCGCCGCAGGAGCACGGCGTTTCCAGACGTGCGACTCATCATCTCAGGTTGGATCAGCTTAATCGCCGCGTCGCGGGCTAGCATGTGGTGCCGAGCCCGCCATACCTCTCCCATTCCACCCTTGCCGAGCAGGGTGACGAGCCGGTAGCTCCCCATTTCGCGGGCTTGAGTGACCTTTTGTCCTAATCTCATCACCACACCCGAGATCAGGACCGCGACACCCACCATCAGATAGTCGGGATAGTGCATCACTAGCACATTGCTCAAGGAACCGAAGTCCCAGGTTCCTCGTGCCTTTGCAATCAGCATTCCGAGAGGGTTCATAGACACGGCGATGAGACCGGCAACCAAGGTCTTCATCGGGGGGTTGGGCACGATCGCCGCCGACATCAGGACCACGGCCCCAATCCAACTGATCATGGGCGAGACTGGCCAGCCCTTTGGCACGGGGAACCAGTGGATGACCAGAGCGAGAGCCAGCGCCATGAGAACCAGGTACACCTGCCCGAGGTCCAGGATGTACCTCGGGTCCCGATCGCCGGTGCGAATGTAGAAGAATAGCGCCAGGGAAAACAGAACACTTGTTCCCGCGATCAAGTCTGTCGTCTGCCACTGGCTCCAGATCGGGTTTCCCATTGCTCGAAGCGCCAGGCGATCCCCCATCGTGCCGAGTACCCAGAGGGCCGCGGCCAGGAGGGACATGATCTCCAACCGCCGGGATGCCTCTTTAAGCAGATCATACGGAAGGGAACGGACGCGACCGCGTGATATTCCGGCCTCTGCCGGCGTGCTGCCAGGGACCGGGCCAATCAATTGGGAGTTAGTCATGATTCCTTCATGAGAGAGGCAGAAGTTGCAAATCACCCGAGCAGGCGATTTTACGCCAGCCTCCGCGGTGCACCCGGGCCGCGGCCCGGTTTTCATTTTTCTCGCCTAGAGGTTAGGTCGAATGGCAAAAGCGTTGGCCGGGTTTTCTACCGTGAGTTTTCGGATCGTCGCCTCGCTGGCACCACCCTTACGGAAAGCGGGCAGGAATACATCGCTAATGTAGTTGAAGTCCCGAATCTCGCCACCATTCTCTCGGCCGACCTCGTACCAGCCGTTGTCGTGCGAGAGCAGGAGGCTACTGGCGTGCCTCTCCGTCATCGCACGCACCAGCTTGAGATGCAGTTCGAGCGGCTTTCTACTGATGGCGTCGAACGAAACCCGCGCGCCGAGTTCCGCCACCAGCTGATTCGTTGGCAGCCCGTGGCCGTCAGAATGCGCGACAATAAAGCGCCCCGGGTCGGTTTTTTCTGCGATGAAGACCCTCGCCGCTGCTAATCCCGCGGGACCGCCCCCGGTGTGGCAGGTCACAGCCAAACCGGTTCGTTTTGATGCACGCGCCGAGGCCCGCACAAGCTTTTCATCGATCGGAGAAAGCCGGGCGGAATCGGTTTCGATTTCATCGACACCAATCTTCACGAAACCCGGCTTCACACCGCTGTCCTCGATGCCATTTTCCCACTCCCGCACCCAACGGTCGGCGAGCTGATCTGCCGTTTCGTCGTAGGCGTGCTGGGGCACAAACTTGTCGCCCGCGCCGCCATAGTAACCGGTGTTGGTCAAAATATGCAGCCCGGTTTCCTGGGCCAGACGCTTCAACACCCGCGGATCGCGCCCAATATAAGCCGGGGTGCAGTCGACGAAGCCTGTCACCCCCCGTTCCTTCAACTGCGCGAGCACCGGCCGCATCCGTTTCACCACGGCTTCAACTTCCCAGCGGTGCCGGTCAGCATGCTCCGCGCCGATGAAATCACACATGACGTGCTCGTGCGCGAGAGTGACCCCCAGCGTCGAGGCCGGGATAGGGCCAAGAACTGTCTGGACAAGAGGTTCCACCCCCTCGGAAGCCGCATGCGCGCCAGCAGCCGCGCCCACGGCCAGCAATGTGGCAGCGCACAGAAAGTTCCTCCGTGTCAGCCGGGGCGAAGCAAACATAGCGGCTTCAAATCGCACCGATTCCATACTCTCTATTGTAGTCCGTGATAGGACGAGCTCGGTTTGCCGCGTACCATTACAACAGGCGTCTCTCCGAGTAGGAGCGGGATACCTGGTCACGCTCCAGCCCGCGGGCTTTCCTCAATCCTGCGTTTTCCTACTTCCGGCGCTGTACAAGGCTGAATGGATTGCCCGAGTCGTCACGCAGGATGGTCTCGATGCCGTAGGGCTGATCCTTGGGCGGATAGACGAACTTCACGCCCTTCTTCGACAGCTCGTTGTAGGTGGCGTGCACGTCGTCGGTGAGCAACCCGCCCGGGCCCATCACGCCCTTTTCGACCAAGCCGCGTAGGGTAGCCACCGTGGACTCATCCATCATCGGATTCGGTGTGAGCGGCATGAGCACGAAGGCCACAGCCTGCCCTGGGGGGGCGACGGTAAGCCAGCGGAACGATCCCAGGCGCTCATCACTTTGCACCTCGAAGCCTAGGGTATTCACGTAGAAGTCCTTGGCCCGATCTTGATCGAGCACCCATACGGTTGCGAACGCGATTGTTTTGATCATGCCTGAAAATTACCACACAGCATGTCGACAAACTTCTCCGATCTTGCTATGGGTGCGAGGACGTCGCAGGGTCGACAAAGAACCCGAGGAAACAGCCCGGGATATACAGTCGCGCCAGATCCGCCGGCACCGACACCAGCGCACGCACCTCTCGCTGCCAGGCGCGCGGCGACCGTCCCGTAGCTCGCGCGAACCGCCAAGAGAACGTACCTAGCGATGAGTATCCCACGTCAAAACAGACCTCGGTGACGGAGGCGCCGCGCGCTAGTGCGCGCTTGGCGTGCTCAAAGCGCAGGCGGGTGAAGTGCTGGTGCGGCGTCTCGCCGAAGGCGTCGCGGTACACACGGAGAAAGTGGAACTCGGAGAGTCCGGCGGTCGCGGCCAGTTCCCACAGAGACAGCGGCTCACGGTAACAATCGCGCAGAAGTTCCCGCGCGATCAGCAGACGGTGGAACGAGGAGCCGGACATACGGGTTGAGTATTGGTGCCGACTCTGGTCTTTTCGCGCTGTTTCGCCAACTGTCGTCCAATTGTAAAAGTTCACCAAAAACTCCCCTGCTGCCACGCTTTGAAGTTCGACGATCGGCAGCAATGAAACTGGAAACTCTCCTAGCTTGGACCCAAATCGGACTGAAGTTTGACCATCTGCCAACCTTCGCGCGCATTGATCCAGAGCATGAGTAGAACAGCTTGAAACTTGTTCGTGAAGAGTTCCGGCATTTAACCAGGTCGAAAGGCAGAGGCACAAGCCGCGAACCATCTTTGTACTGGGGTCGACGATACCTCGATAAAGCTCGGTTAGCGGTTCTTTTTACGCGGTCCGTCTACATCGTCGACGCCAGTCGCGATGCTCACCCCACCCGTGATGGCGCTGATCACAAGCCTGCGCCACTTCGGAGCGGTTGCCAGGGGCATGGGAGCCTCATCCCAGACAGGATGCGAAGTCCGCAATCTAGCGCCCTCATTGACCTCGTCGGAAAACGTCGAGCTTGTCTCGTCAGGAGCCTTGGCCGTGGTCGTAGAGGTTAATGCTGGCAAGGGTGCCGGTTGAAAGTCTAAAGCCAAATTGACGGAGCGAGGCACCGCAGGCGAGGGTGACATCCAGGAAGGATTCGATGTCAGCGTCTTTGGTGCCGAAGAACGGGCCCATTTCACGCTGGGTGTTTTCTTCCGCGCCGTGCCTGAATGGGAGTTACCAGGTCGAGTCAACAACGTTGCAAGCTGAACCGGTGCATACAGAGTAAGGCCCAGACTGGGCACCAACCATAGCGCAACACTTGCCATGATCGCGACGAGCACTGCTCGGGCCGCTTTCTGATGAGCGGAATACGATGAAGGCTCACTCAACAGAGCGCGAACTCTGCTGGCCAGAAGGGAGTTAGAAGAGGAGAAGCCTATGCCAGCTGAAAGGTTGCTTCTCACCGCAAACCATCGAGCGAGGCTGGTAAGGCATTCGGCATAACGCAAGCGCGCTTCTGCACCTTCCTCCACGACTGCATGATCGCAGGCCAACTCTCGCTCCCATCGCAAATGTCGGTAGGCCAGCCACACTAGAGGATGAAAGAAAACCAGCCTGCATCCGAACGCTGCCAACCGATCCCATAAGTAATCGTGCTGTCTTACGTGAATGAGTTCGTGCCGCAGAACGTCAGCGAGTTGATCGCTGTCAAGTTGAGGGACCAGATCCGTGGGCAGCAGCACGTGACTCCGCAGCCAGTAACAGGTGGCGGGGGAGCGTAGCATGGACAAAAGCCCCAATTCACAGTGCGCGATCCTCAATTGGAGGCACAGCCTTCTAAAAAGCAACTGCAATTGGGGTGTAGGTGGTCGAGCCCGCCGCAGAATCGTCTTGAGTTGCATTGACTTGAGAATCAAATGCAAGAGCGAGATCGCCAAAAGAAGGAAGTAAAGGCGCCAAGCGGTTGACGCAAGCTTGGTAACGTAAGAAGCCCACACGGTCCGCACCGGCACCGTCACACGAAGGTGTGACACGGGAAGCAAGGACGCTGATCGAAATGTGGAATGAACTAAACCGCCCGCTTGGCCCGGAACCCACAAAGCAAGCCAGACCACAATCGTCAAGACCAAAAAGCAGCCCCACATTCGTACGCGAGTGCGAGGATTACGGATGAAAGCGCAAATACACCGGATCGTCAGATAGCCAAAAACGACCTGCAAGGAATATGTGATCCAGACACTCAAACCCGCCAGGGAGCTGTCGAACCACATGATGTTCCAACCTCAGCGAGATTTTTGCCGCCCTGCGAGGCTTGCCTTGCGATAGCTGCGGATCAGACTTTCAAGCTTTTCCAGTTCGTCAACGTCAATGCGCTCATCCTCCAGTAGATTCACCAGAAGTTCAGAGCGGGAGCCACGAAAATATCTGTTCAATAACGAACGTAGAGAAATGCGGCTGACCTCGTTACGCTTCACCCGTGGACGATACACGAAGGCGCGCCCACGCACCGAGTGACTGACAAATTTCTTGTTCTCCATGATACGCAGGACGGTTTGGACCGTCTTATAGTTCAGCGGATCATCTTTTTCTGAAGCTCGCAAAAAATCCTCAATTGTGCCTTCCCCCAAGCGCCAGAGGATTTCGAGCAGGCGGAATTCGGCCACTGTCGGTATCAACTTCACGGGACCAGACTTTCCGATCGGAGCTTAGCAGTTTAACGAACCACTATCAAATAAACCAGCGGCAATGATTCCTCGAATCTTACCCTGGAGGTTCCAACACAAAATCTGAACGAAGGGCCGTCATACCTTCAACGATTTGCCTTGCCGCTAACGCAAGAACGTCCACCAGACAATCACAGCCGGCAACACGGTCAGGATCGCTGAGATGGCGACTTCGGCCGACTTCCGCACTCAGTTCCCTTAAGAAGGCTCGCGTCTAAAAAGCCGGCTTGCCTAGTGAGGGCGGCCCTTAGCCCGCCGGTCACCCAATCTCCGCGTTGACTAAAGACTGCTCTCTCCCAAACGCGAGGGCGAACCCGAGCTGGCCTCGTTCCTTGCAGCTAAAGGCGAGGCAGCGCACAGTTCATGCACTCTGCTCTTGATCCAGCGACTCGTTCTTGGAAGACTCCAATTCATTCCCGGGCCAGTATGCAACCCTGGCTCCGAACATCCAACTGGCGCCATCAACAGGAACTGACACCATACACATGGCCACTTTATTTTCTTCGTAGGCTTCGATCACCCTACCGTCTTCATTTGTCGTGACGTTCCTTACCAGATCACCAGCCGCAAACTTCACGATACGTTCTCCCTGTTTTGCTTAGCCCGAGGTCTTTCGAATTGAGCGTCTTTTTACGCTCTTTTATTCTTGATAGTGTAGTCTTAATTTAGTAAGACTTCAATCGCATTGTGGCTGTCCCGCACGTCCAGCGGGAGGAGGGCGAAATGGGTGCGATGCGCATGCTGTCACCTCAAGTCTTAACTTCTTAAGAGTACATTGTCAACCGAATTCGCGCGAACGCGACAACGCAGGGAGACGGTGCGGACCAAGGACGATGGGCGTTGCCGCGACGCGTCAGGGGCAGGCCGGTTGCAGCGGCGACCTGCTTCCATACTTGGACATCCGAATGCTCAAAACCCAGAGGAGAGTCTTCGGCGTTTGATGCTTGACAAACAAGTCTTAAGAAAGTAAGAAATAGCTAGTGTTCTCGGAAATAGCTAAGCAGAAACAGCGGAGAGTGGATAAGCCATCCCACTTAACGAGTCTTGACATGCCGATGTCTCAATTACAAATGACTTGTGAACTTTGCCAATCCAATCCTGCCTCGTTTCGCTACGAACTGTTTTCGACCAAGGGCCTCGTTGCAGGCAGTTGCTGCCCGGGCTGCTTTCCCGATCTCCTCCGGGCGATACGGTGCAGTAGTGAGACGCCGGAACACTGAGGAGGGTCGATTGCAACGTGTCTGAGAAATGATGAT
>Ga0193719_10001006_pt1 | contig 10985 bp, 8 predicted proteins | sample U2a2metaG_FD_160103 | JGI IMG/M metagenome (GOLD analysis project Ga0193719, IMG submission 160103) | Soil microbial communities from a riparian zone of the East river system, Colorado, United States - U2a2 | ecosystem: Environmental > Terrestrial > Soil > Riparian zone | place: USA: East River... | reverse complement strand
ATTGGCCTTGACCCCGAAATCTGCGTGCGGTTTTTCGAAGATGCGAGCAGTTCTCTAGCCGGCAAGAGCCTGACTGGACTTTTGCAGGATTGTCTCGATCGTCACGCCGCAGCTTTCTCCACCACCGCCGGGCACCTGCAGGACAACGGGCTCTATCGTTTCCGGCGTCAGGGAGAGCAACACGCCAGTTCGCCTGAGCTGGTGCGGCGAATGCACCGCTACCTCAAGTCGCCCAGCGAAGAAAACCGGCTCTCCTTGATGGAACTTGGCCAACAGCGGGAGCCGGTCGCGGTTCGGGATCTTCTGGAAATTGTTCCCGGCGAGTCGCGGCCGCTGGACCAGGTCGAATCGGAAGCTTCCATTCTTAGCCGCTTCAGCACACAGGCCATGTCGCTGGGGGCAATTTCACCGGAGACGCACCGGACTCTCGCCATCGCCATGAATCGCCTGGGCGGCCGCAGCAATACCGGCGAGGGCGGAGAAGATCCGGAGATCTATCGCGACGGTGGAGAGGCAAACAACCGGGTCAAGCAGGTGGCCTCGGCACGATTCGGAGTGACCGCGGAATATCTGGTTCACGCCGATGAATTGGAAATCAAGATTGCCCAAGGCGCGAAACCTGGTGAAGGCGGGCAGCTTCCAGCCAGCAAGGTGTCTGTTTACATCGCGCGCTTGCGACACGCTGTGCCCAACATGATGCTGATTTCTCCGCCGCCGCATCATGACATTTACAGCATCGAAGATCTGGCGCAGTTGATTTACGACCTGCGCGCGGTAAATCCGCGGGCGCGAATTGGGGTGAAGTTAGTAGCCAGCGCTGGCGTGGGAATCATTGCGACGGGTGTCGCCAAGGCAGGGGCCGACGTCATCACGATCAGCGGCCATGACGGCGGCACAGGCGCATCGCCCATCACTTCCATCAAGAATACCGGGATCCCCTGGGAAGTGGGCCTGCGCGACGCGCACTGCGCCCTGGTGAAAGCGGGCCTGCGCAGCCGGGTGCGCTTACGCGTGGATGGCGGATTCAAATTTGCTCGCGACGTGATCATCGGCGCTCTGCTCGGGGCACAGGAGTTTGGCTTCGGCACCGCTTCCTTGCTCGCGTTGGGATGTGTGATGGCCCGGCAATGTCACCTCAATACTTGCCCGGTTGGCATTGCCACCCAGGACGAGAAATTGCGCACTCGGTTTACCGGTAAACCGGAAATGGTGGAAACCTATTTCCGGGCGGTGGCCGCGGATGTGCGCGACATGCTCTCCAGGCTGGGCGCTGGCTCGATCGATGAAATCACGGGCCAGGTGGAACGATTGCGCCCGCAAACTCCGCAAGCGGCGAATGCACTGGCTGGGTTGCTCGACGCCGTCGTGGATCCTCGCCAACCGGCCAGTCCGAAAGAAGACGAAGGCAGCTTGTACGGCGAGTTGAATCGCACTCTCGCTGCCGATGATGACGAGGATAATGACCCGGGTGCGGCACGCCGGCGTCGGTTCTCCATTACCAACTCTGATCGTTCGATCGGAGCTCACTTAAGCGGAGAAATGTTACGCCGGGAAGTGGCGCCGCAGGGTGATCGCCCGGCCAAATACGAGTTCGTGGGGAGCGCGGGGCAGACCTTCGGTGGATTCCTGGTAGGCGGCTTGAATTTCCGGCTGTTGGGCGAGGCCAACGATTACGTGGGCAAGAGTCTGTCTGGGGGTACGATTGCCATCACGGCCGGAGAGGAAGCTTCGGCGCGCGGCGATGTGCTTGCCGGCAACACCGTGCTCTATGGTGCGACCAGCGGGGAGCTGTACGTGGCGGGACGCGTGGGCGAACGATTTGCGGTGCGCAATAGCGGCGCTCTCGCGGTGGTCGAAGGCGTCGGCCAGCACGGTTGCGAATATATGACTGCCGGCGTAACCGTGATTCTGGGCCCGGCCGGGATGAACCTGGGCGCAGGCATGACCGGTGGCCTAGCCTATCTGTTGCGCGACTCCATCGGGGGATATGGTTACAACCAGCACTCGGTGCGGCTGGCTCCCATCGAGGTTCGGGAAGAGTTGTGGCTGCGCCGGGTATTGCGCAAGCATTTGCGTCTGACGGGGAGCCCTCGCGCCGCGGCTTTACTGATCGCTCCCGAGCCGCTGCCATTTTTGCGAGTGGAGCCTCTCACTCTACCCTGCACGATTGCCGAGACCTGGGCTACGGTCCTGACCAGGTTCAAACGGCCTTTGGCGTTGCCCGTCTACGCGCCACGGGCGGTCGCTTCAAAAGGATTGGGAGTACTGTTGAAAACGGTAGCCCTCAAGGATGGGGATCGACCGTCGTCCATGCAGCCTGGGCTGGCTTGAGAAGTGTTCGGTTCCCGTTCCCGAAGATCTTAGATTTCAGTTACCGCCTCGGTAGGCTCTTGCCAAGTCATAGTTTGAGAATTGGTTACACTTCTCCGCTATAATCGTTCACTACTCATGGACTTTGACCAGTTAGTAACGTTCCTGGAAGTGGCTAAGCTAGGAAGTTTTTCCCGTGCCGGGCAGAAAGTTTTTCGTTCCCAATCCGCAGTAAGCGCTCAGATCCGCCAATTGGAGCAGGAGTATGGCGACCGGCTTCTTGATCGGTCCGGCAAAGACGTGACCCTGACTCCCGCGGGCCGGGTGCTCTTTGCCTACGCCGAGCGGCTGCTGCAGATGCGGGATGAGTCGTTGCTTGCCGTCGCGGATCAGGGCGCCAGTCCTCGCGGCACGCTGGTGATCGGCGCCAATGAGGCGACCTGCCTGTACGTATTACCAGACGTGTTTGCCAAGTACTGCCATCTGTATCCCAGCGTGCAAATCAGCATTTATCGCAACTTCAGCTACAAGATCGTCGAGAAGCTGGAAAACGGCACCATCGATGTGGGAATTGTTACGCTGCCGGTTAAATCTGCCAGCCTGAAAACGCATTCGATTTTTCGTGACCAGCTCATGCTGATGGTGAGCCCGCAAAATGCTCTGGCAAAATTGGAAGTCGTGCCCATCAGCGAAATTGCCAAGCAGCCACTGCTGCTGCCCAAAACCGGCTACAGCCGCCGGGTGATGGACAAATTATTTCGCCCTTACGCTTCTCACTTGCAGGTGCGAATGGAATTGCCCAGCGTGGGCATGATCAAAAGCTTCGTCGCGGCCGGCCTGGGAGTTTCGCTCATCAGCTCCAGCTTTGCCCGCGACCAGGTGCTGGCCGGGCGGGTCAAGCTGATCCCCATCAAGGACGAAGAACTCTGGCGGGAATTGGGAATTGCCTACCGGCGCGATCGCACCCACACGCGCGCAACTTCAACCTTTATCAGTACCGTCCGACAGCTGGCCTCAGCCTCCAAATAAACGAAAAGCGGCGAGCCCGGGCCTATCGAATTTGTCGATAGCACTAATCATAATTTCAAATTTCTGTTTGCGGCGGAGAATTGCTACTCTAGTCCCCGAGTCGCATGGGCCTCAGAAGTTCTCATCACAGTTTGAAGCGAAATGTAACCTGAACCCAGGTGAGGGGTGCGGTATGAACCAATTGGAAAGTGGCTTGAACAAGATTCTGGAAGAGCATCAGCATGAGAGCGGTCTACATGTTATCGGAGGCAGGCGTAGGTTGATCGACCGGCTGATGCAGTTCTTTGAAGAATTTAACCCGGAAGCTTCGGAACCAAAATTGGGCCGGGAGCAACACAACTAGTTTCCGGTAATGGGCAGCGATACGCGATCCTCAATGACCTCAACTTCCCAGAAGGCTAAGGCTAAGCGAATGGTATCGATGGGCACAGGCACATCGACACGAATTAGCGTGTCTTCTGGGGGAGGGCGTCTGGTGAGCTGAGCGACCTAAAGTTTTAACAGCCAACAAGACCCACCGCCAGAAAAAACTGGCCGGTGGGTTTTTTGTTTGTGCGGGCATGGTCACCAACCACGAAAAGCACAGGGAGACAGAATGAGACAAGCCAAAATGAGCGACGCATCGGAAGCGGGCAGGGACGAAGCAGTGAGCGGCTGCCGGGTTATGAAATTCGGGGGCACTTCGGTGCAGGACGCCGCGGCTATCCTCCGGTTGGGCCACCTAGTCCAGCGGGCGCTGCCGTACCGTCCTGTGCTGGTGGTAAGCGCGTTAGCAAAAGTGACGGACCAGTTGATGAATGCGGGTTGGGCAGCGTCGGGGGGAAGCCTGGACGCTGCGCGGGAGAGTCTGCAACTGCTTCGGCAGCGCCATGAAGCGGTCGCCGGCGGGCTGGTCGTTGGGGACGAATATGATAACCTCTGCAAGAAATTTGCCCGGGAATTCGAAACTCTGGACAGGGTGTTGAGTGCCATTGCAGGGGAAAAGGCATTTATGCCCCATGCCCAGGATCAACTTCTGGGAGCCGGGGAATCGCTCTCCTCAAAACTCGTACATGCTGCGCTGGGAAAAGCGGGAGTGAAGACGGCTCTGGTGGATGCAAAAGAGTGCATCGTCACCGACGTCGCCCATACCCGGGCCACGCCGCTGTGGGAGGAGACCAATGAGCGACTGCAGGCGGTCCTGTTGCCACTGCTGAACTCGGGCCAGACTCCGGTCATGGGCGGATTTGTCGGCGCGACGCGAGACGGCATTCCCACCACCTTGGGCCGTGGAGGTTCCGATTTCACGGCCTCCATCGTTGGCGCGGGCCTTCATGCCAGTCGGATCGAGATCTGGACGGATGTGGACGGCGTCATGACCAGCGACCCTGCCCTGTGTCCGGACGCTCGGCGGGTCGCGCGCATGAGCTTTGACGAGGCGGCAGAGTTGGCTTACTTCGGGGCCAAGGTGTTGCATCCCGCGACGCTGGTGCCGGCGATGCGCAGCAACGTTCCGGTGTGGGTGCTCAATTCGCGGAACCCGGAATGCCCGGGCACTGAAATCGTGGCGCATTGCGAAACGGACGGCCGAGTCAAGGCCGTCACGATGAAACGCGGAGTGGCGATCGTGGACATCGAACCGGTTCGCTGGTTTGCCCCCGAGTTGTTGCGCGAGGTTTTCGACGTGTTCGAGCGTCACCAGCATAGTCTGGACTTGCTCTCCGCTTCACGCGGGAGCCTGGCGCTGCTGGTGAGTTCGGTGACGGCATTGCCGTCGATTGCCGAGGAACTGAGAGGTCTGGCCAACGTGCGCTGGGAAAACCACAAGGCGCTAGTCTGCCTGGTGGGGGAGCGGATCCGGCGGCGTCCGGAGCTGGCCAGCCAGGCATTCCACGCCATCGGCGACATCGATGTGCGCATGATCTGCCAGGGAGCCTCAGAGCGGAACATTAGCTTCCTGGTGGATGAATCCCGGGCGGTGGAGGCGGTGCAGCGTCTGCATCGGTCATTCTTCTCGGCGCCGGTGTCGGAAGCGGCCATCGAAGGAAGTTCTTCCCAGGCTATGTGTCAGGCGGAAGGGGCGTGGCAATAAGGGGCGACCCTCGAACCGGCAGCTCCCGATAAACCGGGCGCCATCCCGAACCGGGCGTGCGGCCGGTCGATCTGGCGCGCATACTTCCTGCAGCCGGTTGTACCAGTCCTCGCCGCCTCTCGGGGTCATGCAATCTGTTGCAGAAACTGTGTCTTTTATTTCTAACCCTAATCGAAATTTCTACTTGACACCTGCTGCACATCCTTTACCATTAATGAATAATTATTCATTACGATGAATAGTAATTCATATGAGCAAGCTGCTGCGACAAAAGGTCATCCTAGAGTTGCTGGAACAGAGCTCGGTTGGCAGCCAGGACGATCTGCAGCGGGCTCTGGGCAAACGAGGTTTGAAAGTAGGCCAGGCAACGCTCTCCCGTGATGTTCGCGAACTTGGCCTGGTGAAGACCGGGGCAGGGTACAGGCTGCCGGGTGAAGCCGAGCCGGCCTTGCCGCCAATTTCAAGGCTGGTGCGCGAGTTCGTGCTGGAGGTGCGGGCGGCGCAAAATCAATTGGTCATCAAGACCACCGTGGGCAGCGCGCAGCCCGTGGCTGCCGCGCTTGACGGACAGGATTGGGAGGAAGCCATCGGAACCATCGCAGGTGACGACACGATATTGATGGTGTGCGCCGACAAGAAGGGCGCCCACCAGCTGGCAGCCCGCCTTCAGGAGATGCTCGCCTGATGACGAGCCGACTCAGAGCCGCAATTTTAGGCGCAACCGGCTACTCCGGCTTCGAACTGGCGCGCATCCTTCTGCGACATCCTCAAGTGGAAACTCCGGTGATGTTGCAGCGTTCCGGCGAGACCACGACGGCGAACCTGGCTGACCTGTTTCCCGCCATCTCTGGCAATGGGGGGTATCCCTTGCACCCGCTGTCGTGGTCCGAGCTCGAGCGGCAAAAAATTGAGCTGCTGTTTTTAGCCACGCCCCACGAGGTATCGCGTGCGCTGGTTCCGGAAGCGGTGGCTCGCGGGATACGAGTTGTCGACCTGAGCGGCGCCTGGCGGCTGCGACAGGCGCAGCACCGGGCGGTGTACGGTTTCCAGGACGCGAATGCGGTCACGGCGGCCGAACTCACCGAGAAAGCGGTCTACGGGCTGCCCGAGTTGAACCGCGACCGGCTCCCAGGCGCAGCACTGGTGGCCAATCCGGGCTGCTATGCCACTTCTGTAATTCTTGCCCTGGCTCCGCTACTGACGGCTGACATGGTGGACCGGGAGAAGGGAATTGTTTCCGATTCGAAGTCGGGTGTTTCCGGGGCGGGCAAGGAAGCGACAGCGCGCACTCACTTCGTTTCGGTGGCGGACAATCTGTCGGCCTACGCGGTGTTCGGGCACCGCCACGTGGGAGAAATTCTGGAGCAATTGAAGCTGGATGACGGAGAGCTGATTTTCACTCCGCACCTGCTGCCGATTCCGCGGGGGATACTTTCGACCATTTACCTGCACCTGAAGCACGAGACCAAACCGGCAGAGGTGGAGTCGTGCTTCCACGATTTCTATGCAGGCAAGCCTTGGGTGCGCGTCTTCGCCACGCCGAGGTTGCCGCAGATCCAGTTTTCGCTGCATACCAACTACTGCGATCTGGGTTTTTGCCTGGCGGAGGACGGGCGCCGCCTGGTGCTGGTGTCATGCGTGGATAACCTGCTTAAAGGTGCGGCAGGACAAGCAGTTCAGAACATGAATCTCATGTATGGGTTTAAGGAACAGGAAGGTCTGCTGTGAAAATTGTGATCAAGCTGGGCGGTGCGGCGCTCGAGGACAAGACCACTCTGCAAAAGTGTGCCCGCGCCATTGTTGAGTTAGCGGACGACGGCCATCGCGTGACCGTGGTGCACGGTGGAGGAGCGGCCCTCACGCGGACGCTGAAGCTGCTGGGCAAGCAAAGCGATTTCATAAACGGGTTGCGGATTACCGACGCTGAGACCCGCGACGTGGCCCTGATGGTTCTGGCTGGGATGGTGAACAAGAGCCTGGTTGCCGCCATCGTCGCCGCGGGACGTCCGGCGATCGGACTCTGCGGCGGTGACGGCATGTCGTTCCGGGCCCGCAAGAAGCAGACGCCGGGCTACGACTTGGGATACGTGGGAGAAATCTGTTCCGTCGAGCCGCGCTGGCTTGACGCCATCTGGAATCAGGGCGGGATTCCGGTCTTGTCCTCGGTGGCGCTCGGTTCGGATGGGGAGTACTACAACGTGAATGCGGACCAGATGGCGGCGGCCTGCGCCGCAGCCTGCCACTCCGACACGCTTATTTTCCTGACTGATGTCGCGGGCGTGAGGAACGCCGAAGGCGCGGTGATGCCTTGGCTGAACACCAAACAAATCTCGGCAATGGTGGAGAGCGCGGAAATTGCCGGCGGCATGCTGCCCAAGCTGGAGGCCTGCGGCCAGGCTCTCCGGAAAGGTGTGGGTCGGGTACGCATACTGCCAGCGTCGCAGGCGGACACCTTGCCGCAGTTCTATCTCACCAAGCTCGACGGCGGCACGGAGGTAACGGTCGCATGAGCCTGGCTGCCGTCGTTCGATCAGAATCCAAATTGCTGTTGCCCACCTACGATCGCCAGCGCGTGCTTTTTGAGCGGGGGCGGGGGGTCTATCTATGGGACTCGCAGGGCAAGCGCTATCTCGACTTCCTGAGCGGGATCGGGGTCAATGCGTTGGGCCACGGACATCCCGTCATCCAGTCGACGCTGAAGCGGCAAGCCGGCCGCCTGATTCACGTGTCGAATCTTTTCTTCCATCCGTACCAGGCGGAACTGGCGAAACGTCTGACCAGGATGTCGGGCTTGGACAAAGCATTTTTTTGCAACAGCGGGACTGAGGCTTGGGAGGGCGCGCTCAAGTTGGCGCGGGCTTATGCGCGCACTCAGAACAATAACGGCCACAAAGCCAAGTGGCGCCTGCTGGCGCTAGAGAATTCTTTTCATGGGCGTACCTTCGGCTCGCTGGCTACCACGGGCCAGGAGAAATACCGACATCCATTTGCGCCCCTGGTGCCGGGCGTGGGCTTCGTCGCATTCAACGATATCGACGACCTCAAACGGCAATTCGACGGCAGCGTCTGCGCCATTTGCCTGGAGACCATACAGGGCGAAGGTGGAATCCGCCCCCTCAGCCTGGAATTTTTGCAGATCGCTCGGCAACTGAGCGAGCGCACCGGTGCGCTGCTGATCCTTGACGAAATCCAATGTGGCCTAGGCCGCACCGGACGCTATTTTGCCTATCAGCATTATGGAATCCAGCCCGACATCGTCACCGTTGCAAAACCGTTGGCCGCCGGCCTTCCGCTAGGAGCACTGCTTACGACCGATCGCGTCGCCAGCGGCATGCATCCCGGCATGCACGGCACCACATTCGGGGGGGGGCCACTGGCCTGCGCCGTCGCCATCGAGTTTCTGCGCGTTTTAGAGGGGATGTTAGGACACATTCGGCAAACCGGAGACTATTTTCACGCCAAGCTGGAAGGCCTTAAAGCCCAGCACGCTTGTGTGGAGCAAATTCGCGGCATGGGTCTGATGTTGGGCATGGATCTGGACTGTCCGGAAACCGCCAAGGCAGTAGTAGCGCAGTTGTTGGCGCGCGGAATCCTCATCAACCGCACCCAAGACACGGTGTTGCGTTTTCTGCCGCCTTACATCATTCAGCGAACCCATGTAGACCAAGTCATCCGGGCACTAGACGCCGCCCTGACTTCCGCCAAACCAAAAACCCAGATCAGCAACCTAAAGCCAACAAGAAGGAGCCAATCACGGTGAGCAGCCAGCCACAAACAACCCAGGTCGTAAGTCCGCCGGCAACCGCCACGTTTCCCGGCCGCGATCTGATTTCGATCCGCGACCTCAGCCCGAGTGAGGTCGAGACTATCTTTCAACTGGCAGGACTGTTGAAGGCGCGTCCCGCTAATTTCCGGACCGCATTGGCCGGCAAGCAGATGGTGATGTTCTTCGAAAAGCAGTCCCTGCGGACTCGGCTGACCTTTGAAGCGGGGATGGCCAGCATGGGCGGTACGGCTTTGTTCATGGACCAGACCTCCGGCCGGCTTGATGCGCGCGAAAAGTTGAGCGACATCGCCCACAACGTGGAACGCTGGATTGACGCCATCGTGCTGCGCACCTACGCCCACAGCACAGTGGAGGGAATGGCCGAACACGCGTGTGTGCCAGTGATCAATGCACTGAGCGATCTGGAACATCCCTGTCAGGCGTTGGCCGACTACTTCACCTTGCTGGAAAGGTTTGGCGATCTCAAGAAACGGTGCCTTGCTTACGTCGGCGATGGAAATAACGTGGCCCATTCCTTGCTGCTGACGGCGGCTACTCTTGGATCCAAAATTCGCATCGCTACGCCTCCGGGCTACAGCCCCGACGCGCAGGTCGTTGCCGACGCGCAGGACATCGCGCAACAGACCGGTGCGCTCATCGAGATTCTGAACGATCCGCATCAAGCCGTGGAGGGGGCGGACGCCGTTTATACTGATGCCTGGACCAGCATGGGTCACGAGCACGAAGCCGAGGTGAGGGATCGGGTTTTCCTGCCTTATCAGGTAAACGAAGAGCTCGCTGCCGGCGCGGCGCCTCACGCCGTATTTATGCACTGTTTGCCGGCGCACCGCGGAATGGAGATCACCGACCAAGTGATGGACTCGGATCGCTCCGTGGTGTTCGATCAGGCGGAGAGCCGCCTCCACGTGCAGAAGGCCATCCTGTTACTACTGCTCGGCGGCAAGGTGGGCCGCTCGAATTCAAGGAATGCACATGCCTGAGAAAGTGGTGCTTGCCTACTCCGGCGGACTGGACACTTCCATCATCATTCCGTGGCTGAAGGAAAACTATGCCTACGATGTGATCGCTATGGTCGGCGACGTGGGGCAGGGAGACGACATCGAGGCGGTTGTCGAGAAAGCGTACAAGACTGGCGCCAGCAAGGTGATCGTCGAAGACATGCGCGAGGAATTTCTCACCGGATACGTGTTTCCGGCGCTGAAGGCCGGAGCGGTGTACGAACACAAATATCTGCTGGGGACCTCGCTCGCGCGGCCGGTTATCGCCAAGCACCAGGTGGAGGTGGCTCTGCGCGAGGGCGCAACGGCGGTGGCACACGGCTGCACCGGCAAGGGCAACGATCAGGTCCGCTTCGAACTTACTTACCAGGCGCTGGCTCCGGAACTGAAAGTCATCGCGCCATGGCGGGAGTGGAATCTAAAGTCCCGGGAAGATTGCCTCGACTACGCGGAGAAGCGGGGAATTTCCGTGGCTGCGAGCCGGGAGAAGATTCATAGCCGCGATCGCAATCTGTGGCACATCAGCCACGAGGGGGGAGAACTGGAAGATGCAGGAAACGCGCCCTTGCCCGGTACATGGCAGTGGACGTGTTCGCCGCAGGAGGCTCCGGACCGCCCGGAGCAAGTGGTCATCGGCTTCGAAAAAGGAGTGCCGGTTTCGGTAAACGGCATGCAGCTCGATCCGGTTTCGCTGGTCGAGTTGCTGAATGAGATCGGCGGACGCAATGCTATCGGCCGGATTGATCTGGTGGAGAACCGATTGGTTGGCATCAAGTCTCGCGGTTGTTAC
>Ga0193719_10001005_pt1 | contig 10986 bp, 10 predicted proteins | sample U2a2metaG_FD_160103 | JGI IMG/M metagenome (GOLD analysis project Ga0193719, IMG submission 160103) | Soil microbial communities from a riparian zone of the East river system, Colorado, United States - U2a2 | ecosystem: Environmental > Terrestrial > Soil > Riparian zone | place: USA: East... | reverse complement strand
CAGACGCTTTCCTGCACCCACTTCCCATCAAAAAGACAAGCAAGAGACCGACACCGGCAAAAAAGAAATGCTTAATGGCCGCAACTAGATTCGCGTTCATTTAGTAAGCGCCGAGGTTGTATTCGTTAGGTCTTAAGCGCGGCCTCAGGCTGCGGTGGGCTGACTTGTGGCGCCGCCGGGTTTTCCTTTCTCCCGGCAAAGAGTCGCTCGATCACGTAAAAGGTTACTGGGATCAGAAAAATCGCGATTCCTGAAGCGGCGATCATTCCTCCGATCACGGTCGAGCCGAGCACGCGACGGGCGACAGCGCCGGAGCCGCTGGCAAACCAGAGCGGCAAACATCCGAAGATGAAAGCAAAAGACGTCATCAGGATCGGACGCAAACGCAAACGCGCGCCTTCGAGCGCGGCATCGAGCAGCGGCTTGCCCTTTTCGTATTCGTCCTTTGCAAACTCGACGATCAAAATGGCGTTCTTAGCGGCCAAACCGATGAGCATAATCAAACCGATTTGCGCGTAGATATTGTTTTGCATTCCGCGCAACCAAAGTGTGAGGAACGCACCAAAGACCGCGACCGGTGTGCCTAACAAGACACTAAACGGCAGAGACCAACTTTCATAAAGCGCGGCGAGTATGAGAAAGACAAAAAGGAGCGACATTCCGAAAACCACAGTTGGTGAAACGCCTTGCTGCGCTTTCTTTTCCTGAAACGACATACCAAGGTAGTCGTACCCCATTTCCTTAGGCATTGTTTGTCGGAAAACTTCTTCCAACGCGTTCATCGCTTGATTCGAGCTGTAGCCAGGCGCGGCGGAACCGTTGATTTGTGCCGAGCGATATTCGTTGTACCGCAACGTGAATTCCGGACCGGAAATGTTCTTTATGGTGGAGATGGCGTCCAGCGGCACGGGGTCGCCGTTGGCATTGCGAACAAAGAACTGGCCGACATTCTTCGCATCAGTACGGTACTCGCCTTCGGCCTCGATGTAAGTTTGCCATGTTCGGCCGAAGCGATTGAAGTAGTTCACGAAAAATCCGCCCATGAATGTCTGCAGCGTTTGATACACCGAGGTCAGATCGATTCCCTGCTTGATCACTTTGTCGCGGTCCACGTTCACAAAAACCTGGGGCACGTTCGGTTGGAACGTCGGAAGGAGAGTGCTGAGTTCGGGACGCTTGTGCGCGGCGTCGAGAAACGTCTTCATATTTTGCGCCAGGAACGCGACATCTTTTCCTGAGCGATCTTCCAATATAAATTGAAATCCGCCGGAAGTGCCCACCCCTGGAATCACCGGCGGTGGGAAAACAAAGGCGATCCCTTCAGGAAGAGTTGAGAGGTATTTATTTATTCGCGCCTTGATTGCGTCGTATCGTTCCTCCGGCTTGGTTCGTTCGCTCCAAGGCTTGAAAGTGACAAAGAAAAACGCGTGGTAGGTGTCGGCCACCAGGCTCAGCAGACTAAAGCCGATGACACTGGTGGTATATTGCACGCCGGGTGTTTTGCCCAAAAAATCCTCAATCTGTCGACAAACCTTGTCGGTGCGCTCAAGGGAAGCCGCGTCGGGTAATTGCAGGGCCAGAAAAACGTAACCCTGATCTTCTTCCGGCAAAAAGCCGCTCGGCAATTTGGATCCGAAAAAACCCGCGCCGACCGCGAGCACAGCGAGCAACGCAAAACTGAGGACGGCCTTTCGAATGGCCAGGCGCGACCAGTTCACATAGCCATGCGTTGCGCTGCCGAACACGCGATTGAATCGATCGAAAAACCAGCCAACCGGACCCCACGCCTTTTTCTTCGGGCGAAGGAGTAGGGCGGATAACGCGGGACTTAACGAAAGCGCGTTGAACGCGGAAAAGATGACCGAGATCGCGATCGTTAGGGCGAACTGTTGATACAAACGCCCCGTGATGCCGGGAAGGAATGCGGTCGGAATGAATACCGCAGAAAGCACGAGCGCGATGCCGATCACCGGGGCGGACACTTCACGCATGGCCTGAAGAGTGGCGTCGCGCGGATTCATTCCTTCCTCGATGTGACGTTCAACGGCTTCAACGACGACAATCGCGTCATCGACCACGAGGCCGACCGCAAGCACAAGACCGAAAAGCGAGAGCGTGTTGATCGAAAATCCAAATAAGGGGAACAAAACAAAAGTGCCGACCAAAGAGACCGGCACGGCGCAGAGCGGAATTAGCGTGGCGCGCCACCCTTGCAAGAAGATGAAGACAACGAAAACAACGAGCACGAGCGCCTCGAACAACGTTTTAACGATGTCGTGCAGTCCTTCCGTTACCGAGAGGGTTTGATCGAGCGAGACCGCGAAATCCATGTCCCCCGGGAAGCGTTGCTTTGCTTCAGCCATGAGTTGCCGCACACCTTGCGCTGCTTTGACCGCGTTGGTGCCCGGCAGTTGGTAACAGGCCACGATTGCCGCCGGCTTGCCGTTCAGCCGCCCTTTCAAGTTGTAAGTCTGCGCACCGAGATCGATCCGCGCGATATCTTTCACGCGCACGAATGAGCCATCCGGATTTGCGCGCACGACAATCTCACCGAATTCCTCCGGCGTTTGTAATCGTCCCTGCGCCCGCACGGTGTAAGTGAATTTCTGTCCGCTCGGAATCGGTTCGCCGCCGACCTGCCCCGCGGGATTCACCGTGTTCTGCTTTTGCACTGCGCTGATGATGTCCGGCACGGTGATCCCGAGCTTCGCGAGTTGATCGGGCTTCACCCACAATCGCATCGCGTATTGACCCGCGCCGAACACCTGCACGTTACCGACCCCAGGAACGCGCGTCAGTTGATCGACCAGATTGATATAGGCGTAGTTCGCGAGGAAAACGCCGTCGTAGCTTCCTTTCGGCGAATAAAGCGAAAGCAGCATCAACGGCGCCGTAGTCGATTTTTTAACGGTGATACCGTAGTTGATCACATCGGCGGGCAATTGGGATTGCGCCTGCGACACCCGAATCTGCGTGAGCACATGATCAATGTTCGGATCGGTCGCCACGTCGAAATTCACGATCAATCGAATGTCACCGCTGTTAGCGTTGATCGAGTACATGTAGTTCATGTTGTCCACGCCACTCATCTGCTGCTCGATGGGCGCTGCGACCGATTGCTCAATCGTCAGCGCATCCGCCCCGGTGTAGTGCGTTTGCACCTGGATCTCCGGCGGGGCGATCTGCGGATATTGCGCAATCGGCAGCGCGAGAATGCAGACGCCACCTATGAGCGTCATCAAGATCGCGATGACAATCGCGACAATTGGACGCCTGACGAAAAACTCGGACATTTGATAGCGCTACTTTGCCTGATCCGGCTTTGAAACCAGGGCGTCCTTAGGCGATGTCCATTCTTTTGCCGTCACTTGCACGCCCTCGCGCGCTTTTTGAAGGCCTTCAACCACGACTTTGTCGCCGGGTTTGAGGCCCTCGGTTACCTCCCACATCGCGCCGATGCGTTCGCCCATTTTCACCGGACGAATGCTGACCTTGTTGTTTTCGTCGACAACAGCGACCTGATAACTGCCCTGTAACTCGTTTACCGCCTCCTGCGGAACAACGATCGCGCCTTTTTTCATATCGGCGACGAAGCGGACTTTTCCGAACTGCCCGGGCCGCAGAATATTTCCCGCATTCGGAAACGTCACGTAATAGCGGATCGACCCAGTCTTCGTATCAAGGTTGCGATCGAGCGCGTAAAATTTGCCTTTCTGCGGATACATCTCGCCGTTGCCGAGGATCAAATCGAAGTTGAGGGTTTTTATATAGGCATTGCGCTCAGTTGCGTCAGGATGGCGCGAAACAAAATCGGTGAATGGCCCTTCGCCGGCGGTCACGACGGCTTTGATCGGATCGATCTGCGACATGGTTGTGAGTGGTCCGGTACTTGGCCCGACCAGATCGCCGACCTGATTGTTGGCAAATCCAACGAGACCATCAATCGGGGCGGTAATTTTCGTGTAGCTAAGATTGATCTCAGCCTGTTGCACCGCCGCTTTGTCGGCTTCCACATTTGCTGTGCTTGAGTCGGCGGCTGCAATGGCTGTATCTCGCTCCTGATCGCTGATGACTTTTTTCTTAAACAAATCGATGGCGCGTTTTTTGTCCGCGTCAGCTTTGACCTGGTTGGCCTGGTCTTTTGCCAAAGTGCCCTTCGCTTGTGCCAATGCAGCCTGGAACGGACGTGGATCGATTGTGAAAAGGAGGTCGCCCTTTTTCACTACACTGCCTTCCTGATAGTCGCGCGAAACGATGTAACCTTGCACCTGCGCGTTGATGTTGGCGTTGATGAAACCGTCCAATGTGGCCACGCGTTCGAGCACGCGCGGCACATCGCGCGGCTGCACAGTTGTGACCAGCACTTCCGGCGGAGGCGGAGCAGTTTGCGCCGCCTTGCGCGAACAACCTGCCGTCAAGATGAGAACCAGCAGCGCGCCAGACGCTGCGCTCGTGAATAATCGGCGGTGAGTCATGGAGTTCGTTATCTCTGCTATCGAACCTGAGACTAAATTTTGAAGAAAGCTAGCAATTCGTGGTTCACCTTGTCCCTTAACGTCGTGCAGCTTCAATGCGGCACGGAGATTATCGAGTCGTTGAACTGCGTCACGCGTGCTGTCATTTGGTCCCGGGGTTATTTCGGAAAGTTTCGCTTAGATTGATGGATTAGTCGTCGGTTCAGGCAGCGAAGTGATCGCCAAACATCGGCAGGCCGCTCTTCGATTCGGCTTTTGTCGCCTCGTCTTGCAAGACGTCCCAGTGTTCGGCAAGGCGGCCGTTCTCGATCCTGACAATATCCGCGGCGACCCAGGCAACCGGCCGGCCGGTTCCTGAGAATCGTCCATGCACGGTGACCTAGTCCCCTCCGCGACGATGAGCTGATGTTCGTAACGCAGCGTGTCGGGTGTGTTGCGGATCAAATTGAACAGTCCATCGCGACCCGGCTCGATGTGCGCGCTGTGCTGAATGTAGTTGGGGGGACCAATACCGTTCAGCCGCCTCATAGTTCGGCTTGTTAAACAGGGTGTCGAACGCTTCGAGCACAAGTGCCTTATTCTTCTCGATGGCTCCGCTATGCGGTCTTCACTGAGCTTGCGGCGGTGCGGATTACGTCGAGCACGAGGTTGGGCTTGGAAAGCATGGGGACGTGACTGCTCTCGAACTCATGGGTGGTCGCTTTCATGCGCTTTGCAACAAAACGTTGCAGCTCAGGGTGCACAGTGCGGTCGTTCTTGCCCACGATGTACCAGCTCGGCTTGGATCTCCACGCAGTTCCCTCCAGCATCTGGTTGAAGAGGTCCGCGTCTGGCACGCCTTGGGTCGCCCAAACAAGTTTCTGTTCCTGCTCTGGCAAATCTCCCGCGAAGCACGCGATGCCACTTGGCTTCAGCCATACGCGACCATCTGCAACTTCGATGTGGCCGAAAACGTCTGTGCGCGGAAATTTATCCTGCTGGCTTTGCGACGTCTCGTCGGCATCCGGCGCGAGCGCAGCGATATAGACCAGCCCGGCAACGCGCTCGTCCGTTCCCGCGGCTGTGATGACTGTTCCGCCGTACGAATGACCAACGAGAATGGCAGGGCTGCTGACCCGGCCGAGCGCTCGGTGGACTGCCGCGACGTCGCCTTTGAGAGTGTCGAGACTGTTTTGGGCTGCGATCACTTCGTGGCCCTCCGCTTGAAGCGTTGGGATCAGCTTGCTGAAGCACGAGCCGTCCGCCCAGAGTCCGTGACAGAATACAATGCTTGGTTTTGTTGCCATATTTGTCTCTTTCTATTGCTTTTAGTTAGGGTGATTGAAATCCAATAGAACCTTACCACCGTGCTGGGAATGCTCGATTGCTTCTTTGATTTGGGACGGCTTGTAGGTCGTGGTGATTGGCAGTGTTAATTTGCCGGAAGCGACTAGTTTTGTTGCCTCAGCCAGTGCAGCTGGGATTTTGGGGAGGTACTCTTCGTAATACATCCAGAAGCCGTGGATGTTTAATCTCTTGGCAATGAGATCACCTTGTCCAACCTGAATCGGTGAACCACTCAGCCACGCACACACAACGAGATGTGCCTTTGGAGAGAGCACACTTGCGATCGTCGCTGTCGCCGGACCCCCTACCGCATCAAGTCCCAGACGGATGGGCATTCCACCGGTAGCCGTCTGAATTTGCTTTGATAGTTCCGGCGATTCGACCCCAACAAAATCAACACCCAACGTTTCAATTTCCGGGATGAGCTCGCGCCGTCTGACGATGCCTGCAATCTTGAGGTCGCGCGATTTTGCAATCGCGATCAGGCATCGCGCGATCTGGGAGTTCGCTGCGTTTAATACGATCCAGTCGTTAACCTTTAGCTTTACAAATTCGTCTAAAAGAAGAACAGCGGTCGTAGGATTGATATTTAGCATCGAGGCCATTTTGGCGTCGATTGAAGGAGGAACGACGAAAAGATCTTGGGCTGGAGCAAGGACCTTTTCAGACCAGGTGAATGTTCCAAATGGGATCGTAACACGGTCACCTACCTTGACGTTGGTGACTCCCGGCCCGATCGCTTCGACGATCCCCGCACCTTCACCTCCAATGACAGAAGGTAGCTTCGGTTTTAAGAGGTAAACCCCGTTTGCTAAAAGGAGGTCGCTAGAGGCAATCGGCGCATACTCCATCTGCACAAGAGCCTTACCGGCAGACGGAGCGTTGGGCGCCGGAAGTTCGACCAGCTTTAAGTTCTGAGCCGGATTCCCGTACGCAGTGAGATAAATGGCTTTCATTTAGGACTCTCCTCGCTCCTCAGTTTCAATTGGGAAAATCGCTGCCGAACATCGGCAGTCCGCTCTTTGACTTCGCCTTCGTGGCTTCGTCTTGAATCACATCCCAGTGCTCTACCAGGACTCCATCCTTGATGCGAAGAATGTCAGCTGCAATCCAGTTCACCGGCTGAAAACCGGAAAATCGGCCGTGAACAATCACGAAGTCTCCATCGGCCACAATCGTCCCCGGCTCGTACTTCAACGTCGCTGGAAGCCTTTTGACCAAATTGAACAGTCCTTCGCGACCCGGTTCGATGTGAGCACTGTGCTGAATGTAGTTGGGCGACCAAAACTTCTCAGCGGCCGCGTAGTCCCGCTTGTTAAACAGCGTGTCGAACGCCTCGAGCACGAGTGCCTTATTTTTTTCTTGTTTGGTCTGATCCATAATAATCTGCTGATCCTTTCGTCGTTGTTACGTTGGGTTTTTCATCTTACGAATGCCCACAGTCACCCCCGTCTCTTAGAGCTTTGATCCCCCGTCAACCGGAATGCTCGCACCAGTGATCCAGCGCGCTGCATCGGACGCCAGGAACGCAACTACATCCGCAATATCTTGCGGTTTGCCGATTCGCTTCAATGCCTGCATGCCGAGCGTGACCTCGCGACCCGCTTCTGTCTTCGTAAAATTCGACATATCGGTGTCGATCACACCTGGCGCGACCGCGTTTACGCGGATGCCCTGCGGCCCAAGAATCGCAGCCCAGTTCTTAACAAGAGTCTCTAAGGCTCCCTTGGTCGCGGCGTAGGCAAGGATCGAAGGGTTGTCCAAACCGGGCATCCCAACTACGGCGCGTGCCCCGATCGAAGAGATCACAATGATGTTCGAGCCTTCTCCGAGCAGGGGGAGGAGTTGCTGCACTAGAAAAAACGGACTTCGGACATTTGTTGCAAAAAGATTGTCAAAGTCCTCCACACTATGACCTTTGATCGTCGCCGCCTTGCTGATCCCGGCGTTAGACACGAGCACATCCAATCGCTCGCCGACGATCGAGCGAACTTCCTTGGCCAGCAACGTTGCTCCGTCTGGAGTTCCCAAGTCCGCCCTGATCGCATCCGCGCGTCCCCCTTTTGAGCGGATGTCGGCCACGAGAGATTCTGCTTCCTGCCTGGAGCGGCCGTAATGTACCAGGACATGCGCACCGGCCTCAGCAAGCGCGGATGCCGTAGCCCGACCGATTCCGCGAGAGGCTCCCGTAACAAGCGCCGTTTTGTTAGTAAGACTAGCGATAAGGGTACCTCCTTTAGTTAGCTCGGTAGTGGTTCGGTTTGTCCGAAGTTGGAAATTGTTCTGCTATCTTATCGACCCGGTCCGGATAGAACGCGACGTGCCCCTTGATCTGCGCAACAGCAGGATACGGATCCTCATACGTCCATACGGCATTGACGGACTTCTTTCCTCCAGCGGGAAGGCTGTAGTAATTGCAATCGCCTTTGTACGGACAGTAGGTAGCGTGATCGGTCCTTTCCAACTGCGAAAAATCCACGTCCTCAGGTGGAATGTATTGAACGGCCGGATAGTCCGCTTCTCGGAGAGTCAGGGCGTTGCGGGTATCGGCGATCACGCGACCCGCGACCGATACTATGACGCGAGCACGATTAGGCTGGATCGAAATCGGATGATCTCGACCCGGAAGCTTAATCTGTTTTTCTTTCATGTTTCGTTTTCCTTTTGGAAATCCTCAGATTGTTAGGATGACTCTGCCGAACGGGCGGCCCTCAACTAGGTAACGAAGAGCATCAACCGCTTCTACCAGCGGAAACGTCTTAGCCACGATCGGCTTGATCGCGCCGGATTTAAGTAGAGAGACAATAACGTTCCACGCGGCCCTGATGCTCGCCTTCGGCTGCGCGAACATGTTGAGACCGCGGATGCTGGCCTGTGGTACGATGAGATTTATCACGTCAATGGTTGTCTTCCGGCTTGCGGAATACCCCAGTGTTGTGAGGCTTCCTCCCAGCGCGAGTACTCCGAGGGCCTCGCTGAAGACTTCACCACCGATCCCGTCGATAACAATGTCTGCGCCGTAACCGCTCGTGATACGACGGACGCCGTCACCCAACTTCTCCAAGGACGTATCGATGACTTCATTGAATCCGAGCGCCTTCGCCTGCTCGGCTTTCGCATGATTGGTCGTGCTTGAGATGGCGTGTTTTGCGCCCATGGCGCGCGCCAATTGCGTCACCGCATTGCCGATCGATCCTCCGATCGCCGGTGCCAGAACAGTTTTTCCTGCCCGAAAACCAGCGAGAGTAAGAGCCACCTGCGCGGTGAGATACGCGACCGGAATACCTGCGGCACTCACGTCGTCGACATTGTCAGGAATCAGGCAAAGGTCTTCTTTCCGTACGGCAACCCACTCACTATAGGTTCCATCCTCAAAAGCGCCATAGGTGCCGAAGAACATCACGCGCGAGCCGACGGGAAAGTCCGTTCCGCCTCCCTGCTCCACCACGCCCGCTCCTTCGTTGCCCAGGACTAACGGCGCTTTCGAGCCGTGAAATTTGCCGGAGAGAATCGTATAGTCCAGCGGCGTGACGCCGGCCGCGGTGATTCGCACCATCACTTTCCCCTTCGTAACCGCCGGTTTTGGAAGTTCGATGAGCTTCAGCCCCTGATAACCACTAAATGTTTCCGCTCTCATTGCACGCATATCATTTCTCCTTTGATTCAAGCATTCATTCCGCCATCCACGGTAAGGTTCGCCCCGGTGATGTAGGAAGACTCCGGACCGGCAACAAACGCCACCAGGGCAGCGACCTCATCCACATGCCCGTAGCGGTCGAGCGCCGTGGCGGCTTTCTGCGGCACCGCCCACTCGCTCGCAGCGGGGTTCAACTCCGTATCGATCGGACCTGGCTGCACATTGTTGACCGTGATGTTCCGGTTCGCGACTTCTCTGGAGAGCGCCTGAGTAAATAGCTTTACGGCGCCCTTTGTGGCCGAGTAGGCGACAAGGCCGGGCACCAGGACACGCTCGCCTACGGACGAGCCAATCATGATAACGCGACCGCCGCTCTTCATGTGCTTTAGCGCCGCCTGTGTCGCGATGAACACGCCACGGACGTTAATGTCGAGCACGCGATCCATCTCTTCCAGCGTGGTCTCCTCGAACGTTTTCGGAATGGCGGTGCCAGCATTGTTTACGAGAATGTCGAGGTGGCCGAACGTCGCCACGGTCTTTTCGACCGCGGCTTTGCCGGCGTCGGCATCAGTGGCGTCCGCCTGAATCGCGATCGCTTTCCCGCCGTCGCGTTCAATCTCGTTGACCACCGACGCGGCCGCGTCGGCCCCTTTCGAGTAGGTGATGGCCACCTTCGCTCCGTCCGCGGCCAGACGCTTGGCGATTGCAGCACCAATGCCGCGCGAGCCGCCCGTAATAAGTGCAATCTTTCCTTCCAGTTTCCTAGTCATTTTTTTCTCCTATTTCTTTTAATTATGTATCGATTAGTATAAAATTCGACCATGGACAAAAACCTGTCAAATGATTTATTTACTTATCGGTATGAAATCAGAAACCGCTGCTGCACAGCCTGGGCGACCACGCGCCCTGGGCCCTCGCGTTTGCGGCTTCCTTTTTCGCAAGCGCTTTACCCAACATCTTCGCTGTAAACGTCCGTTTCACGAAAGCTGGCACAAACGCGTTCATGATGCGGTTCATCCGGCCCGGAACGATCCTGGACCGGTTTTCCCGCACCGCGTTAAGGCCCTCGGATACGCACTGCTCCACGCTCATAGGCTTCATCGGCATGGTCCGCGGGTCGAACCCAAGCTTGTGGCCAGCACCGGCGTGTTTGTCAGCGGGGGCGGCACGACGGTAACGTAGACGCCCCGAGGCTTGAACTCGTAGTGAGGCGCTTCGCGACGGTGGATTCGACCGCGTGGAGGCACCGGTGAGTTTCCATCGTGCGATAGATCGAGATGCCACGGCTCCCGAAATTCTTCTCGACTCCAAAAGGATCGAGGAGACGTTGCGTCCTACGGGCCTACTCTTTCCGTAAAGAAACTTTTTGAGCGCAGCCAGGTTGGCCACTTTCAGTTTGCCAGGGTGGGAATTGTGCTCGAAACGAATCGCATCTCTGTCCATTACGAAACCCGCCGCTACGAAGCCGAACGCCAGCTATGCTCATCCACTTTCGGGGTCAAGGTACTTGCTTCATAGGGCGGTCGCCGCTCTATGAGGCACATTTGG
>Ga0193719_10001003_pt1 | contig 10992 bp, 14 predicted proteins | sample U2a2metaG_FD_160103 | JGI IMG/M metagenome (GOLD analysis project Ga0193719, IMG submission 160103) | Soil microbial communities from a riparian zone of the East river system, Colorado, United States - U2a2 | ecosystem: Environmental > Terrestrial > Soil > Riparian zone | place: USA: East... | reverse complement strand
AAAGAGCAGTTTGCGCACGCCGTTCTCATAGGCCACGCGGATGACGTTGTTCTGAATTCGCAAATTCTCGACGAGAAATTCAACGGGATAATCGTTGTTCGCCTTGATCCCGCCAACTTTTGCGGCCGCAATAATGGCGATGTCCGGTCGTTCCTCTGCAAAAAATTTCGCAACTGCAAATTCATCCGTGAGATCGAGCTGCGCGCGCTCGCGCGTCACGACGTTGGAAAACGCCTCCGCTTCAAACCGGCGCATCAGCGCGCTGCCGACCATCCCGCGATGCCCGGCGACAAAGATCTTGTCCGTTTTATCCATGAACTGCATTAACAAGTCGTTCTAGCATTTTCCGTTTTTACACATCGCGCAATCTTGCTCGCAATCGCGAGCCTATCGCAGATACGCGTTTCGCGCCCAAGGCGCGCATTCACTGCCAGCCTGGGGCAGCGCCCCAGCTAAGCGCTCGCCGAAGCTTCACAAAGCGAAATCGGCCCTCTCCTTTTCACTTAGAGAGTTGCTCAGAGCAGCTCTGGACGTAATGGTATTGTCGCGATGATTGCAAAGGCAACCGAAACATTTCAGTTCGATGCAATTGACGATGTGCTGAGCGACATCGCCAAGGGGCGGATGGTCATCGTGACCGACGACGCCGATCGCGAGAACGAAGGCGATCTGGTCATGGCAGCGGAAAAGGTCACGCCTGAAGCCGTTAATTTCATGGCCACCCATGGGCGCGGCTTGGTTTGCGTGCCCATTTCGAATGAGCGCGCAGAGCAGCTTGGCTTGCAACGAATGGTAGTACAAAACCGCGAAAAGCATCGGACCGATTTCACCGTTTCCGTTGACGCGGCGCGCGGCGTGACCACCGGCATCAGCGCGTACGATCGCGCGACGACGATCCTGGCAATCGCCAATCCGAAATCTTCACCGGAAGACCTTAACCAGCCGGGTCACGTTTTTCCGCTGCGCGCGAAGGACGGCGGCGTATTGCGGCGCGCAGGTCACACCGAAGCCGCCATTGATCTGGCGAGAATGGCGGGCCTGCAACCAGCGGGTGTGCTTTGCGAAATTTTGCACGACGACGGCACCATGGCGCGGTTGCCCGAACTAATGGAATTCCACAAGAAACACGGTCTGCGCATTTGCACGATCCAAAGTTTAATCGCCTTCCGGCGTGTTCGCGAGAAGCTGGTGGAGCTGGAGCAAATCGTGAAAATGCCGACCGACTACGGCGATTTCGATTTGCATTTGTATCGCTCGAAACTCGATGGCCAGCATCACCTCGCGCTTGTGAGAGGCATGATCGACAAGAACAAGCCGACACTGGTGCGCGTGCACAGCCAATGTCTCACCGGCGATGTCTTCGCTTCGCGCCGGTGCGACTGTGGAAATCAGTTGCATGCCGCGCTTCGGCAAATTGCCGAGGAAGGCAACGGGGTCTTGGTTTACATGCGCCAGGAAGGCCGCGGCATCGGGCTGGCGGCAAAAATTCACGCCTACAAGTTGCAGGAGGAGGGTCTCGATACGGTAGAGGCCAACGCGAAGCTCGGGTATCCTAGCGACCTGCGCGATTACGGATTGGGCGCGCAGATTCTATTCGATCTCGGTGTGCGGCAGTTTCGGTTTCTGACAAACAACCCGAAGAAAGTTGTCGGCCTCGAGGGATACGGCCTCGAAATGATCGAGCAGGTGCCGATCCGCACCGAGGCGAATCCGCATAATGCCAAATATCTTGAGACCAAGAGGACGAAGCTGGGGCATTTGCTGTAAATGACGAAGTTCGAATGTCGAAGCTCGAAGGAATGACGAAGTTCAAAACGACGCGCAATTCATCATTCGTCATTCGGGTTTCGTCATTATTTCGTCATTTGCCTGCCACGCCGAAGGTCGCCGCGGCGACCGAAGGCGGGTCATTTGTCATTCGTCATTTCTAGATGTCGAAGGCAGCGCCAAGTCGACCGCGAGGGGATAACAGGAAACGCACGTTCTGTATTGTCGCGAGCCGATTTAATCCGCAATACGTGGATGGTCTTGTCGATCACGTAATGCAAGAGCTGCGCACGCTTGCTCCCAAGGCCACAATCTCCATTCTGCGCGTGCCTGGCTCGTTCGAGATACCCGTGGTTGTGCGCGAGCTGGCAGCGCACGATAGCGCCGACGCAGTCATTGCCTGCGGCGTGATTTTGCAGGGAGAAACGAATCACGCACAAAATCTCAGCCGTTCAGTTACCGACGCGCTTCAACGTATCGCCGTCGAACACAGCGTACCCGTGATCAACGTGGTGCTCAGTTTCGACAATGAAGGTCAAGCGCGTGCGCGCTGTCTCGAAAACAAAATCAACCGCGGTACCGAAGCCGCGCGTGCAGCGGTCGAAATTGCCAACGTCATGTCGGATCTTCGCAACAAACAAGGAGCGGCGGTTTCCAAACCGCCGAAGGACTGTGGGTAAACGTCGACGTGCGCGCGAAGCGGCAATTCAATATCATTTCTGGCGCGATCTCCAGCGCGGGGAAGGACCTGAGAAGATCGACGATTTCTGGGAATTTTGTCCGGCCAAGCCGCGCGTGCGCGAGTTTGCGCAGCCGCTCATCGAAGGAATGGTTGCGCATCTCCCCGAGATCGACGAACGCATCCGGCGTTACTGTGAGAATTACGAATTCCGGCGTATCTCTGCAGTGGATCGCAATGTCCTGCGGCTCGCGATTTACGAGATGCTTTATCGCGACGATATTCCGCCAGTCGTCTCGATCAACGAAGCGATCGAACTGGCAAAGACTTTTGGCGGCGCGGAATCAGGTCGTTTTGTAAACGGCATTCTCGATCGGGTCCGAAAAGATTTGGACCGCCCAGCGCGAGAAGCGGTGACGAAACGGGAATCGTGATTCGTTGAAGCGTTAAAGAATTGTCATCCTGAGCAAATGCGAAGGATCTCTCAAATTACTCTCGATCCAGTGAGCACGGAGCGTAATTCGCATGCCGATTCGTGTTTTTGTGAGGTTTCTCGCTTTGCTCGGAATGACGCCGCTTTAGCGTTTTGCCGCTTCAACACTTCCTTGGTCGCCATAGCCTTGGCGAAGGCGGCAACTCTTCTAACGTTTTAACGTCGCGCTCGCGCAATGAACTTCCTCCAATCCCTCGCCCAGCAATTCAGCGGCAAGCCGATCGATTGGGACGATCTCGAAGAAGCGTTAATCCGAGCCGATCTCGGTGTGCCAATGACAATGCGAATCATTAAGACGCTCCAGGAGCGCGAGGCTTGGGCTTTGCTCGGAATTGGCGACGTGATCAAAGCAGTGCGCGCGGAGGTCGCGCGCATTTTGCCACCGCGTCCAGCGCCAATCCATCGAGCGAACGGCAAGCCAAGCGTGATCTTGATTGTCGGCGTGAACGGAGCCGGCAAAACAACATCGACAGCGAAACTGGCGCATTATCTCATGCACGCAGCCAATTGTAGGGCGTCTGTGTCAGCTCCGAATGCTTTCGGAGTTCACAGAATGGAGCCGCTGGGACGCGAGCGACATGGACGGGCAGCCCATCGGGGCGAGAGAGCGGGGGCAAACGAGTCAAACGCCCTGCAACAAAATCCGTCTGGAGTGATGCTGGCGGCAGCCGACACTTTTCGCGCTGCTGCGATTGAGCAGCTCGATGTTTGGGCGAAGAGGCTCGGGGTTGAAATGATCCGCGGCCAGTACGGCGCCGACCCGGCTGCGCTTTGTTACGATGCCTATCAATCTGCGTCGAAGAACAAAGTCGATTTTTTGCTTTGCGACACGGCTGGTCGTCAACACACCAAAACGAACCTGATGGCCGAGCTCCAGAAAGTGAAACGCACTCTCGGCAAACTCGATTCGGATGCGCCGCATGAGACGTTGCTCGTGGTCGATGCCACCACCGGCGGCAACGCGCTCAGTCAGGCGCGCGAATTTCACAGCGCGCTGACGCTCACCGGCTTGATCGTGACGAAACTCGATGGGAGCGGCAAAGGTGGGATCGTGGTTGCGATTCAGGATGAACTTGGAATTCCAACGCGTTTTGTCGGCACCGGCGAGCAACTCGACGATGTCGCGCCCTTCAATCGCGACACATACATCGACAATCTCCTGTGACGGCGGTCTGCCTGTCAACCCGTAGGTCGCCGCGGCGACCGAAGGCGGATGACCGCCGAGGGTCTGTTTACGGCGGGAATCGAAATTCTCTCGTTAAAAGAATCCGCAGAGAAACGCCGCCGCTTCATCCGAGATGCCGGCGATCTTGTTCGTTGCCTGACGATAGAATTTGAAATTGAGCTCGGTCTCGGGCCGGCCGTCGTTCCAGTCGGAAAAAAGTTTGAGTTCGCTTCGCCCCAGGCGTCGCTTCGCGAGCGCGGTGCGTCTGATGGTGATGCTCACGCGCGGCGTTTGCCGGGCGATCCCGGGTTTCTTTGCGATCGCTTTGGCCGACGTGACGACGCCGCTGGCAATGAGACCTGAACCGCCTTCGTTCTCGCTCGCGAAGACGAAGATCGTGTCGCCTTTGGCGATGTGCTTGCCACCATACATCGTCTTCTGCCCGCTGAACGCGAATGTCTCCGCCCGCGGATTGCTAACCTCCGCTTTGATTGCGAACATCATACCCCCTTGGCAAGCCGTAGCCTCGCGCGAAGGATGCTCATCTCGCACTGTTGTGGCGCTGATCGAGATCTTCATGGCTCTGCTTGGAAATTCCACGCAGCGACAACGTATTGCGAGCCTTCTGTTTCCTTTATGAGGTGGAGCCCGACGTGTGCGTCATGTTTCTTGGAGAACTTGGCCTTGCACACAAGTTCGGTATGAATTCCTGAGCCGATTGTATTTGCTGCAAGCTGATCTTGCGGAGATATCGTGGTGGTCTTCGCCCTTAGTACCTTGTAACCTTTAAAATCGCCAAAGTCCCTGGTCACTCGCTCGAAGTTCTCAGTCACAAGCTTGTTTTTCGATTCGCGCCATATTTCCAGGCTGCCCTCCGGAAGTCTTGACCGGTCTGCGGGCGATAGGTAGAAAGAAACGGCCTGCAGTGTAGCGATATCTTTTGATTTCCAGGCATCAAAATACTTGTCGAGAAACTGTTGGCAGTCGGCTGGAACAGAGACCGATGGCTGCTCCTTGCCCCTGGTACATGCAAGCAGCAGGACCAAAAGGAAAAAGAAAAATGTTGCGATGTGAGGTCGGTTACTGAGCCCGGTTTGCTTCTTCGGCTTAATACAGCTCACGGTCGCCTCCTATTGTCTCAAAACTGCCTAACGAGACGGAGATAAGCCACCCAGCACTTTGACAATCGGTTTCATAATCGATCGAAAGCTTACTACAAAGCGCTGGGTTGGCTTCATCAGTTGGTTAGGTGCGGACGTCGTTATCATCCGCGCGGCGCGGTTGGCCTGCCACTTCGGATAAAAAAAACCAGCGATATGGCAAAGATGAGCAGTCCGACAGGACAAACCATCAGAGCCAGCAGCTCGGCGAAAAAAGAAATATCCGGCACTCGCATCGGCTGTGGCCGCTCAGCGATAAAATCGGCCAAATAATGCAAGGTCTTTCCGAGCGGACCGAAAACAGGAGCAACTGTCAGCAATCCGCCGACGATCATTGCTACCAGGCTTGTCCGACTGCGTCGCCGAGAGACGGAGTTCATGCATCTAACGAGAACAAGCTGAGCCACCGATGGCGGCGGCGAGCTTTGCTTTTACTTCATCCTTCATGATTCATCCTTCAGCCCTGCCGCGCCGGATCGCCGTTGGCTTCATCGATTTGTTAGGGGCATCCGATTTCACTCCGGCCGCTGCACTCACAAGATGCGTTCCCAAGTCAAAACGTACTTCAATGATTGGCCATCGGATACGAGCGGAGGCGTGGACAACACCAGGTGAGAGCCGTCTAACTTGAAATGACGGAGCTGATCGTTGCCGATCCAATTCGGGTACCAGGCGCCCCGAACGTGATGTGTCACAGTCTGCGTCGCCTCATCAATCGTGTAGGTGCCGAAATACGAGGCGTGACCGTCGAACGCCGCTCGGACTTCAGCATCTGTGCCGCGATCGGGATCGTCGGCAGCGAAGAGCGAACGGTCATTCCTCATAACATGGGCGGACATGTTGCCGCCAGCGTCATACATGAGCAGGCCGGAGACGTGTTCTCCTAACGGGTACTGAAGCTTACCCTTCGAATCGCGCGCTTCAAACGACACCAGTCGCCAAGTTCCCAGCAGGCTTGGTACGCTCTGTGACCGAGCCGTGTTTGGAGACGCGATCATTGCACCGACGACGAGATAACCAAGGCTGATTTCATTTGTGATTCCCGAGTTTTCCGATCCCGCCTAACGTATTGAGTTCACCGGCAAACGCAGCGCGAGGTTTGTCCGCTGCAAAGATTCGTTGGGCACAAAGGCCCTCATTTCAGAATTCCCTTGAGCGTTCGCCCATCGGAATACTTGATGTCAGTTATTCTCCAACCATGCGCGGTGTTCGATAGCAAGAACACTATTTTTTCGCTTCTCCCTATGTTTTTAAAGGATGCCGCAACTTCGGCCGAATCCTTCTGGTGAGCTACGAGCACGACGGAGAAGTCTTTGATTTCAAAATCCTGTGCAGCGTACAGTGGACCAAAATCCAGTTTCCCAACTTCACCATGAGATTCCGATTGGTCTTTTAGAAACAAAGACAACAAACCCTTGTCAAAATAGGCGCCCAACAATTTTTTGCTGGCCGGATACCGCAAAGGGTCTGCCTTCCCACTATGTGCGCTATAAAGGTCGGTAACGACCTTTGTTGCGGAGGTCGCCACGGGCAAACTGCTCTCCGCCCGCACTCCGCAGAGATTGAAGAGAAATATAGTAACGACAATGAACTTTCTCATGTTTTCCTTTGAGCCTGGTTAGGCCTCTTGGATGTATAATCAGCGAGCTGCATAAAAGTAGATCACAATAAGCGCTACGATCAGGAGAATAGCCGTAATCCACCACACTGGTTTGATAGCCGCTGCCTTGGGAAAGGATCCAAACTCCCGCTTAACAAATTCATCATAGTTGAAGTCCTCATCCGGCAAATCCACGGCATCGTAAGTATCAGCATCTTCTCGCCAGCCTGAATTATGGTCAGCGCCGCACTCGGGGCACGCTAATGCGTCGCGAGGGACATCTTCGCCGCAGCATGGACATACTTCCGGCGCCGTCGGATTCTTAGACTTCTTTGTGGTCATCGCATGTTTCCGATTCGTTCTCAAAGAAAATGGCGCATGATCTAACGAGAAGGAAATAAGCCATGGCAGGCTGTCGTGGCAAACACGCTGCACTCATTTGAAATAGGGCCAGCCTGCTCGCGAATGGAGCCGCGGGGACGCGAGCGACATAGATGGGCAAACCGAAAGGTCGAAACGAGCGAAAGCGAATGAGTCAATCCTTTCGGAGTTGGCTTCATCGATTGGTTAGACCGCGTGCAAACTTGACATTGGCAACAGGAGCACCGCGATCCACGAGCAAAGCCCTCGGCACTAGCGCTTGCCCATGGCAAGCCAGGGCATGTCGCGGTACGAATCTGCAACCACCCAGGCGCCGGCCGTCAGTGCCCAAGACACGACGAACTCGCTCCATTGGAAGGCGTTGGGGCCGGCCGCCACGATGGGCACCCAGATCAGCAGTGTGAACATGCCTATCTGCAGCGCCGCGAGCGCAGCCGCCAGCCGTGCGACCACGCCGATGAGCACCGCCAGGCCCGCCGCGATGAAAGCGCCGCCGGTGAAGTACGCCCAGGCCACATGCGATGGCAGCCAGCCAGGCACCAGCACGGCGGTCTGTTTGAGATAGACGAAATGTGCCACGCCGAAAGGGATCAAGGCGAGACCGTAGAGCGCCCTCGCGATTCGCACGCCTTTGTCGCCGGTGGTGAAACCGAGGCGGCGCCTGTCCCAGTCGGTTGCGAACCAGGCGTAAAGGATCCAGGCGCCCGCCATCATGACCGCTGTCTTGCAGCATGCCCACCAAACGTCTACGGTGGGCGTGAGGAAGATGCCGGGCACTCTCAACAGCAGCAGCCAAAGCAGAAGATAGGTGAGCAGCACGCGGGCAGCGGAGGCAGCTGTGCGCTGCCAAAGCAGGCCTATGCCGGACGCCAGTGAGATGAAGGCGCAGAGATAGGCCAGTACCTCGCGCGCAGGCATACCTTTGGGTACCGGCTGCCATATGGAAGCGAAGTCGCCTTTGATCAGGCCCAGGATTCCGAGGGCGATCATGGTCACCGCAAAGGCCACATGACCTGGGCTTACAATGCGCATCATGCTGGCGGTATCCCCTCGGGTCTCGCGTGTCAAAAGGCAAATTTCGCCAAGAGCACCCCGGTAATGAGGCCGGTGACAATGCTCATCGGCAGGACGTATGGCGCGTCTTTGGATTTGAAAGCGCCTTTCGCGAGAAAGATCACCAATCCGAAAGCAAAACCGTAAAGCATCCCAAATCCGGCGCCGCGTAACCACGAGCTCCCCGGGCCTAACGAAAAGCCGGTTAACAAACTGATGAGGACTCCCTTCAGAGTCGCGGCCAAAAGGATTTCGATCTTATACGGTTCGCGCGGTTCAAAGAAAATGCCGACGCCGTTGAGCCCGCCCATAAGCGCACCAATGAGGAGCGCGATTAAAATGTTCATACGGCAAAAAGGTCGGACGTGCGCAGGCTAACGGCAATCAGAAGAGGCAACACAACAGACCGGGCGATAAGACCACTCATATGCATCTAACAAGAAGGAGATCAGCTACGCCTTGCACAGCGAGGGTGAATTGAAATGATGATACACTAGCCATAGTAAATGTGAACGCGGTACGGCAGGGCGTTAGCTGCATCGGCTGGTTAGGCGTTCGCCGCTTTAGGCGAGCTGATGCTTTTACTATAGAACCCAGACCGATCGAAGCAGCAAACGCGTCGCTTACCGGCAGCGAGCATCGCGCAGGCATTGTCGACCCGACGCGCACGAGTCTCTGGTCGCTTGGCGGAGACGATCCACTGGATCCAATCTCTGCGCGCGGTGGGCGTGATGTCCGACCACAACGCCCGCGCCTTCGGGGCCGCGGCGAGAGCCTTTCGCAGAGCTGCCGGCACCTTGGGTTCCGGTTCCTCTTCCGCAGGCGCAATCTCTAGCGTGACGACGTCGCCTGCGTCTGTGCCCGCAGCTTCGCGCATCTTCCTGTTCACTCTGAGCCAATGGCTTCTTTGGCCGTCTGGCTCGAGCGTCGCTCGAAAGGGGAAGCCATTGATAGTGCCTTCGACCGTTGTCATGCCCCGCGAGGGGAGCTTCGCACTGGCGTTCTTTGGTAGGGTAAGAAAGGTCCAAGAGCCGACCTTCGCGCTTGCCGCAGGCCGGAAGACTTTCGCACTGAAACGGATCTTAGAAGTGGTTTTGGGCATGACGCTGATAGGAGCAGTATGCGACTCAAATGCTCATGGAGCAAATGCGCCTAACGAGACAGAGGTGAGCCGCAACAGGGTGGCGCGATCTGTTTCATTTCAGCTTTCTTAATTCATCCTTCATCCTTACCGCGCAGCGGCCAGCGGTTGGCTGCAGCGTTTGATTGGGTCTTCTCAGCTCATAGCGATTCACATCTTGCTCATAGGCAATGACGCCGGGAATCGTCCGATACCGCCTGATGAACACGAATCCAAGTTTTTCTAGCACGCGATTGGGCGCAGGATTGTCAGCCCAAGGTTCACAAACGAGTTTCTTCAGATTGAATCGTTCGAAGTAAAAGTTGGCCGATCTGCGCACAAATTCGCTCCCTAGACCTGCTCCCCGCAATTGTGAATCCCACAAATGCAAATGTATAAAGGCCTCAGTGCCAAGGACGATCTTATTGATGCTTGAGTGTCCAACACGCCGTCCTCGAAATATCCAAACTAGGTAGAACCGGTTTCTCTCGCCGTCTGGTTTCTCATGGTCGGCTAAAAGAGCATCAAGCCACTTGTCCCTTTCAGGAAGTTTCAAGCGATCTACGCCCATTCCGCGTAAAAAAGTATCATCGGCTTCATAAAAGTAATCCAGCATCAGCTCGTATTCTTTACGACTCGAAAATGGACGGACCTCTATCTCTTCAACACCCTGCATAAGACCTAACGAGAAAAAGCTGAGCGACCGCCGCCGAGAGCGAGCTCGGCTTTGACTGAAACGGTTTTGATCATCTGAAATATGAACGCGCACCGGGCGGCGGTTCGCTCCAGCGCTTGGTTAGGCCTCACGGCTGGCTACCGCCCGCGGCGATTGCCGCTTCCTCAGCGCGCGAAAGTCGAGTCCCGAGCTGGCCCACAACCGTCTTTGCAATCTCTCTTTCTATAACGAATAGATCTGTAAGCTCGCGGTCATAACTCTCTGCCCAAAGGTGTGTGTCAGTTCTCGCGTCGACCAACTGAACGGCCACCCTCACCCGATTGGCCGCGTGTTGCACGCGTCCCTCTAATAGATTCGCCACACCGAGCTCCTTAGCGACCTCCCGCAGGTCGCGCGCTGCGGGCTGGTACCCTTTCACAGCCTCAGCACTGGCGACTTTAAGATCGTGGACTTTCGTCAGGCGATTGACGATTTCTTGCTGTATGCCGTCGGCGAAGCCGGCATTCTGCTCGGAGCTCAGGTCCTGGAACGGCAGCACCGCGATAGTCTTCTCACGGACAATGGAAGGCTGCTTTTCCGGAGGTTGCGCTGCGTGCGGAGCACGAGCGGCTCTGTCGAAGTACCCATTCAGAAGAATTGCTGCGCTGATTACAACTGCTGCGATAATGATGGAACGGTTCATAGGCCTAACGAGAACAAGATGAGCGACGGCCACCGGGAGCGAGCGTCGCGCGCAGAGAGAGCGTCGTGGCCACGCCAAGCGAAAACGCCCAGCGGGTGGCCGTTCGCTCCATCGCATGGTTAGATGCTTGGGGCCCCGTACACATAGCCCTCGCTTCTTCGACAGACATTTCCGGCCCCCAGCCAAGCCGGCCGTGATTGACCGCTACGATTGTTC
>Ga0193719_10001002_pt1 | contig 11007 bp, 14 predicted proteins | sample U2a2metaG_FD_160103 | JGI IMG/M metagenome (GOLD analysis project Ga0193719, IMG submission 160103) | Soil microbial communities from a riparian zone of the East river system, Colorado, United States - U2a2 | ecosystem: Environmental > Terrestrial > Soil > Riparian zone | place: USA: East... | reverse complement strand
TCGTGCATTGGACGCTGCGCGACAGCAACATCGAAACGGCCGTAACGCGTTTGCCGCGCTGGGTCGTGACCGCGGCATGGGCCTTAATGGCCTGCGCCATCATTCTCACTCAAGGAAACAGCAATGCCTTCATCTACTTCCAATTTTAAACGTAGGCTTCGGTTGCCGCGGCTGTTCTTCCGTAAGCCGTCGCAGCTCGAGAGCGTGCACGGCGGTCCTCCGCTCGAATATGAGCGACCGATCCCGCCAGTGACATGGCGCGGGATCACAGTCGTTGTTGTGCTGATCGTTATCGCTGCCACCTGCGCGTGGGAATTCTATTGTCGCTCGATCGGTTACGGTCCCACACTCAACGATAACGAGGACCTTTGGACATCGACACGCCGGCGCGTGAAACCTGAGTCCGTTGTCATCATCGGCGATTCGCGCGCCTGGTTCGATCTCGATCTTGATGAACTGCAAAATGGATTAGGCAAACGTCCCGTCCAGCTCGCAATGGGCGGAGGCTGCGCGTATCCAGTGTTGGCCGATCTCGCCAATGACGAAAATTTTCACGGCACGATTATCTGCAGTATCGTGCCGCGTTTGTTCGTCGCCCCACCGGGCACGCCGCCGATGGAGCGGGGGGAAAAAGCGGTGCGCCGGTCTCACACTCAAACGCCCGCGCAACGTGCCAGCCAATATCTGGCGATGCCATTGGAAGAACATGTCGCGTTTCTCAAACAGGAGTAGCTAACTCTCGATGATCTGCTGAAACGCCTACCCATTCCCAATCGTCCTTATGCGCAAGTGTCGCCGCGTCTTCCGCCGTACTTCGGTACTTTGGATCGGGAACGGCGCGCCCGTATGATCGAGGAATGCGCCCGGCCGGGGAGCGAACTGCAAAGAAGAATTCAACAGATCTGGCTCCCGCTTTTTACTCCGCCTCCGCCGCCGACGTACATTCCGAAAGAAGAGTTTGGGAAAAAAATGGGTGCAGCAATCGAAGCTCGATTTCATGACGTTGCCACGGCCGTGCAAAAACTTCGCGCTCGTGGAGGTAAAATCGTTTTTGTTCGTTTTCCGCACAGCGGAGCCTTGAAGAAACTGGAGGACCGCGAAACGCCGCGCGCCGGTATTTGGGATCGAGTGATAAAGGAGACCGGTGCACCTGGTATTTACTATGAAGATTACCCCGAGCTAAGCGGCTTCAATTGTCCCGAATGGTCGCATCTCTCCGCCGGCGACTCAGTCGAGTTCAGCAAACGTCTCATTCCCCACCTTCGCAAGGCCCTCCAACTGTAACGCTCCCGCAATTGTCGAAGTTCGGAATGGAGCTGCTGGGACACCCCGCTTTGGGACTCGATTCTCAATTCCTCCTTCGGCCTAATTCCCTTTTGATTCGCCTCGCACTGACTCAATCATCTTGTCGATCTTACCGGTCAGCGTCGCAGCGCTTGGGTATGACGATTTCATATGACCTGCGTTATCGCGGTCGTAGCCTATCGGCCAAGCCGGGAAGGGAGCAGGAACTTTTGCAACTCGTGCGCAGCCGGGTTCCGACCTTGCGCAAAGAAGGACTGGTCGCAGATCGGGTGCCTACGGTCATGCGCTCGCGCGACGGCACACTTATCGAAGTCTCGGAATGGAAATCCCGCTAGGCAATTGATGCTGCACACAAGATCTTCGCTGTGTGCGAATGCGTACCGCTTAAGACCCTCCCGGAAGCTGATGACATGTTCGCTGGGTTTGAGCCGGTTGCGGTTTGAGGCGAGCAACGCCCGCGTCCTCGGACCCATGAGGAGCAAACTCCGGAAATTCTTCCGGATGCAAAATTCCAGCAAGGATTTCGAGGCTATCGACAATGCGCGGACCTGGTCGGGCGAAGTAAGCGCTGGCGTCGACGGCATAGAGCTCGCCCCGACGCGCCGCGGGGAGCGAATCGAAACCGGGAAAACGCTGGAGCAATTGGTAATCGCGCCGTGCAAGATCGACATCGTAGCCGCAGAGAGCGAGGACGATGATTTCCGGACGAGCGTCGAGCACTGCCTGCCAATCGATCTGCACTGAGGGTTGGTGTTTACGGCCTAACGGATCATGCCCGCCGCTGATTTCAATGAGCTCCGGTCCCCAATGACCGGAACAAAACGGCGGATCGACCCATTCCATCAAAAAACAGCGAGGACGATTCGCAGTGCGGCTTGCCCGACGCCGCACCACTCCCACACGCTTGGACAATCGTGCAACTACTTCGTCGGCGACTGGCGACACACCGCACGCTTCCGCGACGTGTCGAATATCGTCAAAAATGTCAGAGAGACTTGAGGGCTCCAGATTCACGACTCGAGGCGGGCCCGGCAGAGTCTCGGCCAGCCGCGCGACTGTGCCATAGCCGACCGCGCAGACATCGCACAACTTTTGTGTAAGGATCACATCGGGCCGCAGCTGGCGCAGGAGCGGTTCGTCGATTGTGTAAATCGTACCGTTCTCACGCAGAGCGCGTCGGATCGATTCGTCCACTTCTCTGCTCGTTAGGCCAGTACTATGCACCGGACAATGCGTCACGCGCGGCCGCGCATTTGCTTCGTCCGGAAAATCGCACTCATGCGAAACGCCAACTATTTCGTCCATCAATCCCAGTGCAGCCGCGATCTCCGTCGCGGCCGGCAAGAGCGAAACGATGCGGCACGACTTCATCTCCACGTCCAAATATAGAAAATAGTCTTCTCCGTGCTGAACAAAAAGGGCTGACGCGGTGTCGCGCCAACCCTTCAAGAATCATGCGGAAAAGAATTCCTGCAAATCAGTCCTTTTATTCCGCCAGCGGCAGAAACTCTTCGCGCACAATCTTGCCGTCTTTGACTGTGTACACGCCAACTTCTGACATCTGCATTCGCTTCTTCGAATTCTTGTCCGTCACGTCAATGTCGTACTGCACCACGAAACGATCGTGCGCGACGAACGGTCCGCTGACTTTCGCGCTGTGCACCTGCATGTTCTCCAGCCACCAATCGGTCTTCCCGCGCACGCCGTCGATACCACGCGTCTCGGGTGAACTGCCGTCCATCGTGCGCGCCTCCAGGCTTACGATGTCCTTGTCGTAAAGCGTATCGATCGCTTCCTTCCACGCTTGCTTGCGGGTTAGCTCCACTACTTTCTTTGCCACTTCTTCCGTGTTCATATTTCCTCCTTTTATTTTGAGTTCAGTTTACTTGCTAAATAGTTTCTCCAATTTATCGAGCGCGCTGTTCCAGCCTCGTGTGTGGCCATCGCGTGACTCTTCGTTTGGCAGTTGCTCGTGCGTCAACCGCAACTCCGTGTCGCCGTCGCGGTCGTAGAGTTCCACGGTGACGATGCTGACGTGGTTTTCCCAATCCTCATCGTCTTCCCATTGCCAGGTGAACACGATTTTCTTGCTAGGCTGCAGCTCGCGGTATTCGCCGCGGCACGTCATCTTCTCGCCCTCTGAATTGGTGAGGTCCCAGCGAAACTTTCCGCCTACGCGCGCGTCGGCGACTAACTCGCGAGTCTGGACATTCTCCGGACCGAACCATTGCTTTAGCTGCGCGGGGTCCGTCCACGCGGCGTAGACGCGATCGCGCGGAGCTTTGATCAGACGCTTGATTTCGAGTGAAAGCTTCTGTGCTTGGGCCATAGGTTTTTTCGTCGGTAAAGTATCTGTATCGTCGCCTTAACTTTGGTCGGCACCATCACCCTCGACAAAGCCTTTGAGCGATGAGCCAACGATTTGCGTCCAGCCCTCCATGAAATTCTTGCGCGCGAACGACGGAGTTTTCGGAAAAGTTTCCAAACCCTCGTGCGTTAATTTCAGCCGCGTCTTACCGTCCTCAGGGAACAATTCGAACGTGACTAATGAGTCGCCCTCGTGCCCCTGATAGCGCCAGGTGTAAGCGAGCTTCTTTTGCGGAATCACTTCGGTGATCTTGCAAAGGTGGTGATACTTCGTGCCTTCGTGCTCGACGATGAATTCAAATTCAAAACCCACCTCCGGCTTGAATTCCTTCAGGTCGAAATACCAGCGCCGCATAGCCTCCACATCGGTGATCGCTTTCCAAACCCGCACGACAGGCGCATCGAAAGTTCGTTCGATGACAACCGCTTCCGCCAAATTCTGTTTTGTGGTCATAATTTTCTCCGTTTAACTATTTTGCGTTGGTATCTGGTTCCAACAACCCGAATACATTTCCGGCGGGATCCTGGGCGTAGGCTAACCAGCCGACGCCAGGGATCCCCATCTTCGGTACACAAATCTTTCCGCCGTGCTCCTCAAGCTTTTTTATCGATTGCTCGAGTGACGCGACCGCGATGGTATTTAGCGTGCCGGGACTCTGCCCCTCGCGAGGACGGGCCAAGCCACCATTGATTCCCGACTCCTTGTCGTCGCCTGTCGTGACAAGCCAGTACTCAATTGGACCTTCCTCGAACTTTTTGAACTTCCAACCGAAAACCTTCTGGTAGAAGGGGCGGACTGCTTCCGGATCGTCGGTGTAAATTTCGAAATGAACTACGCGAGGCATGTTTCAATCCTTTCTGAAGAACTTGTTTACTTGCTGCTATTACCGTCAGTACTGATCGTGACGACGCACCCAATCCATCGTTGACTCCGGATTTTCGTCGCGGCCCTTCGGTGTCAGATCGAGCAAATTGTACGTGCCGACCAGAATGTCGAGCCCGCGCGCGTAAGTCGAGTAGCTGTGAAGGATGTCGCCGTTCTCATCTTTATAAAACACGCTCAGCCCGGGAAGCTCGTCGCTCATGAATTCCGTCGTTTCGTAATTGTAGTAAACTTTGCCCTTCGCCTCGTCGTCCTTGGTGAACGAGACGTGATAATCGAAGTTGAAGTCGCTGCCGTGCGACGACACCCATTTGAAGCGCCAACCCATGCGCTTTTTGTATGGTTCGAACTCGGACAGTGGCGCTCGCGATACAACTACGAACGTGACGTCGCGATGCGGCAGATGCCAGTTGGCGCCGTCAAAATGGTCGGCCAGGTAGGAGCAGCTTTTGCAACCCTCCTCCCACCCTGGACCGAACATGAAATGATAAACGATCAACTGGCTGCGTCCGTTGAAGAGATCGGCCAGCGTCTCTTTGCCGTCCGGACCGTCAAAGACGTAATGCTTGTCGATCTTGACCATCGGCAATTCGCGCCTGTGCCGGCTTACTTCGTCGCGCAATCGCGTCAATTCTTTTTCGCGCGTGAGCAGGTCCTTGCGCGCGACCAGCCACTCACCTTCCGACACAACTCGCGGATTATTGATTTCGTTTGCTTCCGTTTCGGGTTCCATCTCTTTTAGTTTCATTTTGTTTTCCTCTGGTTTGGTTTGTTTTTTTCTTTCTGAAAAACTTGCTCATCGCAAAAGCGGTCAGTCCGCCACTCGACGTCGCGCTGGCGGCGATCAAAGCCGCATTCGTCAGGCAGACCGGACACATCGCGCTAGTTCTTTCCTTTCTTGCCGATTCGCTTGTGCGTCTTTTCCAAATACTCGGCCAGGCGATCGAGCGATCCTTCCCAGAATGTCCGATACTCTTCGATCCAACGAACTGCTTGCTTCATCGGCTTCGCTTCCAACTTCAATTCGTGCACGCGTCCGTAACGTCGACGGCGAATTAGTCCCGCCTTCTCGAGCACACGCAAATGTTTCGAAACTGCCGGCAACGACATCCGGTGCGGTCGCGCCAGATCGGTAACGCATCTGTCACCGCGGGCCAGATGCGCGAGGATGCGCCGCCGGGTCGGGTCCGCGAGGGCGGCAAACGTTCGGTTCAGTGTCCTTGGTGGATATTTAACCATCCGGTTAAACATTTAGCAGAAATGTATCGCGATGCAAATGCAAAAATTTGCGTCCCTGCTCCCGGCAGCGAGCCGCCTGATCTGCAGCCTTCTGCCGTTGCGCCTGCTTTACTACGGGTGAGAGCCCTGTTCCGGTGTAAACCGTTGTTCGGTCGAAGTGTTTTGCGTATTCGCGTCCGCCGCCGCTCTCTTGGCAACCCATCGGGCTTTCATCGCCGCCGCGAGTTGCGCACGACGCTCTGGTGTCAGATTGAGTTTTCTCTTCACTTTTTTGGCAGCACTTGGTCTCTTAACAGGAGCCGCTCGCATTCGGGGCTCTGGTGTTAAGCGCCGGTTTTTCTTTTCGGCTCGACCGGAAGTCTCTACCCTCTTGCGAGCTTTATTAGCCCGAACGGCCGACTTCCTTTTTTTCTTAGCCACGTCGGCTGTCGCTGCCGCTTCAAGTTTCTGTTTCAGCTTGGCGAGCTTCTTCGCACCTTTTTGCAGGCGAGCTTCCAGCCGCCGGATTTTCTTGCTAAGATTCTTAGGCTTCATATGGGATCAATATTGCTCCCGCCAGTCGCGGACGCGACTAGCGTTGGATATCGAGTTAATGACAAAACCTCCCCAATGTCACGTCATATTACGGCGCCATCGAGAGCGGCCTGCACCGGTTCTGCCACAAGAAAATAGCAAAGATGTTTGTGGATCGTTCTAGTTCGTCATGATCCGGCGAAGGACCGGTTACGCGTGGAAGGTTTCACGCGTCATCGGCTGCGGCACTAGTTGGTCTCTAGCACCGCAAGAATGTTCCTGGCTGGATCTTTGAACCAGGCAATCGTGGGCCCATTTCCACGCATAATCCCCTTGTCGTCCGTCTTGATGTCGGGAAGGTCATAACTCACGAAGCGCACGCCGCGCTTCGTGAGTTCGTCTACTGCCTTGTCGACATTCCCCACCGGGAAATTCAGGATCGTAAAGGTTGCCGGGGCATGCTTCGGCTTGGGGTAGATAAGAACATCATTGCCGCCGGCAATGTGCAACCTCAGCAGGCCATTCGATTCCGAAACCTTCAACCCAAGTGTGTGGCCATAGAATTCTTTCGCCTTTTGGATGTCATCGACCGAAAAACCGCTGAATGCTTTGCTCTCTGTTAACATATATCTCCTCCACCTGTATTTCGTTGCTCGCGTCTTCCTCGGATCGGACATTGTCTTCATTCCCGCGGATTCCCACTTCGACCCGAAACGCTCGCATCATTCCGATTGCTGCTTGTCCATCATTGTTCGGCGTGTAGCATGGCGACACTTCTCAAAGCAGAAAGGGAACGGGAGTTATGGGTGTCATATTGCAGACTTTTTATTGGGACTGTCCCGAGGCGGAAAACCGCGAGCATCAGTGGTGGGTCTCTATCAAATCCAAACTGCCGTCGATTGCGCAGGCAGGTTTCACGGCCTTGTGGCTTCCACCCGCAAACAAGGCGGCCGGCTGGAAATCGATGGGCTACGATCCTTACGATTATTACGACTTGGGCGAGTTCGATCAGAAAGGCGGTGTGCCCACCTGGTTCGGCTCCAAAGCCGAGCTGTTAGACCTGATCCAGTCCGCTCAAGCCCAGGGCCTCCAAGTGTATGCCGATCTGGTGTTCAATCATAACAGCGGCGCTGACGCCCGGGAACTGAATCCAATCGACGGCCAATCGCGCTGGACGAAGTTCGCACCTGGAAGCGGTAAATTCCGCCGTGACTGGACCTGCTTCCATCCGAGCCGGTACGAGACCTGGGACGGCGCCACCTTCGGCGACATGCCGGACCTCTGTCATCGCGCCCCCATAGTTTATACCGAGCTCATCAGCTACGCTCGCTGGCTTTTGGAAGAAATCGGTTTCGACGGTTTCCGCTATGACATGGTCAAAGGTTACGGCGGCTGGATGGTCCGTTCGATCCAGGAATTGCGCGCGCTACGGGGCGACGTCAGTTTCAAGCCGTATGGGGTCGGCGAATGCTGGGACAGCGAACGCACGATTGATGATTGGCTTAATCAAGCCAATGCGTGGTCGGACAATCCGGTCGGCGCGTTTGATTTTCCGCTCCGCTGGCGGCTGCGCGATTTGTGCGACAGCTACGGTTTCAGTCTCCGCAACCTCGCCGAGCGTGGAGTGCTGATGTGGGATCGCCCGGCTCAGGCCGTCACCTTTGTGGAGAACCACGATGTCGTGCGCGACAGTCCCATCATCAACGACAAGCTGCTGGCGTACGCCTTCATCCTGACGCACGAAGGTTACCCGTGCGTTTTCTGGCAGGATTACTTCAACTGGGATCTCGCCCAACCTGACAATCAAAGCGGCATTGACGCGCTCCTCAAAGTTCACGAACAAAATGCCGCCGGCCCGACGCAAGTGCTCTTCGTCGACGACGGCCTCTACATCATGCAACGTCAGGGGCTCGGCAACCAAAGCGGACTAATCTTTGTTCTGAACAACTACGGCACCTGGAACGGTGCGTCGGTCCAGACGCAGTGGAACAACACACGGTTCGTGCCAGCCGCCTGGCGCGGGCGCGACGACCTCGGCGTGCCCCAGGAAAAATGGACTAACGACTCGGGCTGGGTCGATCTCTGGGCGCCGCCGCGCGGCTATGCAATCTATGTGCCGGCGTGAGCTGCTCGATGGTGACTCGCCGCAAGTTGGTTAATTCGCCTTGGCTAAGATGAAACGGCCGCCAGCCGCTTCCCTTGTCGTTATTTTTCATTTAACCTCAGCGCCATGAAAATGACATTCGCTTTATGTAGCGCCGCATTGCTTATGGTTGCGCCGCTGGCGTACACGCAGGACAAGGAGACCGAAGAACAGCTCAAAGAAGCAGTCGAAGCGGCGAAAAAAATGGGCGTTAACACGCCCAATGTTCAAAACCTTCTCGATGAAAATGCGAAGGAAGACGCCACCGAGCAGTCGTTACCGCAAACTGCCGCCAAAGCCGCACCTGAGAAAACGGATATTGCGAAATCTGGTCCAAACGCGAGCTCCGCTGCCGTCCCGGCGGGCGTCACTGTAGATCTGCCGGCCGGCTCGGCCAAAGGGTCGCTCACTTTTGACGGCGCCACCGCTGAGTTAAAGTTCGCTTCCGCGTTTATCGATCAAAAGGATGACCGCAAACCAGTTGTTCTGCTGGTGACGGACAAGAAACTTCCAATCGAAAAGTGGACCAGTGAATTCGACATGATGCTCGACCACACAAAGTGGAGTGGCCTGGCGTTCTTCGTGGACAAAGACGGAACGATCTATCGCACCGACGTGCACACGAACGGGCGGCAGACGAGTGTCGCCGGGATCTTTGACGTCAAGATCGATAATCCGAAGAGCAAAGACCTAAGCGGGACAGCGAAAACAACAGGTAGCGCGAAAGAGGACAAGCTCGACGTCGCCTTTCACGCGGCACTCAAGTAACGGCCGGCGCTGCAACTTCGACCTCTGAAAAAGCAGCCGCATCGACTTGATCACCTTGCTGACCTTAAAAATAGCGACCGCTCTTGCGGCGTTCCCTGGTTCGCGATAACGAAAGTTTATGGAGAAAATTGTTTTGGTAACTGGCGCAACGGGCACGATCGGACGGGATGTCGCAAAAAGACTTTCGGAAAACGGAGTGCCGTTACGGGCCGGTGTTCGCGATCAAGCCAAAGCAAGAAAACAATTCGGCGCCGCTATCGCGTTGGCAACATTCGATTTTGAAGACGCCCCATCCTTCCGCGATGCGCGTTGGAAGGCGTCGAAAAAGTTTTCCTGCTACCGCCGCTCATGCCAAATCAGACGGAAGTGACAAATGCGTTTGTCGATGCAGCGAAGCGGGCGGGCGGGCGTCACATCGTAAAACTGTCCGCGATCGGCGCCGATGCCAGCCCACCATACACGTTTGGAAAATGGCACGCCGCCGCCGATCGACACGTTCGCGAATCAGGTCTCGCGTTCACATTTTTGCGGCCGAATTCCTTCATGCAAAATTTCATGAACTACTTTCCGCCGCGCGATGGCACGATTTATCTGCCGTGGGGGAATGGAAAGGCGAGTCTTGTCGATACGCGCGATATTGCAACGGTTGCCGACGAGGCACTGACAAGCGACGGACACGAAGGAAAAACTTACACGCTGACCGGCCCGGCAGCGCTCGGAATCGCAGAAGTAGCATCGATTCTTTCCGAAGTGGCTGGTCGCGAGATCCACTACGTCGACGTACCGGAGTCCGCTGCACGCGACGGAATGCTTCAAGCCGGACTGCCGCAGTGGCAGGTGGAGCCGTTACTGGAGCTGCACGCAGCTAACAAACAGAACCGTTGGACCGCCGTGACTGCCGACGTTGAGAAAGTCACGGGCAATCCCGCGACTGCGTTTGCACAATTTGCACGCGACGATGCGGACAGGTTTCGCGTGAGCTGAAATCTGAGTTGGACATGAGATGCTCGGCGTCGGATGCCAGTCTTACCGACTCGATCCCATTCTCTCTGTCTCGAAACGCTTGAGCACCCAACTCATCGCTTTATCAAGAAGTCGTTACGGCGTAAGGAAAATCTTACCTGTGTAAGGATCTTTGACTTCGGTTCCGGGTGGAAAACTGCCGACATCAATGTAACCGCTATCCGGCGAGAACGGACTCGTAACTAAGCCTTGTTTGCCGGGCACTGGAGTTCCATAAAGCAAGCTGCTCTTTCCTTTTTTCGTGGCTGGGGCTGCCTTCGCCGTGCGGACGTTGTGCCCATTCGGAGCCGCCAGGACTGGGCCGCCCGAAGTCTGATTATTCGAAACATCACTCGGTGGAGCCTCATTATTTTGCTTACGACTGCTCCGGTGCGACCGCGGCTTCGCTTCCGAGTGCGCGATCGAGCGGCTTAGCGCTCTAAAAAAGTCCCGGAAGGGTCCTGCTTCCGCCACTTTAGTCGCGGTGAACAGAGCGAAGATCGACAACCAGACGACAATTGTTCGGAACGGCCATTTCACCACAATGACCGATATTGGCCGCACCCTGTGAAGAATGCCAGCCCCGCTCCGATTGTTTTTGCCAGTCCGGTCCGCCAATCGGACGGACTCGTCCAGTGGCGAGCTCGAACATTCAACGCTGGATTCGCAGCTTTCTCTTGATCTCTTGCGCGAGTTTGTGCGGGCCCCGCCCCAACTCGATCACGATACTACTCTCTGTGGCTTGCGGTTCTTCCAGGTCAGCAAACTGACTCCGGAGCAATACTGG
>Ga0193719_10001001_pt1 | contig 11013 bp, 7 predicted proteins | sample U2a2metaG_FD_160103 | JGI IMG/M metagenome (GOLD analysis project Ga0193719, IMG submission 160103) | Soil microbial communities from a riparian zone of the East river system, Colorado, United States - U2a2 | ecosystem: Environmental > Terrestrial > Soil > Riparian zone | place: USA: East River... | reverse complement strand
ACTATGCGCATTGAGAGACGCTGTTGCGGAGTCAATTCCACGGCTGTCCTTTTATTGGTTGGGGCAATTCTGTAAATTCAGATTCTCTTATGGAACTTGACGGAATTGATCACGTAGCCCTCGGCGTGCGCGATGTTGAGCGCTCAGCGAAATGGTACATCGAAGTTCTCGGATTCGAGCGATTTCACGAAGGAATGTGGAACGGCGTGCCGACTTTTATCGGCAAAGGAAATACCGGGATTGCGTTGTTTCCGGCGAGCCGAGACGCAGAACCATGCACTCACCGTGAGATTCGAATGCTCCACTTCGCTTTTCGCGCGGACCGGGAAAATTTTCTCGCCGCGCAGCGCGAACTGGAAAAGCGCGGAATCAAATTCGAGTTCCAAGATCACGAAATCGCGCACTCGATTTATTTTAGCGATCCCGACGGCCACCAACTCGAGATTACGACTTACGAATTGCCCAAGTCGCCCTGACTTGTCATGTCGAGCGGAGTCGAGACATCTCTCGATATTTCAAAACAGTTAGAAATTCCTCGACTTCGCTCGGAATGACAGGCTGAGACGACGTCGCGCTAAATTCACGCCATGCGGCCGCAGCAGTTCTTGTATTTTTTTCCGCTGCCGCAGGGACACGGTTCATTACGGCCGACTTTTGGCAATGAACGCCTGATGGGAAGATCGATCGAAACTTCGCCTGCGCCATCGCCGTCTCCGGCTACTCCCGCCATTGCGCCAACTGGTTGAGGCTGACGCGCACGCGACGGCGCGCCCGCGGTGGGCGCGGTCGGTGCATGTTCACGCAGCAAGAATTGCGGCAACGTCGCAAGGAAATTCTCGAACGCCTGCAAGTTTGAGGTGCTGCGGAAAAGATTGTTCAAGACTTCGTTCTTAATGTTTGCCATCAATTCGACAAACATGTCGTACGCCTCGGTCTTGTATTCGATAAGCGGGTCCTTTTGCGCGTAGCCGCGCAGATAGACGCCCTCTCGCAATGCGTCCATGGCGTAGAGATGCTCCTGCCAGAGCCGGTCGATCGCATTGAGGATGATGTAGCGCTCCAGGCTTTTTACCGCTGTGGCCTCTTCGTAGGCTGACTTGCGTTCGTAAGCGTTCTTGATCTTCTCAACCAGGAACTGTGCGTTCTCATCGACACTACGCGTTTCAAATTCCGCTTTTTCTTTGGTCAAACCGAGCGGGAAAGTTGTGTTCACCCAATGGACGAGACCGGTGTAATTCGGCTCATCGACATCGAGATATTCCTTCACCTTTGCCGGGATAGTTTCGTCGATCACCTCGTAGATGAGTTTGCGCGGTTCTTCGGAATCGATGACTTCGTTGCGATAAGTGTAAACCACCTCGCGCTGCATGTTCATCACGTCATCGAAATCGAGCGTGCGCTTTCGAACGAGATAGTTGCGTTGTTCCACTCGTTTCTGCGCCGTCTCGACCGATTTATTGAGCCATCGATGCTCAAGTTCCTGACCTTCCTCGAGGCCAAAGCGCTCCATGATTTTCGTCATACGATCGGCAGCGCCGAAGTTGCGCATCAGGTCGTCTTCAAAACTGACATAAAACCGTGATGCGCCTGGATCACCCTGGCGCGCGCACCGCCCGCGTAGCTGCCGATCGATTCGGCGCGCCTCGTGACGCTCCGTCGCGACTACCATCAATCCGCCCAGTTCTGTAACCCCGGAACCAAGCTTAATATCGGTGCCGCGGCCGGCCATGTTCGTTGAAATTGTGACCGTACCCGGTTGGCCGGCACGCGCTACAATCTCAGCCTCCTGCATGTGGAACTTGGCGTTCAAAACGTTGTGCGGGATTTTCTCGCGCTTCAGCATTCGGCTGAGCAGTTCGGACGCTTCCACGCTGACACTGCCAACGAGCACAGGCTGACTCTTCGCATGAGCTTCTCTGATCTCCTTGATGACGGCGTTGTACTTTTCCCGACGCGTCTTGTAGATGCGATCGTTGTGATCTGTGCGCCGCACCGGCCGGTTGGTCGGAATCATGTTGACGTCGAGTTTGTAAATATCGTGAAACTCCGCGGCTTCCGTCTCGGCCGTGCCTGTCATTCCCGCCAATTTTTGATAAAGCCTGAAATAATTTTGGATGGTAATGGTCGCTAGCGTTTGCGTCTCGCGATCGATCTGCACGCCTTCTTTGGCTTCCACCGCCTGATGCAATCCATCGCTCCACCGCCGTCCTGGCATTTTGCGGCCGGTGAACTCATCCACGATGACAACCTTGTTATCCTCGATGACGTACTGGACATCTTTCTCGAACAAGCAGTAGGCACGAAGTAATTGCGAAATGTTGTGGATGCGCTCGGCCTGCGCATCGCAATGCTGCTGGCGTTCCGATTTTTTCTTGTCTTTCTCCTCGGGTGAGAGCGTCTCGTCCAAATCGATCTCCGTGAATTCGTTAATTAGATCTGGTAGCACGAATGCGTTTGGATCATCCGGATTGAGGAACATGCGCCCCTGCTCCGAAAGATCGGCCTCATTCGATTTCTCATCGATCGTAAAGAAAAGCTCCTCCTTAAGGGCGAACAATTCCTCCTTGCGCGTGTCCTGGAAAAACGAAAGCTCGGCTTTATCGATGGCCCGGCGTTTGTCTGGATCTTCCATCAAGCGCAGAAGCTGTTTGTTGCGCGGCTGACCGAGTTTTACTTTGAACATGAGACGGCCGCCGGTCTCCACATCGCCCTGCTCAAATTTCTCGATCGCTTCGCTGGCCACACGGTTGCAAAGCATGTTTTGCTTCCGCACCAACTGCTCGATGAGTGGTTTCCATTTGTCGTATTGATGGGTGGAAATTGTCGCCGGCCCGCTGATGATCAGCGGCGTGCGCGCTTCATCGATCAGAATGGAATCGACTTCGTCGACGATGGCATAATGATAGCCGCGCTGGACTTGTTGCTCGCGCGTCGTGGCCATGCCGTTGTCGCGCAGATAATCGAAGCCGAACTCGCTGTTCGTTCCGTATGTGATGTCCATCGCGTATTGTTCGCGACGCACATCGGGCTCCTGATCGTGTTGAATGCAGCCAACGGTAAGCCCGAGGAAATCGTACAGTAGCCCCATCCATTCCGCATCGCGTCGCGCCAGATAATCGTTCACCGTCACCAGGTGCGCGCCGCGCCCTGTCAGAGCGTTTAAGTAAAGCGGCAGCGTCGCGACCAAGGTTTTGCCTTCGCCAGTCGCCATTTCCGCGATCCGGCCCCGGTGCAAAACGATCCCCCCCAGCAATTGCACATCGAAGTGCACCATGTCCCAGACCATCGGCTGATCGCACACGGTGAAGGTGTGTTGCCGCTCTTTTAGCCTACGCGCTACGTTTTTCACCACTGCGAACGCTTCAGGCAAGATCTCATCCAGCTTCTTCCATTGATCCTCCAGCGCCGGAATTTTAGAAAACTCTTCCTTCCAAGCAGCGGTCTTTGCCCGCAACTCGTCGTCGGACAAGCTCTTGAACTGCTCATCCAGTTCGTTGATCCGGCGAACAATCGGCGCAAGCCGCCTGAGCTCCCGCTGATTTTTCGACCCGAGAATCTTCTTTAAAATCCAGCCAACCATTTCGCATTTAATATCGATCAGATTCCCGCAGTATCAATTGTTGGCGGCAATCGCTGGCCAGTTCTCTGCTCAATCTGTAGCCACGGCCCTGTGGGCCGTTTTCCAAGTGTCAAAAGGCGGCTGAGATGGAGGACCGGCCACAGGCCGGTGGCTACAACATCGTGTGAAACCGCTTCAGAGAAATTTCCGCGGCAACTCGACCGCTCTCCGCAAGAGGCGCAGGTAATGGTTCCGCGAAATTTCAATGCCACCGAATTGTTGCAGGTGCGGGGTAAGCCATTGCGTGTCGAGCAACACGAATTTGCGAGCACGCAAATGCTCCACCAGCGCCACGAGCGCAATTTTGGAAGCATCAGTCACGCTATGAAACATCGATTCGCCAAAGAAAGCGCCTCCTACTGCGACACCATAAAGGCCGCCGGCGAGCCTGCCTTGCTTCCAAGCTTCGACCGAATGTGCGCGACCGAGTTCATGCAATCGTGTGTAGCTCTCGATAATCTCGGGATTGATCCAGGTATCTTCCCGTTTCCCGCACGCAGCAATCACTTTGGAAAACGCCTTGTTGATTGTAGTTTCAAAAACGCTTCGGCGCAGAAGACGTCGCAATGCGTGTGGAACGTGAAAATCTTCCAGTGGCAGGATGGCGCGCGGATCGGGCGAAAACCATTCGATCGAGTCGTCCTCCATAGCCATGGGGAAGACACCAAGCCGATAGCCCTGAAGCAAAAGTTCCGGGTCGATCATATCATTGCGGATTGCGGATTTCGCAGTGCGAATTGAAGATTGCCCCGCCACGTTTTCAACGTGCCTCTAAATCCGCAATCCACAATTGCAATCACGGTTACGCTTCCTAAAATATGTAGATGAAGCCCCTCTCAATCCCGCTCGCAATTGCCTGGCTGATTTTGAGCGGCTGCGCAGACCCGATCGAACAGCGCAGCACACAAGAAGTGCAAGAGCAGTTGCAGCGCGGAGTGACTGGTCAGGGAACGCTTGGTCCGTTGGAACGATCTACCGACGATCCGGCTGCGCAGCATAGCGTCCCGCAAACTCACCCGTAGCGTGTGAAGATGGCAGCCAATTCAACGCACTCAAAAATTCTCATCCTCGATTTCGGCTCGCAGTACACGCAGGTCATTGCCCGCCGCGTGCGGGAGTGTCAGGTGTACTCGGAGATTGTTCGCTTCGACACGCCGGCCGCCAAAATTGCCGAGTTGAAGCCGAACGGGCTGATCCTTTCGGGCGGACCAGCCAGCGCATACGACAAAGGAGCGCCGCAAATCGATCCAGAGATTTTTTCGCTGGGCATTCCTATCCTGGGAATCTGTTACGGCCTGATGCTGATGGCGCACCACCTCGGCGGCCGGGTCGTGTTCACCGGACGACGCGAATATGGCGCTGGCATGTTGCACATCAAAAGTGGGTCGGAACTCTTCGAAGGTTTAGGCAACCAGATCGATGTTTGGAACAGCCATGGCGACGAAGTCACGGCGTTGCCAGAAGGTTTTGTTGTCATTGCAACGACCGAAGGTTGTAACTTCGCCGCCGTGGAGGATCGGAAACGCAAACTTTACGGATTGCAATTTCATCCCGAAGTGGTGCACACGCCGCGCGGCAGGGAGATCCTGCAGAGTTTTGTGTATCACATCTGCCACTGCGCGATGGACTGGACGATGGGCTCGTTTATCGAAGAGGCTTGCGCCCGCGTCAGAAACCAGGTCGGGGATCAAAAAGTGGTGCTTGGTTTGAGCGGCGGCGTCGATTCTTCGGTGACCGCTGCGCTGTTGCACAAGGCAATTGGCGACCAGCTCACCTGTATTTTCGTGAACAACGGACTGCTCCGCGCGCGCGAGGAAGAAATTGTGCAGCGCGTATTCGGGGAAAATTTCCACGTGCGTTTGAAATACGTGGACGCCAGCGATCGTTTCCTCGCGCTGCTTAAAGGCGTGACCGATCCTGAAACAAAGCGAAAACTGATCGGCAAGGAATTTATCAACGTATTTCAACACGCGACGGAGGAATTGCTTGAGGATGACCGGAGAAACGACCATCGAAAACACGGCGGTTACAAATTCCTCGCCCAAGGTACGCTTTACCCCGACGTAATTGAGAGCGTATCAATCGGCGGCAATCCCGCGCAGGTAATCAAGAGCCATCACAACGTCGGCGGGTTGCCGGAGAAAATGCACTTCGAGCTCGTCGAGCCGGTGCGTCAATTATTCAAGGATGAAGTGCGCCAGGCAGGCTTACAGCTCGGTTTGCCCAGGGAAATCGTCTATCGCCAGCCTTTTCCAGGGCCGGGGCTCGCCGTTCGCATCCTGGGCGAAGTCACGCCCGAGCGATTAGCCATTTTGCGCGAGGCCGATACGATTGTGCAAAGTGAGATGGAAGCCGCCGATTGGTATTACAAAGTCTGGCAGTCATTCGCTGTTTTGCTCCCCGTACAATCGGTGGGCGTCATGGGCGACCAGCGAACGTACGAAAACACGGTCGTGCTCCGAATCGTCGAAAGTCAGGACGGTATGACTGCCGACTGGGTCCGGCTTCCTTATGAATTGCTGGCACGCATTTCCAGCCGCATCAGCAACGAAGTCAAAGGCGTCAACCGCGTCTGTTACGATATCTCTAGCAAACCGCCGAGCACGATCGAGTGGGAATGACTTTACTTTGGATTGCGTTCGCGCGAATCAATCGATCTGCAAAACCGCACTCATGAATTCCGAGAAATCTTTTCCGTTACGAGCAGCGTGATTCAGCGCTTCCAGGCGCGCATTCAGTGCTGCTTCGGGCAGCGCGACGCGATGTGAGTGTCCCGCGGCGGCGGGATTTGCAAAGACGATCTCGTCCCACTGAATGGAGGAAATCTCATCGTTGAAACGCGCCACGGCGCGGCCACGGAAAAACGCGCGCGTAGTTTCGGGCGGGTTGAAGATCGCGCTCTTGATCTCATCCTCGGTCGTGACGCGGCGCATCAAACCTTTGCGTAACAGCTCGTAGTATAATCCCCGGTCGAGATCGAGGTTGTGATATTCGAGATCGATCGATTGCAGCCAGGGATTGCTCCAGGAAAGTTTTTCCTCTTTCTGCAATGCGTCGAGCAAGAATTTTTTGGCAGCCCAATCGACACGGTCTCGCGTCACCATCACGTCGCGCTCGAGATCATTGAGAACATTTTCCCATTCACGTAAAACCCATTGGCTATATTCGCTGGCGTTATTGTTTAGTTCGCTCGCGGTGCGCAGATAAACGCGTTGCACATCGATTGCGGAAATCTTGCGGCCATCTTTCAATTCGATGATCCAGTCGTAGGTTTGGTCGCGGCTGATTGATCTGTTGGCTTCAACCGGTTGCGCGATCTCGAGCTGGGGCGCTTCTCCGTGCTCAATCAAATCAAGAACAAGTGCCGTGGTCCCGATTTTCATGGCCGTAGCCCATTCGCTCATGTTCGAATCGCCAAGAATAATGTGAAACCGGCGATAGCGGCTCGCGTCCACATGCGGCTCGTCACGCGTGTTGATCAAAGGACGGCGATTCATCGTGTCGATGCTCACCACCACACTGAAAAAATCGGCGCGCTGCGAGATTTGATAGACTCCAGGGTCGCTGTGGCCGCTCTCGGCTTCGACACCCATCTTTCCAGCGCCCGCGAAAATCTGGCGAGTCACCAGAAACGGCAGAATTCCGGCGACGATTCGGTCCCACGCGATATCGCGACTCATCAGGTAGTTGTCGTGACAACCGTAACTGTGGCCGGAAAAGTCGGTATTGTTTTTGTAAAGCCGAACTTCGTAGCCGGGCGGTAATTTCTGATTTCGACGCCGGGCGCACTCCGCAAGAATGCGCTCGCCGGCTTTATCCTGTGCAACGATCTGGTGAAGAGTTGTGCATTCCGGCGTGGAATACTCCGGATGCGCGTGATCGTTGTAGAAGCGGGCGCCGTTTGAAAGTACGAGGTCGCTCTTTATTTCCTCGAAACTGAGGGGGCGACGTTTATCGATCTCGTAGTAAGCGGATTCGTCGGTGTCTTGAAGTAATTCACGTGCCCGAAATCCGCGCGCGTCAAGATGCGGATCCTCTAATTCATAATCCCACTTCATCAAAGCGCCGTGATCCGTGTAGCGCCGCACAAGCTCGATCGATTCGGCCACGACATCCACGGTCTCCGCACCGCTTAAAGTGATGCCGTACTCCGTCTCCAGCCCAAAGACGCGTTTCATCAAATCCTGCTGTGTTCGACTTAGACTACGCCAAACGCTGTGCGTGCGCGCGCATCGGAGACCGGTTTGACCGGCGAAATTTTCACGACGTTTTCCGGATCGTAATCGATAAGCTTGAGCCAGTCTTCGGTGATGTCCGTCGTCGGAAAAATGTCGTTCTCGATGTACTCGGCGTTGAAGGCGAGTTGCAAATCCGTTTCCCGAATTCCTTCCTCCTGTTGAGTGGCGATAGCCCTCTTGATCGCGATCGCCTTCGCGCGCTCTACAATTGAGGCTATGATCGCGCCACTGATGAGGTCGCTGCGGTAAAGCGTTTCCTTGCGCCCGCTGCGCAACGTCACCTCCAGAAATTTGTTCTCGTCGCGGTGCGCAAACTGCCAGTCCACAAAGCGCTCGGTCAGGCGGTCGATAGAAGCGCCGATCCCATCGGCTTCTTTGGCGAGCACACCATCGTAAGGAATGTTGTCAGTCAGATAGATCCGGTAGATCTCCCGCGTACCCTGCTTGTCCGGCCGATTGACCTTGATTTTCCGATCGATTCGCCCCGGACGCAGAATTGCCGGGTCAATCAGATCGGCGCGATTCGAAGCAAGGATAATGACCACGTCATTCAGCGAATCGATGCCATCCATCTCCGAGCAAAACATCGGCACCAGCGTGGAAAGAATGTTTGAGTGGCGCGACGCACGCCGGGTGCCCAGAATTGATTCCGCCTCGTCGATAAACAGAAACGGCATAAAACCTTCGCTTCGTTTCTCGCGAGCGGTGGCAAAAATTTCACGCACCATCCGTTCCGATTCGCCTACCCACATGTTCAAAATCTCGGGGCCTTTGACGTGCATGAAATATTCCCGCATCTCGGTACCGGCTCTTTCCCGAAGCTGCCTGGTTAGATTGTAGGCGGTAGCCTTACCAATGAGCGTCTTCCCGCAGCCCGGCGGACCATAAAGCAGAAAGCCTTTCGGCGTGGCGTGCTGAAATTTTTGGAAAAGATCAGCATGCAGGAGCGGCAGCTCGATTGCGTCTTTGATGGCCTGGAGCGCCGTCTCCTGGCCGCCGACCTTTTCCCATGGCAGCTCCGGCACAGTGTCCAGATAATGCTCGTGGGATTTTGTGCTGGAGAGCATCTCCAGCGCCATCCGGTAATTTGAATCAACGCGGACTTCGTCGCCTGATTTTAAGGTGGAGTGAGCGAGATCGGAGGAACGCTGTAGCACCATCGATTGCAATCCGTGTTCCGAGCCTACCCGCAACCGGTCCTTGCCAAGTACTTCGGTGATTTTTGTTACCGGACCAGCGGTCTCAAATCCGAGATCACCGACAATAACGAAAGCTTCATTGACGAGGACGCGCGTTCCCTTTTTCAATTTCGGAAGCGAAATGCGCGGATCGATATTGCAATAATAATCCGCGCCTCCCACCACGATGTGCGCTGTATCCTTCGACGTGGCGCCAAGAAACGTGCCAATCCGGTTCGCAGGCGAAGTCACTTTTTTGATGACTTCTTCGAGCTTCTCAATCATCCGGCGCGCCTCGACCATTGTCTCCTGTTGATCGAAAATCTGCGGCCGCAGATCCAACAAGTCGCGCCGAAGCGGATCGCCGGGAGGCAACGATGCGATCACTCGATCGAATGAATCGAGGAGATTGTCCGGAGTGGAGTCCCCTTCCCCGCCCTGAAATCCCTCACTGCGCTCGTCGCTCATTATGGTTTGGGTCAATCCGCCGAACCGAGTGGCACTATAGCTTCATCAGGCGCATTCGCAATCTTCACTCGCGAAATCTTTCTGAGTTCGACGCCATCATTATACAAAATGTTCAACCGTGATGTCGACTCGGTGTTTCGAAAAAGTCTCTTCTTCCTCCTATTCTCACGCGTAATTTTGACCGAAGCAAAAGAGCAAGAGTAAGAAAGCAGCAACAGTTGCGGCTGAGGACAGGCGCTTTTAAACTCTGTCTTTCGCGAGGAGCCTTAGCTCAATTGGTTAGAGCGCCGCCCTGTCACGGCGGAGGTTGCGGGTTCGAGCCCCGTAGGCTCCGGTCCCTTTTTGACATGTCTTTAGAAGAGGGAAGGTAGCAGAGGTCGATTTCCACTTCGTTCTTGGCGATCACGATTTTGTTCGTGATGCATTCCATAATCTTGCGCTTCTCTTGAGCCTCTAAACGAGGCCAAGCTTCTTCAAGATAATTAGCATCATCTAAGACCTGATCTCGGGAAAATGAATCCATTTTCAGGAGGTCAACATCTGCCTGTAACCTAGCGAGTTCCTCATCGAGTTGTTTCTGGCGTTCCTCCACTGGTCGAAAGAAGCGTCCAAATGCTTCTCCGCTGATTTCTTTGTCAAGATACAGCCGATAAGTGCGATCGACTTCTTGCCGGACTCGCTGATCTTTTCTTTGTGTCGCGAGAAGAGCCTCTTTTTCGGCTAAGCCTTCGCGAGCGCGTCCAAGAAAAGCCTCGACTTGTTCGTTTGAGACGAGAAAATTTTTCAGCTGCTCGAAAAAGATTCCTTCCAAGTCTGCAGTCGGAATTTTCGTCCGACATTTGCCGCAGATATACTTGGGGCTGTTGCGAGGCATCAGCCGTGTCGGCTACTTCCTTCTCTTGCAATGCAGGCTACACGACCGCCTCTACAAACTGTTTTCTGCTAAACGGGATTCGATCGTCTCGCATAGCACGTGGAGTAGAAGCTGGTGCGCTTCCTGAATTCTGGCAGTGGAATCGCTGCGAACCAAAAGATCGACATCGGCTATGCCAATGGTTGAACCGCCGCCGCGACCGAGGAAGGCAATCGTTTTCAGCTTGTGGGCTTTCGCTTGTTCCAGCGCGCGCTCGACATTTCTCGATTTACCGGAAGTCGTTAGGCAAATCAGCACGTCACCCTGCAGGCCAAATGCCGCTACCTGGCGAGCGAAAACCTCATCGAAACCATAATCGTTGCCCGCAGCAGTGACTAGCCCGCCATCGCCGGAAAGACAGATCGCCGGGTAGGCTGGGCGATCTTTCGTAAAGCGCACCACAAACTCTGTTGCAAAATGAGACGCATCAGCGGCGCTGCCGCCATTGCCGCAGACGAGCAATTTGTTTCCAGCGCGCAAAGATTCCTCGATCAGATCTGCAGCCTTCGCGACCTGCGCGTCGAGATCGAAAAGCGATTGAAGCGTCTGGTTCGCCGCAATGATTGCCCTCTTTAAAATTTTAGAAAAATAAGAGCC
>Ga0193719_10000999_pt1 | contig 11020 bp, 7 predicted proteins | sample U2a2metaG_FD_160103 | JGI IMG/M metagenome (GOLD analysis project Ga0193719, IMG submission 160103) | Soil microbial communities from a riparian zone of the East river system, Colorado, United States - U2a2 | ecosystem: Environmental > Terrestrial > Soil > Riparian zone | place: USA: East River... | reverse complement strand
ATACGTGGTTAATCGACAGAGTAAACTGAAGTCAAAGACTTACAAACTTGAATGGACCAAACTCAAGAATTGCGTTTCCTCCTTCCATGGCCCCTCAGGCCCAGTGAAAATCGCGTCCGTGCAAATATATTAAGACGATATTACATAATTTTAATTCTATTAGCAACAACGGTCAATCGACATCAATTGATAAGAAACTTTCAAACAACTATGTGGCCAAATTGCGATGCGGCAAAACCGATCGTGAAAGTGCTCTCTCCTCTTTCTCGGCTTGAGCAAGTTCTTCCCGGCAATAGTAGCAACCCCTCTGGTAAGCATTTATCTTCTCACGTTGGTTACTAGAACGCTTAAACTTGAATATTTGAATGTTAAAGATGTCCGAAACTAGCGAGAAGCCCTTGTTGCAGACAAGCCCAAGCTTGGGATGGGCTGAAGAAAACGGTGTTTCCCCTCTCCAGAAAGCGACGCAGGATGACCAAGACACCACAACCCCGCAGTCAAAAATTTCCTTTTGGGCTCACACATCCTCAGTGGAGGCTTACTGTCGCTACTATGGTAAGGAAATCGACTGTCCTATACCTAAATGGCGGCTTAGGTCGACGCTCTCCGGGCCTACACCACCTAGACCCCCTCCCAAAAAAAGGAGACTAGATCCTGAAGATGTTTCTCCCGCTTCTAGTCCCTGCGAAAGACCAAGCTTAAGGTAAAGTTTCTTTAAAAGATAAGCCTGCCATCTCACTTGCTCGGCAGGAAAGCAGCTTCTAGGCAGCAAAACGGAAATCCCGGCCAACTTTTCGATGAACTACCAACAGATCTTCCTTGCCCAGATTCTCAAGACGTAACTAGCGACTGGGTGTCCTTACTGGTACACAACGTAAAAAAATTAGAGAGTGAAAAACATATTTTAGGTCAGAGAGTGGCCAAGCTGGAAGCAGAGTTGGAAATCGCTAGGGAGGAGATCGGACGATTGAAGGAAAAATCGGACGCAGCTTGCCAGCTTGTCCTTACTTTCCCCCTCTCTGACTTTTGAAATTTTGAAACCTGATTTTGATAATCCTACATACTACATTTCGCATTATACGTTGAGGTCTGTAGACAGATCACGTATCTCAAATTCGTTTTCGAGAAACGATCATGTTGAGATCATCGCAACAACGCACATCTCTAACAACGAGCGCCGTTTGATGATCTTGATTTTTATTTCGTGTTTAGTGACGACAAGAGCCGCCTCCTGTATGTCTCGTTCTCCGACGTCGAAAGAAACTCAAAACATTTTCGGCGTACTCGCAACAACCAACCCAGTGTTCTTATCCAAGTCTACGAGGGTGAATGTGTTCGCACCAAAGATAATAATTCCTTGGTAAATTTAAATTTATTCTTCCACTCTGCTGGCTCTTCCAGTAAAATTGCGTTCTATATAACATGTAAGTATAATAGTAATATATTGAACAAGCTTTGGGGGATGTGCCGTACATGTACATTGATCAGGCTTTGATCAAAAACTCCGACTTGGATCAATCCATTGCAGGTTGCGGATGAACTGCCCAGCGACGTTGCAGCAACATTCACACTCACCGGATCCCCACAACCTCTCATGCCAATATGCAATTGCCAGGTACACTGCAGAGGAGGCAAAAACCTGTCAGGGAGTGCCTATAGGCGTCACAAGCAATTCCGGGACGTGGCTTCTACCTTTTCCCCAGAATTCAGTGCATTTATTACCGCTGCATCCCAAACCCACCAGGTGAATACAATTTCCACTTTCGTGATTCCTTTATAACCTATCCCAAATCCAGGGTGCCAACGACGCTGGTATCAACAACTGTGACGAGGGCTTTGGCATCGATGACCTGTTTGACCAAGACGGGAACGAAGGACTGGACGATGTGGGACCTGGCGGCGTAGTAGAGACGATTGATAATCTAGTTGAAAACCAGCTAGGTTCGTTGTGTCCCATCGGACCATAGAGCTGTTGAAACTGACTCGCAAATTCATATTCAGGAGATCAGACCATGCCGCCACATAATAACCAACCAGAGGTAAGAGCCCGGGTGTATCTTCTATGTTCAGTTTGATTACAGGCGGAATATCTAGGACTTGGACTCTGATCATATTATGGACACGAATGAACAAGATCCTGATTCGCTAGCGGCTGATCATATGAACATCGATGAGAATGCAGACATGATCGAACTCAATTTGAATCTCGATGATCTGGTCGAGTCTGCTACCCTTGAAAGCATCAAAATCTCACTCGATTTCATTCAAGAATTGAAAGCCGCCTCGCTTGACGATGGTCATCTCTCACCCGAAGTGCTTTCACGGCTCAAAAATCCCCCCTCGGACGCCATCGATCTGACGGCCGGTGAACAATTCTCCTTAGAACTTTTCTTTGCGACCCACGATTCTCCGCAGCATGTTTACACATCTGTCAAGAAGGTCATCGAGCGGCAATACCCACAAAGCGAGCTCCTGTCATTAGAGAAGGTCAAACAACTTACGGTCGAGATCACTGGTGTTTCCCCTATCACAGATGATATGTGTATAAACTCCTGCGTTGCCTTTACCGGCCCATACAAGGCTCTTAGCGAATGCCCGGTTTGCGGTGCGTGTCGCTTTGACTCCCAACGACGGCCAAGACAAGTCTTCACCACAATTCCAGTTGGCCCGCAGCTGCAAGCACTCACGAGAAACAAAGACAAGGCAATTGCGCTTCGTTACAGGATGCTCCGTACTGAATCTCTATTATCGGAACTCGAGAATAACGACGGTTTACCCAAGAACTACACTGATTTCTTCGACGGCTCACAATATTTGGAAGCTCATGGTGAAGGACTCATCAAAGAGGACGACATTGTCCTAATGCTTTCATTGGATGGTGCACAGCTTTATGCGTCAAAGCAGTCTGATTGCTGGATATGCATTTGGGTAGTCCTCAGCCATTCTCCCGGTGTACGTTACAAAAAGCCTCATGTCCTCCCGGCGTTCGTTATCCCTGGGCCGAATCCTCCTCGAATCATGGATTCCTTCTTATTCCGGAGTCTACAACATCTTTCAGCACTCCAGAAGGATGGTCTGCCTTTGTGGGATGCTTCAAAAGTTGCCAACGTAACCTCCAATCCCTTTTTCGCTTTGGGCACTGCTGATGGCCCAGGGTTGACTTACATGAATGGCCTCGTCGGTCATAAGGGAAAGAATGGCTGTCGGTTGTATTGTGGCGTTCTTGGCCGCCGAAAGCCCCGAGATTCACACTATTACCCCGCCCTTCTGAAACCGTTGCCGCCCTATGATGTGGAAGGCTGCAACCACCCTGACCCAGACTTTAATGATCCTGACCTCTTCGTGCCGTCGGTTGCTAAGTACCAGGAGCATTTACGTCTTCTCGTTCGTTCACCGAATGAGACGAGATACAAAGCTAATCGTCTGGAGACAGGTATCGTCAAACCCAGTATATTCCTAGGACTGGACGAGAAGCATTGCGTTCCGGTTCCACTTTGCTTCGGTTCGGACATCATGCACCATTGTTGTCTCAACCTCCCTGACCTCTTGATTCCCCTGTGGCGTGGAACATTCGACTGTTCATCTACGGACAAGCGATCAAACTGGGACTGGGCAGTTTTAACTGGCAATACATGGATCGAACATGGCAACGCAGTAGCCGCAGCAACACCTTATCTCCCTGGTTCATTCGATCGTCCACCGCGAAATCCGGCTCTGAAGATTTCCAGTGGCTATAAAGCATGGGAATTTCTGATGTACATGTATGGACTTGGTCCAGGTGTCTTCTATGGTGTTCTTCCAACCCCCTACTATCAAAATCTCTGTGATCTCATCTACGGTGTGCGTATACTCAACCAATACAATATCAGCTCTGCACAATTACTCCAGGCCGACGGTGCACTCAAGCGGTTCGCGCAGGGCTTTGAGGAGTTATATTATCAACGCCGAGTAGACCGCTTGCATTTCGTTCGACAGAGCATCCATCAGTGCTTTCATATGCCATGGGAAGTTACCAGGGTAGGCCCACTTATCATTTCATCTCAATGGACGATGGAGCGGACAATTGGCAGTCTGACTCAAGAATTGCGGCAGCCATCTAATCCATACGCCAATCTTGCCCAGCGTGCCCTCCTCCGTTGTCAAATCAATGCTCTGAAGAACATCGTTCCCGACTTAGTCGAACCCGCTGGTCTGCCTCGGGGTGCGATAGATCTCAGCGATGGGTACGTCTTGCTCCGACGGCGTGATACAACAGCAAGACCACTTCTCCCTACTGAAAAGCTCGCCCTTGTTGCCTATCTCGGGGCACCACTTGGAACCCAACCTCAATTTTCTGTGATTAGATGGGGCCGATTGCGTCTACCTACTGGGCAAATAGCGCGGTCTTTGTGGGTTGAATCAAAACCTCTCGAAAAGCTTCGGATGGCGCGGAATATAAAAGTTAGTAATAAATTTTATTCTATTGCCATGACTGAATCTCTCTGCAAGTTCACGCAAGGTGGCATAACACAAGTTGCCGAAGTTCGCTTTTACTTCGTAATCACAATTGGGTCTCAAGACATTGCGCTCGCATGTGTTTCGTGCTATAGCCAACCGCACGAAGGTCTACTGCAGGCCTCTCGGGGTACGCTCTGGTCCTCTAAACGTCAGGAATTGATTCAAGTAATCAATATCAAATCAATCTCAGCAGTCGTTGCAATGGTGCCACATCAGCCTTTTCCAGGAGAGGAGCGTTTTTTTCTGGTGGAAAAGCCTGGACTCGAAGCTACTATTATTGGGGGAAATGAGGAAATGGACGTAGATTGATTTGTTTAACGATGTTTTTTTTTGAAGGCATGTGCACTTGCCACCGTTGCCACCTTTCTTTCCATTGCTTTCCTCGCTCTGTAACATCATTCTGTATACAATATTCTGTATATTTACCTATCAGATCCAGATCGATTATCGACATTCAGGACTTTTCCTTCGTTTCACGTATCATGGCGGCTCATTCCGGTGTTGGAAGCTCCGTCGTAGCCTCTTCATTCACAACCTCCATCAACGATAATTCCCCCTACGATTTTTTATCGGAGCGATATAGCAGCCAGCCGACTCAAAGTTCAAGTCCCCAATATGCATATCGCACCCAATCCGAGTTTTTTTGCACGGATCCTGGTCGTTACCAGGCGGATCACCTCAATCGACTTCTCAATAGCGATGTCCACAAACGTGTTACTTATGTCGGCGAGAACATCAGCTCCCACCTCTTTCCAGACAGAGCTTTCGGTTTCGTGCTTAATGTCGAATTCCAGGAAGCCTTCATCAACACCTTCCTAGCCGATGATGCAACTTTCGACATGAAAAATTTTACCAGTGGCGAGGCGCAATGTGCCTCCTTCCTAAATCGTACGATCTCCACCGTTTCGTCGTTCATCCGGGCCACGGACGAACCCAGCTTGAAAGACTTTCGTCCTCGGCGATACTTCGTCCCATGTCAAGATACGCCCGTTAAGGGCAGCACAATACTGCGAAAGCCCGATCTAATGCTCGTCCGTCTCGTCGATGGTTGCACCCGAAGCAAATCAATGTCATGGATTGATGTTCAATCACTAGCTGAAACCACCCGCGAAAACTTGCCACCGATGCGCATGAAGGAAACAATGTTTGCTAAAAACTACCTAACGTTCTGCAGCCAACCCGAAAGGGACTTCCTTACCAACCTCAGCTTTACTGGTTCGGGGTTCTTTATCTCTGTAATCGACCATTCGGGTACGATGGAGACAAATCCGATATCTTTCCAACAGCAACCTAATACCCTGGTCTTCCTGCGAATGGTGCTCGGCCTAGCCTTTCTCCCTGATGAATATCTCGGGGTAGACACAACCATATCCTGTCGCGAAACTGGGGTCAGTTCGGGCAAGAAGTTCGAGACAATATTCCCTCCCTTGCGCACTGACTTTCCCGACGCATCTGTCATTGCTTGTCCGACTAAGCCGAAGGTTACTCCAACTCCCCTTCCCACTGCTGAAGCAAGCGCTACTGGAAGAGACAACCCCCGAATTGTCTCAATCTCAGTCGGTCAAACCGCTTATCGTGTTATTAGTGTCCTCTTTGAAGCCAAGACCTTGATCGGCCGAGCGACCAAGGCTTTTTTAGTGGAACTTCCCGATGGCAGAATTGGGGTTTTAAAGGATAGCTGGATTGTGATTTCGATGCGATCGGAAGCGGAACTTCTCGACGGATATTGCATCCCCTTTTGCCCAGAAGTAATTGACCATTGCGTTCTCAGAAACACGTCCTCGCTTCGATTTGGTCGTCACAAAGAAGCGGAGATAATTGAACATCGAGAAAAGCGCCGCATTGTGGTTTATCCTGCTGGCGTTCACATCTCCGATTTTTCCTGCCTGTGGGAACTAATGGCTGCTTTTATGGACGTGGTGATTGGTATGTACTTCCCTGAGTTCTTTTCTTTTCTCATCTTTCCACAGGTATCATGTGTCTTGAGTCAAAGCAGACAATTCATAGAGACATTTCGTATACAAATGTTCTTCTTCGAACACCGGGACCGGATTCCCAAGAGAAGAAGGAATGGCGGGCAAAGATCACGGAGACGTTTGGTCTGTCTGAGATCGAGAACCTGCGGGCGCAGTACTCCAGTCGAGAGGGATTGCTCATCGACTTCGATTACGCATCGAGATTAGCCCAATTGGAAAATATGGAAGAGTCTGAAAACACGACTTCAGTGGACAAACATCCAGGCAACGCAGAAGATGGCCCATCTGTGGGAACACAGCCTGTTCAATGCTCTGACACCAACAAGGGCAACTGTCAGAGAGGTTCAGGTATCCGGACAGTAAGATTATTTTAACTCAATTTATCATCACTTATCTAGAAAACTTTACAGGGCACTCCACCTTTCATCGCAATTGAACTGCTTCTGTTTGGTGTCTCTCATCGCGTTGTCCACGATCTGGAGTCCGTTTTTTACGTCCTCCTCTTCATATGCACGCATCTCCGCGGTCCCCACAATTCTATTTCCGATCCTCCCCTGTTTGGAAATTCGAGCAAGGGGGTTCATGCCTCTCCCATGAAGCTTTGGCTCCAGCAGACAAACTTTTCTAGTCTCGGAGGCTTGAAATACAACCACGTGCCTGGCATGTTTGAAGAGCTCATGCTCCCACACATTTCCCCTTACTTCCAACCCCTGCAGAAACACCTCGTGGCTTTCTTGCGTGCATTACATCCACAGATAACCCAGGATATGCTACCTCGCGGTAAGCAGGGCATACATAGTCGGGCCAAACCCGAACACATCCTTAATGTTTTCAAGACAGCGCTCAACGATCCAACATTGATCGATGAACTTAAAAAGGGCCCCAGTTCTCTAGGCAAACGTTCAGCTCCTGGCGAGCTTATTTCTGCTCCAAATGGTTGGGATGCCATTGAAATTCCGAAGAGGATTTTACGCGACCCTCCTCACATGCGGTCGAAGCCACCTCGAAAGATACTATTAGCAGGCAAGCAGCGCAAGGGTGGTTGAATTTGGGTCCCATAATTTTTGTGTGTTGTTGTATTTGTGTACTTTTGTTTGCTATGTATAGTTTCGTCTTGAGTTCATGTTGACGCATTTGGACCGAACCACAACTGTAGAAATGGAAGGGAATGAAATTGTCGATTACCCTATGGAAAATTTTTCATTCTACGAACCATGTTCTGACTCCATGCTGTTGTCGCACCCAAGGGAGCCAAGTTCGGAGGAAGTTGCCAATTCTTCAGCTTCATTTGTGCGTCTATCTATACATTAATTCGAATGACTGGGATTACTTTCATTTGGAACAGGGAAGTCAGCCGTCTTTCGGTTCTCAAGAAATGGAATATGCCAATTACATGGGCACAATACACGGAACGCACGGAATGCAACATCTTCGCCCTTTCCAAAGAAGTCTTTCTCAGCCTCTGCCGCGTATATGGAAAAGGCGTATGGTACGTCCGCTAAAACGTGGATACCGATTCATACTGAAAGCATTTGTAGATGGATTCCTCTTCTGCAGAGTCCTCACAGTCCGATAGCAACCAGTCCCAGCTTCAGTTTGCGAGAGAGAAAATTAATGAGCTTTCCAGAGAAAATATGATGTTGTCGTACGTTATCTTAGTTTCTCTTTGCTACAGCTTCTGATGGTTTCTAGCTCCCGTCTTGACAAACTTGAGTGAGTGAGAGTCTTGAATTTTCATCCGAAATTTACCTGTCAACAGAGGAATGGTCAAGGCAGTGATGTCAGGTAGTCAGGTACCTCACCACAGTCTCTCCTCTGGTCACTTCACCATTCCTTCTCGTCCGACTTCGCCTTTCCTAGGGTCTCTCTCCATGGCCCCTTTGCCTTTTGTTACTGGCTCCTCTTTAGCACCTTCAGCCGACACATTGCCAAAACGCAAGGATTATCCCAAAGTCAAGTTTTGGTACAAACACGATTGGTCGACGTTCAAAGGCAGCGCCAACTCCACCGACATTGGGGTGGAACCAGTCCGTGGGAAGTCCCTTATGTCGAAAGGGATAAACAAAAATGCGAAGTACATTGAAGATGCTGACGGGGAACCAGTTGATGGCTACAAACTCAGAGACATTCTTTCTCATGCACGGGCCATTTGGGAATCCTTTAAAACCATTCGCCGCGCTCCTTCATCTTGGGGGAAAGCTGATGCGGAGGTGGCGCAACGTTACCGTCATGAAATGCGTGCGAAGTACCCTCAGTTTGCACTATGCGAAAACGACTGGAAAGCTGACCAACTTGCTACTGAACATTATCCTTCCTGGTACAATACCCATATCAAGGGCGGCGTCGAAGTCAAAGAAGAAGGGATTGTTGGTGCAGTCCCGTCTGGCTCAAAACGGCCCTTTGCCTTTGAAACAGCAAAGGCTGCAGCGAAGAAAGCGAAAAAAGTTGAGTTTGTATTCTCTATCCATGGCCTTTCTTGATACTTGAAGATACAGGGTCAGAATCCAACGAGGCTTAACGATGTGTCCGAGTCCTCCGAAGAGCCTTTGATTCTCCCAGGTTCATCAATCTTGGCTGAAATCCCTGTTGCCGCAAGACCGACAAACGATAAGGGAAGCGGCTCAAATGTATCTTCAAGCAAACCGACATTAGTCCAAACCAAGATTATGCCGAAGGTCACACTTATAACTTCTTACATGCAAATATCTGATATTCTGACAGGTTCGAAACCCTTTGGCCAAAGGAAGTTCCGGCCTCAACACTGCAAGAACTGCAACGGACACAACAGATATGGTCACTATGACAGCAACAGCTGTAGTCGCGGCTGACACAACCGCTACAATCGGGGCGAATACAACAGCTACGGTTGCAGCAGTTCCAACGGCTGCAGTCACGGCTGACGCAGCGGCTACAGCCGCTATGACGGCAACGGCTCCAGTCGTGGCGAATACAGCTATGGTTGCAGCAGTCCCAACAGCTACAGTCATGGCTGACGCAATGGCTACAACCGCTATGACGGCAACGGCTCCAGTCGTGGCGGATTCAACGGCTATGGTCGCAGAGGACACAATGGCTACAGTCGCGGCGGATACAACGACGGTCGAAGTGGACGCAACGGCTACAGTCGCAGGGAACACAATGGCTACAGCTGCTATGACAGCGACCGGTATGGACGCAGCGGCTGCAGTCGCTACAATGGCAGCAGACACAGCTATGGTCACTGCAACCACAACAGATACAACGGCTATTATAACTACAACGGAGACAGCCGCTGTGGTGGCAACCTCCACCGAGGAGCTCCCTGCTGCAGAGGGGATTTTTCCTGACAATCGGGAGCATATTCCACTCACACAGATTTCTCTCTCTGCTATCCCTTCTTCAGCGTCTCGCCTTGCTAATGATCTGCTTGATCAAGGAGGTAAGCAGTCAACAATTCCTCCGTGACCTTGGGCCTCATTAATTCATTAACCACGCCCTCCGTAGATCATGTCCCTGTTTCGACTCTAAATGATCTGGCATTAGAACATTCAGTGGTGGAACCAGCATCTGTAGCCGTTTCAGTCGATGAGAAAAGACAGAAGGTCAGTCAAACGAAGAGAGGCAACAAAATGCGACCTAATCCCGAGTCTGTAACCGCACGGTATGCCATTTCAATATATTCTATTGCTCATGCCGCGGCGCTCACAAGTTTTCACTTGTCTACAGAAACCTCTGTGCACAAGATTGGTGTGCAGCACATCCTGACGGAACAACACCTGAGTTCAAACACTATTATGACCACGAAGTTTCTGCCGAACTTAGAAAGGTTTGCCTCCAACATCAAATGGGATCTCTGCTTATGTTCCTTTGGCTAGATGTACGAACAACGCTCGAAGGAGGCTAAGGCTAAGGTTTGTTGTATCTCTCAATGCTTCAGCTATATTGGCTTATTTTCTCCAGAAATCTGGGTAGCCGTTTATTGCCCCATCTAGCCAAGATATCTGGTTTCTTCTGGGAAGAGGTAATAGGGATATCACTTGTTTTCGTCATTAGTATCTAATTGAATATGTGGCGCCGTTATAATTTAATAAATCATTCATTGTTTGAAAATGATTATGTATTGATTATGTTCAAGAAAGTGGAACAAATGATAAGGTGTTTGTACATGATGAAAGTCAATCCTGCTTGTTTTAAATTGACAATTTCTCTTTACCACTGATTAATATTGATTTGCGAAGATTACATTCACTCGGAAGTATGGCAACTGAAGCAATCAATACCACTCATTTCAAACGGAATTAAATAGAAATCGATCTAGTAAAGCGCTCATTTTGCCTTTATGCGTGATTAAGAGTAATTGATAGTGGATACATCGAAATAACTCAAAATAAATATATGTAAATCGACAGGTCTCGACGCGATTTTCACTGGGTCTCACCGCTCAAGTTCCATCAGGTCGATGATGCCGTTGGTGAAGAGTATATTCTTGGGTCATGTGGTGATCCCAGGAGGATAACTGATGTCATATTCAAGGATAATGTGTGCCAACATAAGCTTCAGCTCCATCT
>Ga0193719_10000998_pt1 | contig 11030 bp, 8 predicted proteins | sample U2a2metaG_FD_160103 | JGI IMG/M metagenome (GOLD analysis project Ga0193719, IMG submission 160103) | Soil microbial communities from a riparian zone of the East river system, Colorado, United States - U2a2 | ecosystem: Environmental > Terrestrial > Soil > Riparian zone | place: USA: East River... | reverse complement strand
TCCCTGCGGACAACTGTGCGTAAATGCGGAGTCAGGCACTTCGATTCGCAGCCGCACCATGTCGCAAACAAACCGTAACCCGCGGTTGCGCACGAGCGCGCCCGGCAACAATCCCGCTTCGCATAACACTTGAAATCCGTTGCAGGTGCCAAGTACGAGCCAACCTTCTTTCGCCGCGCGTACGACTTCATTCATGATCGGCGAAAAACGCGCAATGGCGCCGCAACGCAAATAATCGCCGTAGGCAAAACCGCCCGGCAAGACAACGGCATCGAAGCCCGCCAGCGAAGTCGCTTTATGCCAGACATATTCCGCCCTTAAGCCGTCCAGCCCATTAATGGCGCGTAGGCAGTCCTGATCACAATTGGAACCAGGGAACTGGATGACTGCGAATTTCATCTAAGCGTGAGCGAGGCGCGTGGCTCGTTGTTCTTCGTGATAATCATTTACTACCAGACAGGCGTGAATCACTCCCGGAATCCAGCCGAGCAAAGTTAACAAGAGGCTGAGGAAAAAGCTGGCAATCCGCCCCGTTAACAAAACCGCTAGTGGCGGAAAAACCACACAGAAAAAATAACGCAGCGCTCTCATTCTTTTACTAATTGATAGTCTTCAATCACCGGATTCGAAAGCAAATCGCGACAAAGTTTGTGCAAACGCGCCTCCACATCAGCGCCGTCGCGCTCGAGGTCAATCTCCAGGTATTTGCCAATCCGGACATTTTTCACTTCGTCCATCCCGAGATGCTGCATCGCTTCCCGCACGGCCGCGCCTTGTGGGTCGAGCACGGCGGCTTTTGGCATCACCACCACTTTGGCTTTCATCTTTTCAATCTACGAGGACAAGGCCCACACGACAACGTTCTTCTCGCGCAAGAAATTTCTTTCAAAGCTCGTATGGCCGCGCTAGTTGTCGCCGCCGATGGAAGCGCCTCCCATCATGCAGACGCCACCACCCGCGCCGAGCGGAATGGGTTGTTTCGCCAAAGGCTGCCTGACTTTGATCATCGCAGGCCTTGTTCTGGTGGCCGTTTTTGTAGGCGGCACCTTCTTCGTCCTAAACCGCGCCCTCAACGTCTTCACGTCAACCCAGCCTGTCCAGATCCAGCTACGGCAAGCAACGCCAGCGGAACGACAAGTGGCGAAAGCGAAATTGGATACGCTTCGTAGCGCGGCGAGGAACCATCAGGAAGCTACCATTGAGTTTAACGCCGATGAGATCAACGCCCTGATTGCAAATGAACCAGAGTTCCACGGAGCACGCGGCCACGTGCGAGTAGCCATTGCCAACTCTATCGCTTCGCTCGACGTAAGCGCGCCGCTCGATTCGATGCATTGGAAGCGGCTTAAGGGCCGCTGGTTTAACGGGAACATTCAGTTGGGGTTCAGCTATGTGGACGAAAATTTTAACTTCGACCTCCGTTCAGCCGAAGCGAACGGCCATCAATTTCCAAGGGCCATCCTAACCAGCGACTTTATGCAATCATTCAATCGCAGTTTCAACGAAAGCTTTCATCGGGAATCGGCCAAGCACGTCGACGCCAACAATCTTTGGCGGCACATCAAAATGGCGTCGCTGCAAGGTGACAAATTGGTTGTGACCACGCGACCGATGTAGCGGTTCGTAGCACAGCCATCTTGGCTGTGGGGCCAACGGGCATCTTGCCCGTTGATTTCCGTCGACTAGGACCGGGCCAGATGCCCGGTTGCCCCAAAGGCTGGAAGCCTGTGCCACGCTACGTTTCGCGAACGACTTCCCGCGGATCCTTATCCTCGCGCAATCCAAGAAATACAGGCTGCCGCAACTTTCCATCACGCGTCCATTCGGCGAACTTGACCTGGCAGACAAATTTTGGGTTTACCCAGGTGTATTTGCGCATTTCGCCGGGCGTGATTCCCTGTACCCATTCGCCATTTTGCTTGGAGGGCAGGTCGGCAAAAGGACAAGTGCTGCGTTCCTCCGCGCGCATTTTTTTGTGCAGAGTGCTGAGTAATTTCGTGTCGAAACCGGTGCCGACTTTACCGGCAAAAAGCAACCGCTCCTTGTCATAACAACCGACCAGCACCGCGCCGAAATGTTTGCGCGCGCCTGCCGGCGGAGTGTAGCCGCCGATGACAAATTCCTGCTCGTTCACGCATTTCAATTTGATCCAAGCCCCGCTGCGGCGGCCGGGTTCGTAAACGGAATCGCGTTGCTTGCCGAGAAGACCCTCCAGGCCATGCCGTTTAATTTCCGGCAGCAGTGTTTCTGCTTCAGTCCCAAGTGCTCCCGAAAACCGAATGATGTCGCCCGAAGGCGGGAGTAACCGCCTCAGCCCTTCTTTCCGCAGAGTCAGCGGCACACCTATCAAACTGCGGCCATTCAACTGCAAGAGATCGAACACGTAAAAGGCCAGCGGCGCGTCTTTGCCATCAAGCTCGGCCCGCTGCAAAAGTTGAAACGACGAACGACCCTCTTCATCCATCGCGACGACTTCGCCGTCGACCACGCACTCATCGGCCTCAAAATCCGCAGCGGCGCGGGCGATTTCCGGGAAGCGATCGTTCAGCTTTTTTTCGTTGCGTGAAACCAGTTGCACCGCGCGCCCCTCCTTGATCGCAAGAGCGCGGATGCCGTCGAACTTCAATTCGTAGATCCAATCGCCGGTTGTTGGCGGGTGCTCCACCAGCTTCGGCTTCATTGGCTCGACGAAACGGGGTCGCGCTTTGGGCAAATCCCGTAGGGATAAATTTCCGAGCAGGTCGGATTGAGGAATTGTAGGACGGCCGCTCCGGCTGCCACGTCTTGATTTCGGCAAGCGACGCGCTTGCCCTACAATTTTATTTTGGTCTTTTTTTTTAAGCGATGCGTCTCTCGCCACTTTCGCGATGCGCGCTTTGAACGAATCTTTTTTATCAACGCGATTGGATTGCCATTCCGCATCTCGCGCCGAGGCGATTTGTTTCATCGTCCGGCCAGTCTTGACCGATTGATCATCGCGCTTCTTTGAAATGGGTTTGACCCCGCCCGCGGTCTTCATCAAGAGCCATTGGTTTTTGCCGCCTTCTGCTCGGATGCGAATGAGGGCCCATTCGCCTTTGGCTTTTTTGCCATGTAAAATGACGTGCAGTTTACCTTTACGCACTGCCTCCGCCGGATCGCCCGGCGGCGTTAGCTCATAGGTGCCGCGGTCCCAGACCATCACGGTGCCACCACCATATTGGCCTTCGGGAATGATGCCCTCGAAATCGGCGTAATCGATCGGATGATCTTCCACTTCAACCGCGAGATGTCTTTCCGCCTGTGCCCACGGCAATCCTTTGGGCACTGCCCATGACTTTAGAACGCCGTCCATTTCCAGCCGGAAATCGTAGTGCAAACGGCTGGCATCATGTTTTTGAATGATGAACCGATTAGCGTGCGTTTTTCGCCCGCGCGCTTTGGCCGCGCCGGCCGGCTCCGCCGTCTTCTTGAAATCGCGTTTGCGCTTGTACTCGACGAGCCCCATCACCGATCAATTTAACCGGGGATTACGCGGATGAAACGGATTTTGATCCCCACTCGTGACGCAGGGGATTTATGCCGCGGCTTCAGATGCTGGGGCTACAGCGGCATCGTGTGCCAGCGCTTCGCCGACGAGGTAGCGTGTGAAACGGCGAATGACAATATTTTCTCCCAGTTCCGCGATTTTTGCGCTCACCAATTCCCTGATCGTCTGATCAGGATTCTTGATGAACCCCTGCTCCAGCAAACAAACCGTGCTATAAAATTTCTCCAATTTTCCGTCGACAATTTTGTTCATCACGGCGTCCGGTTTGCCTTTGACCTGGCCCTTATAAATTTCGCGCTCGGCTTCAATCAACGCGCCGGGCACATCGTCTCGGCTGACGTAGAGCGGATGCGCCGCCGCGATATGCAAGGTGATGTCCTTCACGAAAGCGCGGAAATTCTCGTTCTTGGCCACGAAATCAGTCTCGCAATTTACTTCCACCAGCACCCCCACTTTCCCCTGCAAATGAATGTAGGACGCGACAATTCCTTCCTTCGTTACCCGCGACGCTTTCTTGCTCGCGCTCGCGATGCCTTTCGTCCGTAAGATCACTTCCGCCTTGCCCAGGTCGCCGTTCGCTTCGGTCAAGGCGCGTTTGCAATCCATCATCCCCGCGTTGGTTCGGTCGCGAAGTTCCTTAACGGTTTTGGGATCGATCTGCATGGTCAACATGTTAAATGGTTAAATCGTTACATCGTTACGGCAGAGCAGTCACGAATCGGATCTTCGATTCACGTCCGCCCTAGGCGGAGACCCCCGCCATCTCTGCCTGGGCCGCGACGGAAGAGTCGCCGCTGGCCGAGACAATCGCATCAACCAATTTCTGCAAAATTACGCGAATGGCCCGAATCGCATCGTCGTTGCCCGCAATCGGATAATCGATGATTTCGGGATCGGCGTTGGTATCGACTATCGCCACCGTTGGAATATTGAGCCGGCGCGCTTCGTTGACCGCGTTCTGCTCCCGGGTCGTGTCAACCACGACGAGGACGTCGGGCAGTTGCGCCATTTCCAGAATGCCGTCGAGGTTTCGGCGGAGTTTGGCGCCTTCGCGATTGAGCGCCGCGATCTCCTGTTTCCCCATTTTTTTGAACGCGGGCGATTTCTCGATTTCCTCAATGAATTTCAAACGCCCGATGCTTTTGCGAATGGTCGCCAGATTGGTCAGCGTTCCGCCAAGCCAGCGTTGATTGACATAAAATTGTCCGCAGGCCAGGGCCGCTTCTTTCACCGCCTGCTGCGCCTGTTTCTTGCAGCCAACGAACAGGATTTTCCCACCGCGCCGCGTCACTTCTTGCAGAAACTGGGTCGCGCGCTGCAATTGCTTTACCGTCTCATCAAGATTGATGATGTAGATCTGGTTTTTCTGCTCGAAAATGTAGGGGCGCATCTTCGGGTTCCAGCGCTTGGTCTGGTGCCCAAAATGCACGCCGGCTTCCAAAAGCTCCGGCACAAGTTCAGTCGTATCTGCCATAGGGAAAATTAGCGCGCCCGCCGACGGGCGAGCGGACGTGGAAGATGCCGTAAGGCTGCGTTAAAGGCAAACAGAATGTTCGCGTTTTGCGGCTGCCTTCCATTAACGCCAAAATCATAACCGAATTTTTTGTCGTCCGGATGTTCGAGTTACCTAGCAAACTAATCTTAGGTGTGATCCTCTCGAACGTCGTCCTGATCTGGCTCGTCTGCTGACCTTTTAGATTTCAATCTCAAGATCGAGGGAAATGGTTGTTTATTCTGTTTAAACTCGTCGCTGTTATATGCGTTGTCACTTTTGACATACTGATCGGGTACGCCTTGGGAAAAGCGTCGCGGTTTTGATGTTTGGCACAGACGATCTCAGAGAACGCGCAAATTTGGTGAAATAATGCGGCGCAATCATTCCGGGTAGCGCACGCGTCTCGCGTGTTGGTGAAAGCGTCTCGCTTTCACGGACTTTCCTAACGATTGTTTCGGCGAGACGCCGAAACCAACACGCGAGACGCGTGCGCTACCCGGACTCTCCATCGCGCGCCTGCTCGATCTTTCGGGCCAGCAACCAGCACAGATCGGACAAGCGATTGAGGTAACGCAGGATCTCGATGTTGAAGTTCTTGTCGTCGTTGACCAGGGCGGCGACGCGACGCTCGGCGCGACGGCAGGTGGTGCGCGCATTATCGAGCGCGGCCGAAGCGACCGAAGCCCCGGGAATAACCCAGTCTTTTGGATAAAGTGATTCGTCTTTTTCCAGCTCGTCGATAACCGCAGTTAACCGATCAACCATCGCGTCGGCTGTAATCTGAAATCCGTCTTTGCGATAACGCTCCAAATCTTCGGGTGAAGTCGCGAGTTCGCCCATGACCGTAATCAACTCCTTTTGCGTCGCCAAGATCTCGCTCCGCACAAATTCATTCGATACCGCCGCTCGTGCCAAGCCCAACGCGCTATTCAATTCATCAACGCAACCATAAGCATCGACCCGATGATCGGTCTTTGGCACCCGCCGCCCATACATGAGCGACGTCTCGCCTTTGTCGCCGGTCTTGGTCGCGATGGACATTCCTCAAATTGTAGGGCGTTTCCGTGAAACGCCAATCCAAGGATCGGCATCTGCCACAGACGCCCTACAACCTGCTCCGCTGCTTACCCGATCGCCGGCTGCGGCTCGGATTCCTCCATCACCGCCGCGCCCACCGGTTCGCCTTTTTCGATGAGACGAATCTCGCGATGTTTGGCAAAACCGGTGCCGGCCGGAATCAAGTGACCCATGATCACATTCTCCTTAAATCCGCGGAGACGATCGACCTTGCCGAGCGTGGCCGCTTCGGTCAGGACGCGTGTTGTATCCTGGAATGATGCCGCGGAGATGAAGCTATCGGTTTCGAGCGAGGCCTTGGTGATCCCAAGGAGCACCGGCACGGCTTCCGCCGGTTTGCCGCCCTGCTCGACCACACGTTTGTTCTCCTCCTCGAACTCCAGCTTATCGACCTGATCGCCCCAAAGCAGCGTCGTGTCGCCCGGATCGGTGATTTTTACCTTGCGCAACATCTGGCGCACGATGATCTCGATGTGTTTGTCGTTAATCTCGACCCCCTGCAGCCGGTAAACTTCCTGCACCTCGTTCACCAGGTGTTCCTGTAAATCCTGCGGCCCGCATACTTCCAGAATTTCGTGCGGTACCACTGGCCCTTCGGTCATCTGCTGACCTTTCTTCACGAAATCGCCTTTGAAAACGATGATGTGTTTCGTCAGCGGGATCAGGTGCTCCTCTTCTGCACCGGTCTCGGGGTCCTTCAAAATGAGACGGCGCTTTCCGCGAACGGTCCCGCCCATTTCAACAACGCCATCGATTTTCGCGATCTCAGCCGCATCCTTCGGACGACGAGCTTCGAAAAGTTCCGCCACTCGCGGCAGACCGCCGGTGATATCTTTCGTCTTCGCCACTTTGCGCGGAGTTTTTGCGAGTAACGCGCCGGCGCGAACCTTTTGGCCTTCCTCGACAATGACGTGCGCCCCCGCCGGAATCGAGTAACTGGCGAGCACTTCCTTTTTCTCGCCCACAATCACGATCTGCGGATGCAAATCTTCCTTGTGTTCGATGATGACTGTGCCCATCAGGCCGGTCGCTTCGTCGACGTCGCGTTTAATTGTGACGCCCGCGATCATGTCGCGGAATTCAATCTTGCCGCTTTTATCGGTAAGAATCGGGACGTTATAGGGATCCCATTGCACGAAGGTTTCTCCTTTTTTCACCTCGGCGCCATCTGGTTTGGAAATAACCGAGCCAATCACGACATTGTAGCGTTCGAGCTCGCGTCCTTCGGCATTGTGCACGCCAATGCTGCCGTTCTTGTTCAGCACGATCCAACTGCCGTCGAGCGCCTGCACCGTGCGCAAGTCGTTAAACTGAAGACGGCCATCGTTCTTCGCCTTAATGATCGGTTGCTTGAAGGTTTGGCTCGCGGTTCCGCCGATGTGGAACGTTCGCATCGTCAATTGCGTTCCGGGCTCACCAATCGATTGCGCCGCAATGATACCAACCGCTTCACCCAACTTCACGAATTGGCCGGTGGCCAGATTGCGTCCGTAGCACATCGCGCAAACGCCGCGGCCGCATTCGCAGGTCAGGACCGAACGAATCTTTAATTCTTCCACACCAGCGCGCTGCAAATTGGCTGCGATTTGTTCGTCGATGAGCTGATTCGCTTTCACCAACTTCTTCTTTTTATCGACGGGATCGACAATGGTCTGGCAACTGACGCGCCCAATAATGCGCTGGGCCAGATCGACTACTTCCTCGTCGCCCTCGTAAATGGAACGAACCGTGATCCCATTCACTGTTCCGCAATCATCTTCATTAATGATCACGTCCTGCGCGGCATCAACCAGTTTGCGAGTGAGATAACCGGAGTCGGCCGTTTTCAGCGCGGTGTCGGCCAGACCCTTTCGCGCACCGTGCGTCGAGATGAAGTATTCGAGCACCGTTAAACCTTCGCGGAAATTCGAAGTGATCGGGCGCTCGATGATTTCGCCGCTCGGCTTTGCCATCAAACCACGCATCCCGGCGAGCTGACGGACCTGCTGGCGATTACCGCGCGCACCAGAATCAACCATGAGGTAAACTGGGTTCAATTCCTTGCGCCCATCGTTGTGTTCGAGGGTGCGGAACATGACGTTGGAGATTTCGTCACCAGCGTGCGTCCAGATGTCGATGATCTTATTGTATCGCTCGCCGTCGGTAATGATACCCTTACGATATTGCTGTTCGACCGTGCGGATCTGTTTGTAAGCATTCTGGAGCTCGATCTCTTTCTCTTTCGGAATAATCATGTCCGAAATTCCAATCGAAACACCGGCTTTGGTAGCTTCGCGGAAACCCAGCTCCTTCAGTTTATCAAGCGTTTCGACCGTTCCTTCCTGGCCAGAGACCTGATAGCAGCGCCAGATAATGTCGCTCAATTGCTTCTTGCCCGCAGCCCGATTGAAAAAGCCAATGTCCTTTGGCCAAATTTGATTGAAGAGGACGCGGCCGGCGGTGGTCTCGATTACCCGCATGCCTTTGTCGCCATAAATAGTATCGCAGCCGAAATCGGGGTTCTTGAATCGAATGCGGTCATGCGTTTTGACCGCGCCTTCCGCCATCGCGAATTCCACCTCGACCGCATCGGCAAATAACGGCAAACGTGCCTCGCCATCACCGCCGGCAGCGCGCCGCGGGTTTTGCGTAAGGTAATAGCACCCGAGAGTGATGTCCTGCGACGGAGTAGTGATCGGCTTGCCACTCGAGGGCGAGAAAATGTTATTCGGCGCCAGCATCAACATGCGCGCTTCCATCTGTGCCTCGACTGACAACGGCACGTGCACCGCCATCTGGTCGCCGTCGAAGTCAGCGTTGTAAGCTGTGCAAACCAACGGATGAATCCGAATGGCTTCGCCTTCGATCAACTGTGGCTCGAACGCCTGGATCGAGAGTCGATGCAACGTCGGCGCGCGATTGAGCAGCACCGGATGCCCGCGGGTGACTTCGTCGAGAATGTCCCAAACTTCCGGCGTCTGGCGCTCAATCATTTTCTTGGCGCTGCGCACAGTGTGGACGTAGCCCAGATCTTTCAGCCGCCGGATGATGAACGGCTCGAACAAAACTAGCGCCATTTTCTTGGGCAAACCGCATTGATGCAGTTTCAACTCCGGCCCGATGACAATGACGGAACGGCCTGAATAATCGACCCGCTTCCCGAGCAAGTTTTGACGGAACCGTCCGCCCTTGCCCTTAAGCATGTCAGAAAGTGATTTGAGTGGACGATTGCCCGCGCCCGTGACTGCGCGACCGTGACGACCATTGTCGAAGAGCGCGTCGACCGCTTCCTGGAGCATGCGCTTCTCATTGCGAATGATGACGTCGGGGGTTTTGAGTTGGAGTAAATTCTTCAACCGATTGTTGCGGTTGATGACGCGGCGATAGAGATCATTCAGATCGCTCGTGGCAAAACGTCCGCCTTCCAGCGGAACGAGCGGACGCAAGTCCGGCGGAATCACCGGCAATACTTCCAGAACCATCCATTCCGGTCGCGCGTGCGAGGAGATGAAGCCCTGCACGAGTTTCAAACGTTTCGCCAATTTCTTGCGAATCTGTTTGCTCTTGGTATTTCCCATCGCCTGCTCGAGCTCTTTGTTGAGCTTATGCAGGTCGATCTCAGCTAACAATTTCTTGACTGCTTCCGCGCCCATTCCGGCGTTGAAGCCTTCGCCGTATTGCTCCTGCGCTTCGCGGAATTCGACCTCGTTAAGCAGCTGCGTCTTTTGCAGCGGGGTCTGGCCCGGATCAACCACGATGTAATCTTCGTAATAAATGACGCGCTCGAGCTGTCGCGCGCTCATGTCGAGCATAAGACCGAGGCGCGAGGGCATGCATTTGTAAAACCAGATGTGCGAAACCGGCACCGCCAGCTCAATGTGCCCCATTCGCTCGCGCCGCACCCGCGCCAGGGTTACTTCCACGCCACAGCGGTCGCAAATCACACCTTTGTGTTTGATCCGCTTGTATTTCCCGCAGGAACATTCCCAATCACGCGTCGGCCCAAAGATTCGTTCGCAAAAAAGTCCGCCCTTCTCCGGCTTAAACGTCCGGTAATTGATCGTCTCTGGATTTTTAACTTCGCCCTTGCTCCACGAGCGCATGGTATCGCTCGAGGCCACGCCAATCGCGACCTGATCAAAACCAACTGCCCTCTCTTCGCCCACTAACTCTCGCCAGGAATGTTCGTTCATTGATGTGTCTTAAGTTCCGCTATTTAGAAAAGTGTATTTAGGCTGCGCCATCGAAAACACTGGTCGGAGCCTGACCGCCAACTTTGACGTCGAGCCCGAGACTCTGCATTTCCTTGATCAGCACGTTAAAAGATTCCGGGGTGCCCGCTTCGAGCGAGTTATCACCTTTCACGATGGATTCATAAATCCGGGTGCGTCCTTGCACGTCGTCGGATTTCACGGTCAGCAACTCCTGAAGAGTGTAAGCGGCGCCGTACGCTTCCAGCGCCCACACTTCCATCTCGCCAAAACGCTGGCCGCCATATTGGGCCTTTCCGCCGAGTGGCTGTTGCGTGACCAGCGAATACGGACCAACCGCACGCGCGTGAATTTTATCGGCCACGAGGTGACCGAGCTTCATCATGTAGATGTAGCCGACCACCACTTCCTGATCGAAGGCGTCACCAGTGCGCCCATCGAATAATCGGGCCTTGCCATTTTCATGCACCCAACTGAAGCCCTCGACTTTCTTCGCGTCCTTCAAATACTCGCGGATCTTGCTTTCAGGGATTCCGTCGAAGACCGGCGTCGCCACTCGGAAGCCGAGCGCTTTTGCGGCCACACCAAGATGGGTTTCGAGCACTTGACCGACATTCATACGGCTCGGCACACCCAGCGGATTCAGCACGATTTCCACCGGTGTTCCATCCGGCAAAAACGGCATATCTTCTTCCGGCACGATGCGCGCGACCACGCCCTTGTTGCCGTGGCGCCCAGC
>Ga0193719_10000995_pt1 | contig 11042 bp, 11 predicted proteins | sample U2a2metaG_FD_160103 | JGI IMG/M metagenome (GOLD analysis project Ga0193719, IMG submission 160103) | Soil microbial communities from a riparian zone of the East river system, Colorado, United States - U2a2 | ecosystem: Environmental > Terrestrial > Soil > Riparian zone | place: USA: East... | reverse complement strand
ACTATGTGTATGGAGGTAACCTGAGAATCTTCGCGCCACTCGGTCAAAGCTGTGAAGATTTCATCGAGGATCACTACGCCCGGCACGACGGGCGCGCCTGGGAAATGTCCGGGCAAGCTGGGATGAGCGGCGCTGATCGTCCGCCGAACTTCAAAGCTCATGTGGCCAAGTTTGACTCGTCCCACTAGATCCGGCAACTCCGCGAAACCTGAAGATGCCCCAGCTCCATAACCTCTCTTGCACTACAAGCGAATCGTTAGCGAAGTGGGGCACCAAACCTGTAGTATTACTTGAAAGTGATCGCCTCTGCGCGTTCACAAGCTTTACCAACAGGTTGCGTGGAGGAAAAACCGAACTGCTCGCAATAGGCCGCGAAAGCTCTGGCGCTCTCCCCGGCATCAAAACCGAACTGCGATAGATTATACCGATGATTGCCATATTGTTCTCGCGGCTGGCTCACGAGTACGACGCGCATCCGCCGTTCCGCTTCGGCTGAGAGCGGCCACCCGAAATGCCTGTAGATACGTTGGACGGCGGCAATGGGATCGCGGCGGATCTCAAGAAAATTCACGTCGCAAATGCGCTTGCGCGAGAGCCGATCACGTTCCTGCAAAAAGGTATCGAGCGTTTGCGACCAATACTGGATTGCGTCGCGGCAAACAACAAGCGGATCGACCGCTTCGCTAAACACACGGCGGAGGATCGTAATTAAACTTGATACCGAAGCCATTGCCTCAAGCGGCGCCCGATGGGTTTGCACGAAGAGTGCATCGGGATAGACGGAAAGCAGAGTCGGCAAGGCGGACATGTGCGTAGGCGCTTTTAGGATCCAACGGCGCGCGGCCCGGCGGAACTGCAGATGTTGCAGGAAACGGCGGTGATACTCATATGCCGGCAGCAAATCCTGGCGGAAGAACCAATCCCGATAGGAGGGCACGTAATACATCGTATCAAACTGATCGCTCATAAAGCTAGGGGTCATCAGGCCGACACACTCCTGCGGGAGTTCCGCCCCTACGGCGTGTATATGGCGAAACGTGGGCGCCAGCCAATTGAGGCAGTTACAACTTTGAGTCGCGCGCTGAATCCGTCGTTGCTCGTTGTCGCGCGTAGGAGGAGATGGGGTCATCACCTCCCACGTGAGCGGAACTCGATGTTCCGGATCGGCAGCGAGCAAGGTGTGCAAGAGAGTGGTGCCGCTGCGCGGTAGACCGACGATAAAGAGTGGTTCACGGATTTCCTGTTGCGCAATGCCGCGATAGAGCTGCCGATCCCGTTCCATTAACAAACGCGAACACAATGTGCGCAAGAGGTCGCTCCGAAGGGCGATCCTTCCGATGAAGTTAAGCCGGGATTCGCGGTGGCAGGACTCGAGCAGCCGAGAGATGGCCTCGAAAAAATCGCCGCCGCCAAAATCGTCGAGCCCACAGCGGCGCTTCGCGGTCTCGATCAAATCGACCGCAAGAAGCGGCGTGCGCTGAGTTCGGGTTTTCTCCAGCAATGCGCCGCACCTATTTAGAAGCCGCACAGGCAACAGAGGGCGGGTCTGCTCGAGGGTAGAAGCAGAGGTACTCATTCGATTACGGGCCATTGTTACGTCCTGTCAGATTTCGTGGTAGCTGGCTATGGGACCTTAGGACAATGCCATGCCACGTGCAGCAACTGTCAAGCAACGAAACATGGAGTTGAAGGCGGTTGCGCGCTGCGCGCAATCGCTCCATCGTGCCAATATGAAAACGGAGAAGGCCACTTTTGGAGCGGGCTGTTTTTGGGGAGTCGAAGAAGTCTTCAAGAAATTGAAAGGCGTGGTCTCGACAGCCGTTGGCTACGCGGGCGGGATAAAAGAGAATCCGACCTACGAAGATGTTTGCACGGACGAGACCGGGCACGCCGAAGTGGTGGAAATCGAATTCGATCCGTCGCAACTGAAATACGAAGAGCTACTCGATGTTTTTTGGTCGAACCACAATCCAACAACGCTAAATCGTCAAGGCCCTGACGTTGGAACACAATACCGCTCGGTGATTTTCTATCATTCAGCCGAGCAAAAAGCAGCGGCAAAAGTCTCCAAGGAAAAGATCGACCAGAGCGGCCGTTTTCGTCAGCCGGTCGTGACGCAAATCGAACCCGCCATGAAATTCTGGCGCGCCGAAGAATATCATCAACGCTATCTCGAGAAGCGTGGTCAGTCGCATTGCGCGATTTGAATCCAATCGCGCATGAGTCGGGAAGTGATTCGCACAAAGAATTTTGCCGGCGATGCGGCGGATTTTATTCTTAATCAAGCACACAAAGCGATCGGCGAGCGGAATGAATTCCGGATTGCGCTTTCCGGGGGAAATACTCCACGGCCGGTTTACACGAGGCTCGCAACGATCGGACGCGATCTGCCATGGGACCGGGCCCGGATCACTTTTGGAGACGAGCGCTGCGTGCCGCCGGATGACCCACAGAGCAATTTCAGGATGGCACGCGAGACTCTCTTCGTGCCGGCTGCGATTCCCGAGGAATCGATCGCACGCATGCGCGGTGAAATCGATCCGCAAATTGCGGCGCGGGAGTATGAGGATCACCTCGATCTATTAGCGACGCAACGCGGCGAGGATATTTATCGACATGATCTGATTCTGCTCGGATTGGGTGGCGATGGACACACCGCGTCCCTGTTTCCGGATACCGGTGGCCTTGAGGAAACGACACGGCGTGTGATCGCGAATTTTGTGCCGAAATTTGATTCGTGGCGGCTGACGTTCACCTTTCCCCTAATCAATCATTCGCGCCAGATTTGCTTCCTCGCAAACGCAACGAAGAATGCCGACCTGATCGAACGCGTCCTGCGAGGCGATCCGCAATTGCCGGCATCGCGAGTTAAGGCCACAGCGGGAGACGTAACTTGGATTCTCGGGCAGTCGTCTTGAATGATAATCGGTATTATCATCGAGTTAAAGGTGCGGAGTCGGCCGTAACGGGGGATCTTCGGGATTGATCCGCTTGGAAGCGGTCAAACGATTCGCAAGGGAGGCCATCGCGTGGTCATACGCCTGAAACGCATTAACGTTTGACCGGCTGACGCTTCAAGGTCTTAATATTGCTCGCCTTCGTCTTCTTTTGGCGGCACGACGCGATCATCGACTGCGTATGCATGAAGCATTACCGCGATCAGGTAGAAGAAAAAGAGACCCGCGCCGAAGCCCGCGGACGCGATTGCGGCCAGAAGCACAAAAATCCCAGCGGGAACCGCTCCGGCCATCCACAACAAACCCGCAAGTCTATGCCCTTTATAAATGTGCCCCAGACCGGGGACGATACTTAACAACACCGCCATCGCATCGCTCGCTTTTCCTTCCGCGGTTTCGGTCGCGCTGCGCGTCCAATCACATCGGTCGCAACTTTGGGCGTCTTTCGGCAACAAATGCCCGCAATAGGGACACGGCATTTTTTCGGCCTCACTCGATGCCGCCTTTGTGGTTGGTACGTCGGTGTACTCCATATTCATTTTGACTCGACCACTGAAACTCACAAGCGGCGTGGAATTCGTCAAGCAAACTTGCTCCTGTCGCGCACGTTTCTAACTTGCGATCCAAACCAGAAAGGCGAGTTGGAAAGTAACATTGACCATGCCCTCTATCGCTGAAATTGCTCGATACATTGACGACTATCTCCGCATTCGTGAAATCGAAGATTGGCCAAATGCTCTAAATGGTCTGCAAATCCAAAACTCGGGGCACGTCACGAAAATCGGAGCGGCAGTAGATGTCTCATCTCGAGTGTTGGAAGCAGCCGTGGAAAAAGATGTCGATCTTTTGATCGTGCATCACGGATTGTTTTGGCCGGGCTTGCAGCCAGTCACCGGCCAACTGCATCGACAACTAAAGCTCGCATTTGAAAACGACATCGCTCTTTACAGCGCGCATCTGCCGCTCGACATCCATCCGAAGATTGGGAACAACGCACAGCTCGCCGCGTTGCTCGGACTTAAATCGACGCAGCCATTCCTGAAAGAGAAAGGACAACTAACTGGACTGAAAGGACGCGCCTCGTTGCCGCGAGAAGATCTCGTGCGAAAATTGCGCAAAGTGTTGGGCGGTTCAGTAAACGCATTCAACTTCGGTCCGAACAAGGCGAAAACGATCGGAATCGTCACCGGTGGCGCCGGGTCGGAGATTTACAACGTCGCACATGAGCAAATCGACACGTTCATCACGGGCGAAGCGCCACATTGGGCCGCCGTCGCCGCCGAAGAGCTTGGCATCAATTTGATTCTTGGGGGCCACTACGCCACCGAAACATTTGGGGTGAAGGCACTCGGGGCACATTTGTCGAAACGATTCGATGTTTCATTCGCGTTCATCCATTGCTCAACCGGAATCTGATAAGCGTGTTCGGTGCTGACTAGTTCGGTGATGTGAGATTTTCTTTACCCTTCTCGCGATAGCACCAATCTCAACTTTCGGCGCGAGGAAAGACGTTCCACCGATCCGGTAGCTCGATACAAGGCGGTCCCGGTGCGTTACGAGCATTTGAACAAAATAATCATAGCCACGAGGATCAATGGGCCTCTGCGAATTGGGAGAAGGAAGTTATTTGCGCAGTGGTCAAGCGTACTTTGTAGTCACGGGTGCTGCGTACATAGAATGGCCCAACGGGGCTCTAATCCTTGCTTCGGCGACGTTGTTATCGTATCGGGCAACTTCACGGTCGCCCGCCCGGAATACTCGGTGCGGCAAGCTGGCGCGATTTTTTTCTTTCGTAATTTCTGAGACACTGTTCTTTGTTCGCCGATGACTGCGGCGCAAGACCGACGAGTGAGCACGCGCGCGACAGGAGTCGTCGCCATCGCCATTCTCTGCAGTCGGGTGCTTGGTTTGATCCGCGAGATGGTATTTGCCGGTCTGTTTGGCGCAGGGAAAAATCTCGACGCGTTTCTAATGGCATTTCGACTGCCAAATTTGCTGCGCGATTTGTTTGCTGAGGGCGCGCTTTCAACGGCCTTCATCACGACGTTTTCAAAGAAGATCGCCGTCGAGGGGGACGAATCCGCTTGGCGGCTTGCGAACAAAGTCGCGACGCTCACTGCCGTTTTCATGAGCGCGGTCACGCTGCTCGGCATTCTCTTTGCGCCGCAGCTTGTCGATCTTCTAACGTGGGGGAGTTGGCCGTCGGATAAAACAGCGCTTACGATTCTGCTCACGCGAATCATGTGGCCTTTCATGCTGCTCGTGTCCCTGGCGGCGCTCGTGATGGGAGTTCTTAATGCGAAGCACGTATTCGGACCGCCGGCGATGGCGTCAAGCTATTTTAATCTCGGTTCCATCGTTGGCGGAGTGGCGATCGGTTGGTGGCTTGATCCGCATTTCGGAGCGCGTTCGCTCGTGGGATTGGCAATTGGGACGCTCATCGGCGGTACCTGGCAATTGATCGGACAGTTTCCGTCGCTGCACCGCGTCGGTTACAAGTATCGCGCCGATTTTCGATGGCGCGACGAGGGTGTGCGCACTGTGCTCGCGTTGATGGGACCGGCGGTAATCGCCGCCAGTGCCGTGCAGGTGAATGTGCTCATCAATAGCGGATTTGCGGCGAGCCTCGGCAACGGCCCGGTGAGTTGGTTAAACATTGCGTTTCGCCTGATGCAGTTGCCACTTGGAATTTTCGGTGTTGCCATCGGCACTGTCACGCTGCCGCTCGTTGCGAAAAGCGCGGCAGTTGGAAACATGGACGAATTCCGCGCAATTCTCGCTCGCGGAATGCGGCTCGCGTTTTTGCTCACTATTCCGTCAGCGATTGGACTCACCATGCTTGCATCGCCGATCATCAGCGTAATTTATCAGCACGGACGATTCACCGCCGAAATGACGCGGCAAACTGCCGGCGCACTCCAATATTACGCGATCGGCCTCGTTTCGTATGCAGTGTTAAAAGTGCTAACGCCGGCGTTTTACGCAATCGGCAAACGCAACACGCCAATGGTCGTGAGCTTCCTCGCAATCGGCACGAATCTTTTTCTCAACTGGCTTTTTACGTTCCGGCTTGGCTGGGGACATCGCGGTCTTGCCTTTTCCACAAGCCTCGTGGCAACTATCAATTTTCTCTTGCTCTACGGACTGATGTGGCGGCACGCGCACAGATTGGAAACACGCCGGCTGTTTGCCGGGCTCGGGAAAATCTGCGTGGCCGGTGTGCTGCTCGCCCTCGTTTGTTGGGCCGCGAACTACTGGTGGCTAGATGCATGGGAGCAATTACGCTTTTTCGAAAAGCTATGCGCGCTTCTTGCTGCGATTCTCGTTAGCTTGATAACATTTTTCGGCGCGGCATTTCTGTTGCGCGTCGATGAAGTGCAAGACGTTGTCGATCTCGTTAGGCGGCGAACTGGATGATAATCTTGGAGACTCGGGCCGTCACGTCCCCAGACGCAATGGGACACGACGGCGCATGTCCCGCCATTATCCGAGCGCCTGATCGAGATCCTCGATCAAATCGTCGGCATTTTCGAGGCCGATCGACAATCGCAACAGACCTTCCGGTGATGTTGTTCCCTTACCCTCGATTGAAGCGCGATGTTCAATCAAGCTTTCCACGCCACCCAAACTCGTAGCGCGAATAAAGATTTTTGTTTTCCCGGCAACATTGATTGCTGCCTCGCGACCGCCGGTGACTTCGAAAGAAAGCATCCCACCAAACATCGACATCTGGCGCCTGGCGATTTTGTGTCCTGGATGCAATTGCAAGCCCGGGTAATGCACTCGTTCCACGCGTTGGTGTTGCGCTAGAAATTCCGCGACTCTGATCGCGTTTTCTGAGTGAGCGCGCATTCGCCACGGCAGGGTACGCATGCCGCGCAAGATCAGCCAGCAATCGAAAGGAGAGGGGACTGCGCCGCCGGAATATTGAATGGTGTGAACACGCTGGAAAAATTCATTGTCGATCCTTGAGACAACAATTCCGCCGGCGACATCGCAGTGGCCGCCGAAATACTTTGTCGTTGAGTGCAGAATGAGATCGGCGCCCAAATCGAATGGGCGCTGCAATACGGGCGCCCATGTGTTGTCGCAAACGCAAAGCGCCCTGCTGTTGTGAATGATTTCGGCGACTGCCGCGATGTCCACAACCTTTAGAAGCGGATTCGAGGGGGTCTCGACCCACGCCAGCTTTGTTTTTGAGCGCAAAGCTTTTCGCACCTCGTCGAGATTGCTCATATCGACAAAGTCGGCTTCGAGTCGCCAGCGAAGGAAAATTTCGCGAAGCAGTCGCGAGGTGCCGTAGTAAGCATCGACATGGGCGAGGACGTGATCTCCCGGCGAGAGCGCGTGAAACAATGCCATTGCTGCGGCTGTGCCACTGCCAAAGGCCGCCGCCGTTTGGCCCCCTTCGAGCATGCTGATTCCATGTTCCAATGCTTGACGATTTGGATTGTTGTTGCGCGTGTACATAAAACCGCGCGAATAAGCGCCCTCGATGTCTCGTTCGAAGGTGGTGGAGAGATGAATCGGTGCCGAAACCGCTCCGGTGGCGGGATCGATCGCTTGTCCGGCATGGACGGCTAAAGTTTCAATTTTCATTTCGATTGATTTTGGGAGAAACGCTACGGATTCCAAAGGTGATTGTCGATCCTGCGCACGGTTTCGATTTGACGGCTCGGTTTGCCCAGCGCAAATAGCAACTGCACTTCCCGATCGGATCTTCTAACTTCCGAATTCCTTCACATGACTATTTACGACGACGACGTGTTTCGAATGGCGTGCGACCAGTTTCAGGTCATCGCCGATTACCTGAACATCGACAAGAACGACCGCGAATGGGCGACATATCCCAAGCGCGCCGTGGCAGTGACCCTGCCGGTCCACATGGATGACGGCAGCACAAAAGCCTTCCAAGGTTATCGCGTCCAGCATCATATCGCGCTCGGCCCTACAAAGGGCGGCACGCGCTTCACACCTTCGTTGTCGATGGGTGAAACCGCAGCGCTCGCGATGTGGATGAGCTGGAAATGCGCGCTGGCCAATCTGCCGTACGGCGGCGCGAAAGGCGGAGTTGCGGCCGATCCGGAGAAACTGTCACACACGGAGCTCGAAGCAGTCTCCCGCCGTTATATGCAAGAGATGATTCCATTCGTCGGTTCGCACACCGATATCATGGGTCCTGACATGGGTACTAACGAACAAATCATGGCGTGGTTTATGGACACTTACTCTGTTTACATGGGCTACGCGGTAAATGAAATCGTCACCGGAAAACCGGTCGCAATCGGCGGCACCGAAGGCAGGCGCGAAGCTACCGGTCGCGGGGTTGTCTATCTGATCGAGCGCGCCATGAGCATGTTGAAACTCAATCCCGAAAAGTGTACGGCGATCGTGCAGGGGTTTGGTAATGTCGGCTCCGTCGCGGCGCTTTCGCTCGCACTCAAGAGCGGCGTAAAAGTTGTTGGAATCAGCGACGCTTACGCGGCGATCTACAACCCGAAAGGGGTCGACGTAAAGGCGGCCGAGCAACATGTTTTAAAGAAAGGGTCGCTCAAGGCTTTCGATCAGGGGGATCATGTCGACCCGAAGGAATTGCTCATTCTCCCTTGCGACGTGCTCGTGCCGGCGGCGGTGGATCGGGTAATCAACGAAACGAACGCGGGCAAAATCAAGTGTCGTATTCTGGCCGAAGCCGCCAATGGCCCAACTACGCCGGTGGCGGACGTAATTCTCGGAAAACGCTGGGACGAGGTATTTGTGATTCCAGATATTCTTTGCAACGCCGGCGGCGTCATCGTTTCCTACTTCGAGTGGGTCCAGGGTTTGCAAAGCTTCCTCTGGACCGAGTCCGAAGTAACCGATAAACTCTTCCGCATCCTTGAACATTCTTTCGTCCAGGTGATCAGACGCGCGAAAGAACATAAAATTTCTCATCGTACCGCTGCCATGGCTATCGGCGTCGAGCGCGTCATCAAAGCTAAACAAATGCGCGGCTTGTTTCCATGAGTCGCGATGAAGTTTTCGCATTGCGAAGATAAGCGGAGGATCGACATCTCGACCTTTTGGCCGACGAGGAGAACGGCCTCCACCATCGTCTCGCGACTGGGCACGAGATTAATCACCCTTGCGAGAATAAATGAAGCCGGCGAATGGACCGGCTTTCTCTACCGAGATAACGAAGTGTCAGCGCCGTCTCAGGGATGGGCAAATTACGCCACCGTGATGGGTTATTATCTGCATCGACTCAAGAACGGACGCAGTTTACGTCGATCCGCCCAGCGGACGCTGGATCACTGTCGATCTAACCGGCGTGCCGTACCTGACATTGTGGTCCGATGGCGGACCATTTCTTTGCATGGGAACCGTGTTGGGGACTGGTCGATCACCACGAACAGCGCGCTTTTGAAGATAAGGAAGGCATCCAAACAATTTCGCCCGGCGGCAGATTGGGCACCTCTTTCAGCATGACTCCGCAACTTGCCTCGTTCGATTAAAACAATTGTTCCGTCTGCTTTACCGTCACGTGTACATAAAAAGACCGCACAGCAGGATCGAACCACAGTGCGGCTTCTTTTCCTTAGTGGCCCTTAATGAGCGCCGTGGAAGCCTAAGTAGCGTTGGCGCATCCAGTGTTCACCCCCAAGGGAGTTTGCCGCCCTTGGCGTCTTTTTTGGGCTTGAGGTCGTGGACTTTGATCTCTTTTTTGTCTTTCTTTTGCTTCTTCGTTTTGTTCTGCATATTATCTTTCAGTTGTTTGTTGTTTCTTGTGTGTCAGTGACATAAAAAAACCGCACAGCGGGATCGAACCGCAGTGCGGCTTCTTTTCCTTAGTAGCCCTTAATGGCTGCCGTGGAACCCTCGTGGTCCCCCGCCCTTAGCGTCTTTTTTGGGCTTTAAATCACGGACTTTTACTGTTTTTTTGGTGTCTTTTTTCTGTGCCATATTATTCTTCTTTCTTGTTTTGGTTTGTTTCTTGTGTGTCAGTGACACCGAATAACACTTGATGGCCGCCAACGACATTCTCCTTTGGGATCAGGTCATCCAGGCGGATCAATTTGTCCTTTTTGCGCTTTTGCCTTCGACTACCTGATTCTCCGGCTGGCGCATCTTCTTTGTTCTTCGGTCCACTCACGTTGGCCTCCTTGTTATCAGCATCCATGCCAAGTCTCGCGAAACATCCTTTCGGATAAGAATGGTCCTTCATTTGTCATTAAATGAGAGGCGGTTACGCAGCATATCTTTTGCAAGGAAAGAAAATCGGCATTACAGCCCGATAGAATATCCGGGTTCATTCTAAGGCCGCATCGGCTATTTTCTGCACCAATCATGCTTTACTTTTGTGCCACCTTTCGAAGGTGGCGTGCCAGCGTCGCGCGAGAAATATCGAGCAACTTCGCCGCGCGTCGCTGATTGCGACTTGCTTGCTCATAAACGAACCGGACGTGCCTTTTTACCGCACTCGCCAGCGAAAGATCGATGCCTGCCTCATGCGGCTCGTTGTTACTTGAGGGTGTGACGGCGAGTTGCTCGTTCGGGTGTCGATCTCGACCTGCCTCCAGGTCGGGAGGAAAAATGACATGCTCGGGAAGAATAACCGAACCAGCGCAAAACAGCGTCATCGCGCGCACCGTGTGACTCAACTCACGAAGGTTTCCGCGCCACGCATGATGAAGCAATTTCTGCATGGCTTCGGGATGAATTGCGGTAATGTTTTTCCCCTCCTTTAGACCAGCCGCTTTCAATTCTGCCGCAATCAATACCGGCAGCTCCTCCAGCCGTTCCCGAAGCGGAGGGATGAGGAGGGTGAGACCGTTCAATCGCTGATAAAGATCCTCGCGAAATTTCCCCAGTCGCACTCGGTCGCGCAGCGAACAGTTTGACGCGCAGATGATTCGGGCGTTTGAGGTAAGCATTCGTTCGGAGCCGAGGCGTTCAAATTCGCCGTACTCGAGCACGCGTAAGATTTTCACCTGCGCAAGCGGACTCATTTCCGAGATCTCGTCCAGAAAAAGCGTGCCGCCATCGGCCAATTCGAATTTGCCTTTGACACTTTGTTGCGCGCCGGTAAAAGCGCCGCGCTCATGA
>Ga0193719_10000994_pt1 | contig 11057 bp, 8 predicted proteins | sample U2a2metaG_FD_160103 | JGI IMG/M metagenome (GOLD analysis project Ga0193719, IMG submission 160103) | Soil microbial communities from a riparian zone of the East river system, Colorado, United States - U2a2 | ecosystem: Environmental > Terrestrial > Soil > Riparian zone | place: USA: East River... | reverse complement strand
CCGAGGCGCGCCATGTTCTCCTTTAGAAATTGCAGCCGCTCCGGATCGCGATCGCATGCCACGATTGTTCCCAGGTTTTCCATAAGTTGCGCGACGTAACCGGTTTTCCCACCCGGCGCTGCGCACGCATCCAGGATTCTTTCTCCGGGTTTTGGATCTAGTAACTGGCAGGCAATCGTGGCGCTGGGATCTTGAATGTAACAATGACCTCGTTCCAAAGCGTCGGAGGGTAACGAATTGACTTTCACGAAGTTCAGATTGCCAGGGACAGGACGCGATTCGGGATAAGTCCGCAAGAATTCCGTTCGATCGATTCTCAACAAATTGACGCGCGCATAAACTGGCGCAGGAAGATTGTTCCATTCACACAGCTTTTCCGCGCGTTCGGCGCCAAAGTGCTGCTGCCAGCGTTCGACTAGAAACTGCGGATGCGACGTTCGAACGAACAATGGCTGCGTATCGGCACGCGCGAGCAGCTCGTTTGCTCGTCGCGCTGCAGCGCGCAGCATCGCATTGATGATCGTTCGCTGCCTTTTCGGCGCGAGCGACACTGTTTCATGGACCGCTGCATGTTCAGCCGTTTTGAGAAGGAAGAGTTGATATAAACCGAGTCGCAGAATATCGCGAAGATCGCTCTCAACCCGCGAAGCGCGCAGGCAACCGATCCAAAAATCCAGCAATGTTAAATTACGCAGGACGCCGTAAAACAATTCGAGCGCAAACGCGCGATCGGACCGCATAAGACTCGTTTCGGCTAGCGACGGCGAAATGATGGAATCGGCAAAGCGTTTCCCGTTTCGCCATGTTCGCAGCGCCTTCAGGGCGATTTGGCGAGCAGAGAGCTGCGCCATATTTCCGGTTGTTACTGCGGCTGCGCGGTGGCGCGTCCGATCGAATGATAATGAAACCCCAGTCGCCTCATCGTTTCAGGATCAAGGAGGTTCCGCCCGTCGAAGACGATCGGTGTCCTCATTTTTTCTTTCACCAACGTGAGATCGACGTTGGCAAATTCATTCCATTCTGTGGCGATGACGAGCGCTTCGGCATCGCTCACTGCTTCGAGGGCCGACGAAGCAAATTCTGCATCGGCGATCGCCTTTATGGCCTGTGCCTTTTGCATTCCTTTCGGATCGTAGGCAACCACATGCGCTCCTTCGCGCAGGAGGGTTGTCACCAGTTCTATAGCCACAGACGAGCGAACGTCATCTGTATCTGGCTTGAATGTGAGGCCCCAGACTGCAATCCGCTTTTCCCGCAAAACCCACAGGGTTTCCCGGATCGTCTTCAGAAAACGCTCTTTTTGAGTATTGTTTATGCGTTGCACTTCCTTGAGCAGATTGAATGGAGTGCCAAGCCGCTCGCTGATCGTAATGAACGCAGCGATATCCTTGGGAAAACAGGAACCGCCGTATCCAATTCCAGCGTTTAGGAAATCACGGCCAATCCGATGGTCCATTCCAATTCCGTCAGCGACCTTTTCGACATCAGCGCCGCTCGCCTCGCAGATCGCCGAGACCGCGTTGATATATGAAATTTTCAGCGCCAGGAATGAGTTTGCGCAATGTTTGATGAGCTCGGCGCTGTTGATATCGGTCACGAGTATCGGCGCCATAAATGGCTCATAGACCTTCTTCATGAGATCGATGGCATGTTCGCTTTGCGCTCCGATCACAATGCGATCCGGACGCATCAGATCGGCTACTGCACAGCCTTCGCGCAAGAATTCAGGATTGCTGACCACATCAAACTTCGCGCCGTGGCGGTTATATCTTTTGATTGATTCCGCCACTTTCTCGCCCGTCTTCACTGGCACTGTGCTCTTGTCAACAATCACGCGATAATCGGTCAGCACGCCTGCGATTTCCCGCGCAACTTTCTCCAGAAAACTTAGATCGACGTCGCCATCCGGCAGCTGCGGAGTGGGAACAGCGATGAAGATGATTTGCGAGTTGTCCACTCCGTCCTGAATGCTGCCGGTGAAGCGCAGCCGACGCGCCGAGACATTCCGATGAATTATTTCCTCAAGCCCGGGTTCATAAATCGGCACCTCACCGGCTTGCAGTTGTTTGATCTTTTGTGCGTCGTTATCGACGCAAGTGACATTATGGCCAACATCGGCGAAACAGGCGCCGGTGACGAGGCCAACGTAACCGGAACCGATGATCGCAAGATCCATGATTGGAGAATGCGGCGGGCGAATCAGCCGCAGCACGAGTGGGCTACAGCATCCTGCGGCCTTGAGATTATTCGCGCACGCTCGTTCATTGTCCTGAAGACCCAGGGTCAAAGTTCAGATCGAATCCAAACTTCGGGAATGCTTTTAGCGTTATGGTGAATAAAACGCCGTATTCATTCACTCCGGAGTTGTCGCGTATCACTCCCCCGAACGAAGCCACCCATGAGGACAGATCGCGGTAAATAGAATAGCGCTGCTCCTCAAGGATTCTGGTCGTAGCTTCATATTGTTCCTGAACTCCAACGCCCCAGTTATCATTGAGTCGATAATATCCACCGACAACAAACAAGCTGCTGTTCTGGAAAAACGGATTGTCATTCAAATAGCGATGCCCGAAGCTTAATCGCAGATTGGCGACCGGTTGCACGCTCGCGAACGTATTCACTTCGGTAAAACCCTTTGCGAAAGCAGGCACTTGCGAGTTTACCGTAAACGACATCCACGGCAGCGGTGTAAACCGGAGATTATTAAAAAAGTTTGAGTAGTCGGTGCGATCGTACGGATTCTCGAAGTTTACATCCAAGAAGGTATCGAGTTCAAGCCAGGTGATCGTCTGATCGTCGCGCCGCGTCTCCAGGCGATTGCGAACGCCAACCCGCCACACTGTCCAACTATCGATTGAGTCGATCGTCGTAAACTGTGGGAAGTCGATCGCCCGCAGTTGTGTGGACGGTTCAAATCGATCGAACTCCAAAATCGACGTGGGGTTTGGGCCGTCTTCTTTAACGTATGAAAAGTCTGTGAATGGTTGGATAACGTGCATAAGTCCGTCTAAGCCGACCGCGCGGCTTTGTACGTTCTCCCATGTTCGCGAGATCTTGAAGGAAGCTTCCGCGCCCGTGTTGAACACCGAGCGAAACGTGTCTCCGTCGAATTTGACTGGGTTAGCCGTTGTGGGGGGCGGCAGAATAAAGTCAGGTATCAACGGATTTGATGGCGGCACAAAGGTTGTCGATCCCAAGTCCCACGTCTTGCCATAATAGGTACCGCGATAGCCAACCCGCGGCACGATGGAAAGCCATCCAAAATATGTGTTTGGATAAGTTAGTTGATGGAAGGTATCTAAACGGGTGGTGCCGTAATTCTCAAAACCCGCGCCTTGAGGGAATTGCAGCTGCAAATCAGCAAAGCCGCTCTCGCCTTCGTAAAAAATCGGTCCCCCGAAAAGGGCGTGGCGCTTAATGTCTAACACGACTTCCGGCAAACGCTCTGTTGTGGTGAAGAACTCGTTAGCCTGGAAACGAGCGATGCCCGTGATGGTGAAAAGGGGATTCGCCTTCGTTAATGCGACTACATTGTCCGGAACAGGATCGATCTGAAACTCCCCTTGGAAAAAGTCCTGCATCACGTACTGGTCGCTTAGCTTCGTGATATTAGCGATGCCGTAGATATCGTCGTAAAAGTTCGTCCGGTCTTCAAGACTAAGCCGGTATCGCCCTGTAGGAACATTCTGTCGCCGCACGGCCGTTTGATTCAGGTTCGGGTTTTGGTCCTGGATGTAAAACGTTTTTAGCCTCGCCTGGCTATTGTCGTCCTTTCCATAATCGATAACCGGATCGAACCCGATGGCCGGGCCCCGCCGGCCAAAGTAATCAAGCCGCAACCGCCCGTGGATATTGTCTGTGATTGGGAATGTCACCTGGGTGAGGAGCGACGGTCCCCATGAACTCAAGTACGCCGGTGAAACCGTAAAACTGAACGCCTCGTTGAGTGACTGGTACAGGTACGGCCACCAAAAAACCGGCACGTTTCCGATGTATGCCGTCACGTACTGCATGATCACGCGGTCTTTCTCGTAAATACGGATCTTTCTCGCGTGAAGATGGAAATCGGGTCTCGCCGAATCGTGCGTCGTAAAAGTGCCGTCTCGTATGAGATAAGCATTCTCGGAAATTGAACTCACATTCTGACCACCGAGAAAATAAGGTTCCGACTCGGTGCGCCCACTTATTGCCCGGATCCTTTTTGTTTCGGTGTTGTAAACGCCGTTGTCTGTGACGTAGAGACTCTTATCACGATAGATTCGCACGTGGCCTCTCAACTCCACGTCGTGCGTGGTGGAATTGTATTGTGCGTAATCGGCGTAAATGTCTGTATTGCCAATGTGAATCGCGACATTATCGTGCGCCGTTGCCAGCCCATTTTCATATGTCGTCTCCCCGGTGGAAGTGATCTCAATGGGCGCGTTCTCCGGAGTCTTGATTTCTCCGAAGATCAAACCGGCACTCGCAAAAAGAGCGGCAAGCAACAAAACCAGCGTTCGCATGGCGCATGCCGAACGTACTGCGTCAGAAGCTCCCTGCAAAGCCAAAACCGCTCCATACGAAAGATGAATATTGCCGCCGGGCCCCGTTACGAGCTGGCTCCATGGCAAAAGTCATCCGTGTTCTGTCTTGATTAACCTGGCAATCAACGGTTTTCTTCATCCGGGATGGGCAAATCTATCGACCAGCTCTTCGTAAACGCCAAGCAATGGCTGCTCTCATGGCTGGCGGGGTCGCCCGGTTGGGTGATCCAGGTAGCGTCTATTCTGATCAACATTTTCATGCTACTCGCTGTGTTCCTCACGCTTTTTGCGCTCATGTCCGTTCTGGAACGGAAAATTCTTGCGCGGATGCAAAATCGCTACGGGCCGAATCGGGTCGGGCCATTCGGTCTTTTCCAGCCGATCGCCGACGGCATTAAAATGCTCATCAAGGAAGACATCGTGCCGGCGCGGGCCGACAAGCTCGTGCATTTCATCGCGCCGGTCCTCATCGCCGCTGTGGCGATCCTCACCCTCGGCGTGATTCCGTATGGCCGGAACATGACGCCGTTTACCATCGATGGCGGCATACTATTTTTCTTCGCCGTTGGAGCGACTACGGAACTGGCTGTCTTCATGGCCGGCTGGGCCAGCAACAATAAATTCTCCATGCTCGGCGCCATGCGCGCGATCGCGCAAATGTTCAGCTACGAACTGCCGTTGATCATCACCGTTCTGCCTGTGGTAATGGTGGTCGGCTCGCTCATGCCCGACCGGATTGTCGCCGCGCAGGCTGAATACACGTTTGGCCTTGTGCCGCGCTGGTTTGTCTTCACGCCGTGGGGTGGTGTCGCGTTCATTCTGTTTTTTGTCTCCGGTCTCGTGGAATCGAACCGCACCCCATTCGACGTGCCCGAAGGCGAATCGGAAATCGTCGCCGGCCACATGACCGAGTATTCCGGGTTCAAATATGCCACGTTTTTTATGGCGGAATACATTGGGATGTTCGCCGTCAGCGGCCTTGCAGCGACGTTATTCCTTGGCGGCTGGCATGCGCCTGCGCGCGTGCTCGAAATTATTCCTTCCTACGTCTGGTTTTTCGTAAAGCTGAGTGCGTTGCTTTTCGTTTACATCTGGCTCCGCGCAACTCTCCCGCGCATACGCGTCGATCAAATGATGAATTTCGCCTGGAAATTCATGTTGCCGATGGCTTTCACCTGCATTATCGCCGCTGCCGTCTGGCATTATGCCGAACGCGGCCTGCGCGGATGGCTGTGGTCACTGGTCGTGATCGCCGTTGTTTACACTGCCCTTTCGATTCTGCTCGACACGCGAAGAAAATTCGCGCCTCGCGTTTATCGTTTCGCGGAATGAACAACGCCGCGTTTATCCTCGTCGCCATTCTGACACTCGCCGCGGCGCTGGCGGCTGCGACGTTGCGAAAGTTGATGCACGCTGCGCTGAGTTTCGCAGTGGCCTTGGTCGGCCTCGCGGCATTTTTCTTTTTGCTCGGCGCAGAGTTCGTCGGCCTCGTGCTGGTGTTCATTTACATCGGCGCGGTCGCGGTGTTGATCGTTTTCACGATTCTGCTGACGCGGCGCGATGTGGGAAAAGATCGCGGCTTTAACTGGGCGGGTGTGCTAATTGCTTTCGCTGTGTTCTGTGGTTTGACATGGTCGATTCTAAAGACGCAATCACTTGCCATCGTCGCCCCGCACATTCGGGCGCTCACCGTCAAAAGAATCGGCGAAGCGTTAATGACCGGTTACGTGTGGCCATTGCAATGCGTGGGCGTTCTGCTGACCGCCGCTCTCATCGGCGCGCTCATTCTCGTAATGGAGGAAAAACGATGAAGAAGAGGAAGCAAACGCTCAACGCTCAATTCAGACGTGACTCTAAGGTGGACGTTGGACGTTGGACGTTTGACGTTGGGCGTTTTCGACCTGGACTGCGATGACACCCACACTGCAAGCCTTCGTCGCCGTTTCCGGCGCATTGTTTTCCATCGGTCTGCTCGCCGCCTTGAGCCGGCGCCACGCTATTTTCATTCTCATCGGCATCGAGTTGATGTTGGCCGCGGCCAATTTGAATTTCATCGCGTTCTGGCGTTTTGCTCCGCAACCGCACCAGCCAACCGGCGTGATGCTCGCAATCTTTTCCATCGCGATTTCCGCTGCCGAAGCCGCGGTTGGTCTGGCGATGGTCATCGCCGTTTATCGCCACTATCACACCACGAATGTCGATCAACTCGATCAGCTCAAAGGATGAAATAATCCACTAAAAGGATGAGCGCTTTGATTCTGGATTATCTCTGGCTGATCCCTGCCGTGCCATTCGCGGCTTCGCTGATAATTTTGAGTTTGCCGAACGCGCGGCGCAGAAGCGCCGCAGCACTCGCAGTCGCTGGACAAGTCGCCGTGCTTGCATTGTCGGTTGTGGCGTTCCTGCCGACGCTGCAAACTCACGGCTTCCGCGCGGCTCAAAATTTCACTTGGTTCACTTTCGGCGATAACGCGCTCCGGCTCGGATTTGTTCTCGATCCGCTTGCAGCCGCGATGTTGCTGATGATCTCGCTGGTGGGGCTTTGCATTTTTGTCTTCAGCATTGGCTACATGGCGGAGGACAAAAATTTTGTCCGCTTTTTCGCGTATTTATCGTTCTTCTCCGGCGCGATGCTCGGTGTGGTTATCGCGAATAGTTTGCTCCTGCTCTTCATTTTCTGGGAACTGGTCGGACTCGCGTCGTATCTGCTCATCGGCTTCTGGATCGAGCGACCAAGCGCGGCTGCTGCTGCAAAGAAGGCATTCATCACCACGCGTATCGGCGACATGGGATTTTTTCTCGGCATGCTCTGGCTTTACGATCGCAGCGGCACACTTCTTTTTTACGATGACGGGAAAGGATGTCTCGAAAGCGCTGGCCTGGCCATGCTCGGCGCCAGTGCTACGTTCATCGCGCTGCTAATCTTCTTCGGCGCAGTCGGAAAGTCGGGGCAATTTCCGCTGCACGTGTGGCTGCCGGACGCGATGGAAGGCCCGACTCCGGTCAGCGCGTTGATTCACGCGGCAACGATGGTTGCCGCCGGAGTTTTTTTGGTCGCCCGGGTGTACCCGCTCTTCTCGCTAGGCGCGATCAACGGCGTGACATCCTCCCTCACCGTCGTTGTTTGGATCGGTGTAACTACGGCGCTCATGGCTGCGCTCATCGCGATCGCCCAAGCCGATATCAAACGCATCCTCGCCTATTCAACGGTGTCGCAACTCGGTTTGATGATGGTCTCGCTGGGCGTGGGCGGCGTGGCAGCCGGCATCATGCACTTGCTCGCCCACGGATTTTTTAAGGCGCTTCTGTTCCTTGGCTCTGGCTCCGTGATTCACGGATGTCACGGCGAACAGGACATTCAGAAAATGGGTGGCCTGCGGCGCTTCATGCCGGTCACGTTTGCAACGTACGCTATCGGAATGATGGCGCTCAGCGGCGTCCCGTTCCTTTTCTCCGGAGGCTGGACCAAGGAAGAAATTCTTCATGCAACAGCGCATTGGCCGATGTCGCCGGTGCCGTACTACCTGATTTTAGCTGGAGTTGTTCTCACTGCGCTCTACATGACCCGGCAAATCATCTATGTCTTTTTGGGGAACTCACGCACTGCCGCGGAGCATGCACACGAAAGCCCGCGTGTTATGACGATGCCTCTTACCGTGCTGGCGCTGGGCGCAATCTTACTAAGCGTGTTGCTCACGCCTGCATGGCCATGGCTGCATGGGTATCTGACTGGCGAACCCGTACACTTTGAGATCGGTCGTTTGATTCAGCCGATGCTCTTTGTTTCGCTCGTGCTCGTCAGTGCAGGCATCGGCGTCGGTTTGTGGATATATCGCAAGGCTGGCATGCAAGACGGAGATCGCCCAGCTGAAATTGACCCACTCGAATATGCGCAGCCCGCATTGTTTCGCTTTCTCGCAAACAAAATGTGGATCGACGAACTTTATGCGCACACAATCATCGCGTTCAGTTGGATGAGCGCGCGCCTGTCCAACTGGATGGATCGCTATTTCTGGGATGGGCTGGTGCGCGGCTTCGGCGCGATCGGCCAGCTTTTTGGAATCTTTACAAGCGGTGTTGATGAGCGCGGCATCAACGCTGGAGTCGATGAAACCACCGTTGGCGCTCGCGGGCTCGGCCGGCTGATGTCCGCCGCGCACTCGGGACAAATTCAAACTTACCTCGGCATGGTCGCCATCGGCATGCTGGCATTGCTCCTTCTGTACGCATGGTTGGCGTAATCACAGCGATCATTTTCCTGCCGCTGCTTGGCGCGCTTGCGGTCTGCGTCTGGCCGCAAAGGAATTGCCGCGTCATCGCTTTGATATTTAACGCCATGTCCTCTGCATGCGCGCTGGGATTGTGGCAAAAGTTCGATGCCACTGCGACTGGGCTGCAGTTCGTCGAGCGTCATGCATGGATTCCGGCGATCGACGCTGAATATTTGGTCGGCGTTGATGGATTGAGTTTGCTGCTCGTCCTGCTCACGTCGCTCATCGTTCCATTCGCATTTTTTGCCCGACCTACTCCAAGCGGCGGCCGCGGGTTCTGTGCGACCATGCTCGTAATGCAGTCCGCGCTCTACGGCACATTCACGGCACAGAATTTCGTTCTCTGGTTTTTGTTCTACGAAATGAGCCTGATTCCGGCGTTTCTGCTGATCAAAATCTGGGGCGGCGAAAACCGGGACCGCGCTGCCACCAAGTTTTTCCTGTACACGTTCCTTGGCAGCGTGGCGATGTTGCTCTCGTTTCTGGGGATCTACTTCGTGAAGGGCACATTCGACTTTGTGGCTCTGGCGGATCTCGGGAAACACGGCCTGCTCACCGGGAAGCTTGCGTGGCTTGCCTTTGCCGGAATCTTTATCGGGCTCGCGGTAAAAGTGCCGCTGTTTCCGTTTCACACCTGGTTGCCCGACGCGTATCAAACCGCTCCGACCGGCGTGTCGATGGTGCTTACCGGGCTGCTCTCAAAAATGGGCGTTTACGGTTTCGTGCGTCTGTTGCTTCCGCTTTTTCCCAACGAAATCAAAATTATCGGGCCGTGGCTGCTTGTGTTGGCGGTCTGCTCGATCGTGTTCGCTCCGCTGGCAGCGTGGGCACAGCGCGATCTGAAACGAATGGTTGCTTACCTGTCGATCAACCATCTCGGTTACTGCATGCTCGCTCTCTTTGCAGTAACTGCTTCGCCAATTGTCGCCGCGAAGATCGACGTTCATGCAGCTCTGAGCGGTGTCTTCATGCAAATTTTTAACCACAGCATCACCGCAGCCACCCTGTTCTACTTCGTCGGATTACTCGAACAACGATCCGGCAGCCGCCGGAGCATCGACGACTTCGGCGGACTGATGCAACGAACGCCGCTGCTTTGTGGCTGGATGAGCGTCGCCATGTTTTCATCGCTCGGTCTGCCGGGACTGAACGGATTCATCGGCGAATTCCTGATTTTCAAAGGCGCATTCGCGATCACTGCTTGGTTCACCGCCATCGCTGTGATTGGACTTCTGGTAACAGCGATCGTCTTTGTGCGCGCCATGCAATCGTTGTTCAGTGGGCCGCTCGCAGAGAGTTGCGGCGCGTTTCCCGATCTTTTGCGAGGCGAAAAACTTGTCGTGGTGCCGGTGATACTGCTCATGTTCGCGATCGGCATCGCGCCGCAATTCATCTTTAACATTTTCAATACAACGGTCGTTCACATGGCGCGGCTGTTTGGTTGAGATTCATCGCGAATGACCAAAGAGATCACTTCCATTGAGCGCGTGGTGCAATCGATTCGTTGGATTCGCGGCCAGAAAGTGCTCTTCGATTTCGACCTAGCCGCGCTTTATGGCGTGCAGACGAAGAACCTGAACAAAGCAGTTAAACGCAACGTGGAGCGTTTTCCGGCTGATTTTATGTTCCAGGTCACATCCGAGGAACTTCGCAGTTTGAGGTTCCAAGTTGGAACCTCAAAGGGGCGAGGAGGTCTGCGCTACCGGCCGTACGCCTTTACCGAGCAACGCATCGCCATGCTGTCGAGCGTGCTGAATAGCGAACGCGCGATCAAAGTGAACATTGCCATCATGCGCGCATTCGTGAAGCTGCGCCAGATGCTCGGCGTGAACCGCGAACTCGCGCAGAAATTTTCGGAACTCGAATGGCGTGTCGATAAACATGACGAAGACATCGCAGCGATTCTGGAAGCAATACGGCAGCTGATGGCTCCGCCGGAAAAGCTGCGCCCCGAAATCGGATTTCATGTGCGCGAGAAGGTTCCGCGTTATCGGGTGCGCAGACGCACATGATCGCCTGGACGATTTACCTCACGTTCACCGGGGCGCTTATGCTCTTATTCTTGCCCCGCGTTTTCGCGCGTTGGATCGCGCTGCTTGTGACCATCGCAGGGTTGGTTCTGGATCTCATCGCATTCGTTCGCACGCCAATTGCCGATCTTGCGCATTTCACAACGATTGTGCGCGTGCCGTGGGTGTCCGCCCTCGGGATGGAGTATCATCTGGCGTTGGATGGCGTCAGCCTCACGATGGTTCTCGTCACT
>Ga0193719_10000992_pt1 | contig 11065 bp, 8 predicted proteins | sample U2a2metaG_FD_160103 | JGI IMG/M metagenome (GOLD analysis project Ga0193719, IMG submission 160103) | Soil microbial communities from a riparian zone of the East river system, Colorado, United States - U2a2 | ecosystem: Environmental > Terrestrial > Soil > Riparian zone | place: USA: East River... | reverse complement strand
GCGGTTCGATCATTTCAATCAATTCGGCGGAGTGTGGACTTATCGTGTCGCCGGCAGTTACAAGATCGACAAGACCAACACGACGCTGCACTCCAGTGCGGCCACCGGATTCAGTCCGCCAAGCAGTCAGGACAAAATTTTCGGAAATAATTTCGGATTAAAGCCGGAGCACGATTTTGGCTGGGACATTGGCGTCAGGCAGGAACTCTGGGAGAACCGAGTTGCCGTCGGCCTGACTTATTTTCACAACGACCTGTCGAACGCGATTGGATCCAACGGTCTTTTTCAGACGCTGAACCTCGGGGCCGCAGAGACGCAAGGGCTCGAAGCCGAACTGCGCGCGCAACCGATTGCCAATCTCGTGTTCACGGCCAGCTACACATATCTGGACGCAGAAAAGACTTCCTCGGAAGACATTACGCAATTGCAAGGCGCGCGTTTGCCCCGGCGGCCGCGCAACGAAGTTTACGTTTCAGCTTCATATCTTTGGTGGAAAAAACTGCGCACCGTGGTCGAAGCAAAGTTCGTAAACGCACGCGAAGAACTGAACTTCGGCGGCCCAAACTTCGACATCGAGGATTACAGTTTCGTGAACATCGCAGCGGAGTATGAAGTGAACCAGCACGTGTCGATTTTCGGCCGGATTGATAATCTGGCGAACGAACATTACTCGGAGGTGTTCGGCTTTCCCGCCCTCGGCCGCGCGGCGTATGGGGGCGTGAAAGTGCGATTCTAGCGCAGCACAAGCCTCTCACCCGCGGGTTCCAAATCTTCGCGCGAGAGTTTTAATTTTCATCTCAGCACATAGCGGCCCGTCTTCTTTGTTCCAATCCGGCGCACCAAACCGGCTTTGATCAGTGGTCGTAATAGATCGAGCGCGCCTTGTTTCGATATGCCTATTCCATCCCAGATTTCACGTGGCGTCAGCGCCTTGTGCTCGCGCAAAAGATGCAGCAGTTGCTCCTGTTTAGGACGAAGCACCAGCTTCGCCTTACCTGAGCGTGCCGTCAGTTTTTGAAGCCGGCCCCAGACTCGCTCCAGAGTCAGGCGCAATCCGGCCGCGCTGTACTCGACCCAGTTGGTTAGGTCGCCGTTTTGCTGCTGTACCCTTTCCAAAGCGGAATAGTAGCGTGGACGATCTTCCCAATAGACTTCGTCGATCGAAAAAATGTGGTGATTGTCGAAACCCCGCCGATAAAGCTCCCATAGACTGAGCATGCGACCGGCTCTTCCGTTGCCGTCGGCAAACGGGTGAATGGTTTCAAACCGGTGGTGCACGATGGCCGAGCTCAGGATCGGAGAAATTTTTGGCGCGTCTTTGTTCCACCACTCAAGCAGGTCTGACATCATCAGACGCACTCGCTCCGGGGGCGGCGCCACATAACTGCCTACGCGCACGCGAATCGTTCGGTACTGCCCGGCCATTCCCTGATCCATCACTTCACCGGCCATGATGCGGTGCAACTTCAACACCTCCGCGTGCGTGACAATGTTACGTTGGGCATTCTTTTCCACGAAGCGCAATCCAGCGAAATAATTTGCCACCTCGCGGCGGGCACGCTGTGCTGTCGCCGGAATCTCCCGGCCCTCTTCGATTGCGCGCACCTGCTCCAACGTCAGCGGATTGCCCTCAATTGCCGTTGAAGAATGCGCGTTGCGGATGCGCGTGTCTTTCTGCAACGCCGGAATCCACGGCACCTGTATTGTCGCAGCCAGGATGCGTTCGCGCAACGCGGCGATCTGCTCGACCTCCGTGAGTAGTACTGGTGTGATGCTGTAAACTGGCTTGTAACCCATCCGATTAGTCAAGCATAAGTCAAGTTATCAGTCAAGTTACTTGTCCGGACCTTCCAAGAATCTGTCAAGTATAAGTCAAGTTTTTAGTCCATATCCCGGGACGATGAGATATCTAGCCCCATTACTCGGAATGTTTGCCTTACCCGCCCCTAAATGGCCGCGCACAGCTACGGTTCTAGTCGCTCTTGTCATTCCAAGCGAAGTCGAGGAATCTCTTGATTGGTTAAGCGCAGGGGAAGGATTGGAGCTCAGAGAATGAACGTCACTTATCTCGTCATCGGTGTGCTTGGAGCGGGCCTGCTTGCCGCAATCATCTTGCTGCTGGCACGGCGCAGCGGATCCGGCGATGTGGCGCTTGCCGGAAAGATGGAGTTACTCGAGCGCGCGCACGAGCGAAGCGAGCGGATGCTTCGCGAAGAGATGGCACTTAGTCGCGAAGAAGGTGCGAATGCTGCAAAAGCGCAACGCGAAGAATTGACGAAGTCTCTCGAAGGCGTGCGATCAATTGTCGATCTGCGCTTGAAGCAGTTGCAGGAGGACAACTCGAAGCAAATCGACAAGATGCGCGCGACTGTTGACGAAAAATTGCAGGGCACGCTTGAGAAACGCCTCGGCGAATCGTTCAAACTGGTGAGCGATCGCCTTGAGCAGGTGCATCAGGGGCTCGGCGCGATGCAGCAATTGGCCAGCGACGTGGGCGGATTGCAACGGATCCTCACAAACGTGAAAACGCGCGGCGGTTGGAGTGAATGGCAGCTCGGCATCTTGTTGGAAGAAATGCTTACGCCCGAGCAGTTCGCTAAAAACATGAAGACTCGCGATGACACCGATGAGCGCGTTGAGTTCGCGATCAAGTTGCCCGGTGATGAGAACGGCGCGCCGGTCTGGTTGCCGATTGACGCGAAATTTCCGATGGAACATTACGAGCGCTTGACGGTTGCGCAGGAAAGTGGCGATTCCACAGCGGTGGAAGCGGCGATGAAAATTCTGGAGACCCAGTTGAAGCGCTGCGCGAAAGATATTTGCGAGAAATACATTAATCCGCCAAAGACGACCGATTTTGCTCTCTTGTTTTTGCCAAGTGAAGGACTTTACGCCGAAGCAATCCGCCGCGTGGGTCTGGTTCAAAACGTGCAGCGCGATTGCCGGGTGACTTTCGTTGGACCAACTACACTGGCCGCATTACTCAACAGTCTGCAAATGGGGTTTCGCACGCTCGCCATCCAAAGGCGCTCAAGTGAGGTCTGGAATCTGCTGGCGACAGTGAAAACCGAGTTCGGAAAATTCGGTGACGCATTATCGGCCGTGAAAGAAAAAATCGATCAAGCCTCACGCAAGATGGAGGATGTCGATGTTCGATCCCGCGTTATCACAAAAAAATTGCGTGACGTGGAGGAATTACCTTCTAATCCACAGCCAATGCTGAGGGACTTGTTGCCAGGCGAGAATGACCACGGCCTCGCCGATTAAAGCGATATCGCATCGCCACACATGAAGACCGCACTGATTACGGGAGCGAATAAGGGGATTGGCTACGAGGTCGCGCGTCAGCTCGCGGGAAAGGGATTCCAAGTCTTCGTCGGCGCCCGGAATCGGGACGCCGGTCGCAAAGCGGCAGATGAGATCGCGAGGAAAGGCGGGCGAGCGATCTTTCTGGAGATCGATGTTGCAGATAATGCGAGCGTCACCGCCGCCGCAAGCGAGTTTGCCAAAGCTGCCGATCATCTGGATGTGCTCGTTAATAACGCGGGGATCATTGTGGATGGCGACAATGCAATTCTGGAGATCAGCGACGAGCTATTGCGAAAGACGCTTGAGACAAACACGCTCGGCGCGCTACGCGTGACACGCGCGTGCATGCCCTTGCTCAAAGAGAGCAAAGCGCCACGCGTCATCAATGTCTCCAGTGGCGGCGGTCAGTTGACCGGAGGCGCTGATGGTTGGTCGCCAGGCTATTGCATTTCGAAAACTGCACTCAACGGCGTGACCTCGCAGCTCGCCACCGCGTTGCCGAAGTTCGCGGTGAATTCAGTTTGCCCCGGCTGGGTACGCACGGATATGGGCGGGCAAGGTGCTACCCGCTCAGTGGAGGAAGGAGCGGACACGATTGTGTGGCTCGCTGTTGATGCGCCGCAAAACGTTACGGGAAAATTCTTTCGTGATCGGAAAGAAATACCCTGGTAAAAGGTTAAAAGAGTTACAACGGAACCTATTGCGTAGCGCTTTAACTTTGTAACTTTTTAACATTGTAACCTTTAACTTGTGTTACAGCACTTGATCCCATTTGCTCTGGTCTTTGAGCATCATTTCGCGGAGGAGACGAATTGGCGGCATGCCGTGATTGAGCAGCTCGTTGTGGAATTTTTGCAATGAGAAATCGTCGCCCTGCTGCGCTTTGTAATCGTCGCGCAACTTCAAAATCTGCAATTTGCCGAGGGTATAATTGAGATAGCCGGGATCGAAGGTGCCGCGCATTGCTTCCTGGCGCGCCGGCTTTTCCTCGTAATAACAGTTTTCCTGGAAGAATTTCGTTGCCTCGTCGAGCGACATCTTCTGCGTGTGCATCTTAATCGACACACACAATCTGCATAGACGAAGCAGCGCTTCGTCGGCCTGTGCCATGCGATATTTAGCCGCGCGTTTCACCTCGTCTTCGCTGGGAGTAGAGTTGGTGGAACTGCCGTAGCCTTCGTCGAGCATCATTTTTTCGCAGTAATGCGCCCATCCTTCGACGAACGCGTAGCTGCCGAAGATTTTTTCCACCTTGCTCGCCGGCGATGCGTTTAGGTGCAGGAACTGCACATAATGACCAGGATAAGCTTCGTGAATCGATACGACGTCGGAAGTGTAATAATTAAAGGCGGTGAGCCATTCTTCTTTTTGTTTCTCCGGCCAGTCGTTCTCTGTAGGTGTGACGTAGTAATACGCCTCATTGGCGTGTTTCTCGAATGGACCGGGCGTGTCCATCGAGGCAAAAGAAGTGGCGCGCAGGTATTGCGGCGTTTCTTTCACCTTTGCGCGAACATCAGAGGGGATGCTCACCAAATGCTGGCTTAAAACGTATTTGCGGATTTTGTCCAGGTCTTTGGCTACGTCAGGGATGAGATTTTGCGGCGTGGGATGTTCGCTCTGGATTTGCTTGAAAACTTCAATTGGGGACTTGTTTGGATCGATTTTTTTTGCCGCTTCGGCGAACGCTGTTTGTTCCGCTTTTAATTGCTCCAGGCCGATCTCAAGGATTTTTTGCGGAGGAAGATCGACGAGTTCTGTCTGCGCCAGGAAGTGCCTGAATTTCTCTTCGCCCAACGCGAAATCCATGGAGGCTTTCGGAAGTTTCTCCCGCTCCAGCCACGCGGCATAATCGTTGAGCGCATTTGCGGCTTTGCGGTTGGCCTCATGAAAGGCGACGCGAAGCTGTTCGTCCTTGAGGTTGCCGATAGCGGCAACGAGATCTTTTTTCAGGAAATCTGCAGAACCTTTCGCGATCTGAATGGCGAGCTCAACGTACGGTTTGGGAACGACGTCATTGAGGTTTGTCCTTGCCGCAATGAGGATATTTGGGATTTGCGATTCGATTGCGACCAGGCTACGAACACGATCCTCAAGCGGCGCAAAATTCCTCTTGATATAAACATTCACGTCGGCAGCGCGTGCGTAGACCATTGGATTCCGTTCAAAGACCGACACGTCCTGCATTTCAAAGAGGCCTTTCTTTACTGCGCCCTGAAGAATTCGCAGATCGATGGATTGCCGGGAGCTCAGTTTAGCCGGATCGAATTTGCTCAACCGATCGTCGAAGCGCCGTAGCCTCGAAAGCTCGGCATCGAGCGCGAGGCGACTGTAGTCCGTGATTTTGCCGTCGTACTCGTGAAGTCCGAGAGCGGTACCTTCCAAGGGATGAGCGCCCAGGTAACCTTTAATGTATTCCTCGGCCACCGCCTCATACTCGCCGTCTTCTGTTTCCGCAGCGAAGCTCAGAAGACTTTTAGGGAAGAGACAGAGCGCGGCGAGGAAAAGGATGAACGAGAAAGCTTTAACGCGAAAGGCTGGTTTCATTGGCGGTGCAGAATTAAGACAACGGTTCGCGTTGGGTGTTGCCAAAAATTTCCCGTGAGCGATGGTGGGCCTGTTGTTCAAGTTAGGATCGAAGTATGAGGCGCTTCATGATTTTGCCGTCGTTGGCTTGTCTCTTGGTGGGCGTTTTTTCTGCCTTCGCGCAGGAGGCGGAGCCGCGAAAGAGTGAAGAGGATAACGGCTACGCGCAAATTTCAATTTTTGCAAAAGCGCTCGAATTGATTCGTCAGGATTACGTGGATGACAACAAGACGAGCTATCACGATCTCATCAACGCGGCAATGAAGGGGATGCTTTCCTCGTTGGATCCACATAGCCAGTTCATGGATCCCGATGATTTCCGGGATATGCAGGACGACACGCGCAGTCGTTTTAACGGTCTTGGGATCGAAGTTTCGATGAAAAACGGCCTGCCTACCGTGATTACAGCGATGGAGGACACGCCTGCGGCCAAATCTGGAATCCTCTCTGGCGACCAGATCTTGCGAATCAACGGCATTTCAACGGAGAGAATGGATCTCCAGGATGCAATCAATGTTTTGCGGGGACCTGCTGGAGCAAAAATAACGCTTACGCTACTGCGGCCTTCCACCAAGGAAATTAAGGAATACACGCTGCAACGCGCGGAGATCAAAATCCAAAGCGTCAAGGGTGCCCGATTGCTTGACCCCGAGCTGACTGGCCCATTCAAGATCGGTTATATCCGGTTGGTGCAATTCAACGAGCCGACTGCCGACGAGCTGTCGAAAGTGCTCGATGAATTGCAAAAGCAGGGGATGCAGGCGCTCGTTCTGGATCTGCGGAACAATCCGGGCGGCCTGCTGAATAGCGCGGTCGATGTATGCGCGCAGTTCCTGCCGCCCAACACAAAAGTTGTCTCAACGCAGGGCCGGGTCGCTTCGCAACAGCATGATTATTCAACTTCCGGCGCGAAAAAGGAACGCCCTAGCTTTCCGATGGTGGTGTTGATCAACGAAGGCAGCGCAAGCGGAGCAGAGATCGTTGCCGGCGCGCTGAAGGATTTGCATCGAGCGGTGCTTGTTGGCGAAACAACTTTTGGAAAAGGTTCTGTGCAGAATGTCATGCAGTTGCCAGATGGCTCCGCAGTGCGTTTTACGACCGCGAAATACTACACGCCGAGCAAACAGGTCATTCAGGGTAATGGCGTGACGCCGAATATTCATGTTGCGGTGACTGCCGAGCAGGAGCGTTCTCTTTTTGCTCTGCGCAATGCGGGAAATATGAAGCCCGAGGACGAGAAAAGCATTATCAAGGCCAGAGACCCGCAGATGTTGCGAGCAATTGATGCGCTCAAGGGCGTTATGATTTACGCGCAAGAGAACGCGCCAAAAGCCCAAGCGGTGAAGAAATAGCATTATCATCCCGAACCGCGCAGACGGTGAGGGACGTCACACAGGAAGAGAGAATCACGCAATCCAACCTGTGTGATCCAGGAGTCTTTGCGAGGTTCTTCGCTTCGCTCAGAATGACCCGCGTATTTTGTTTGTCGTGAAAACAATATTGGCATTAGAAACCTCATGCGACGAGACCGGCGTTGCGATCCTGCGCGGGCGTAACGGTGACTCAGGGTCGGATCTGCTCGCTAGCGAAGTCGCATCGCAAATCGCCGCGCATGAAAAGTATGGCGGGATCGTGCCGGAGATCGCCTCCCGCAATCATCTTGTTTACGCACCCAGACTGCTCGAGGGGGCTGCGAGCAAAGCGAAAATTCGTTTGTCAGAGGTCGATGGATTTGCGGCGACCAGCGGACCCGGCCTGGCGAGCTCGCTCATGATCGGCGCGTCGATTGCCAAAGGATTGGCGATTGGCTTTGGCAAACCTTACCTCGGCATCAATCATCTCGAAGGACATTTGCTCTCGCCTTTCTTTGGAGACGTAGAGAACGGAGACCAAATCCGGCCGAATGTTTCGCTTATCGTCAGCGGCGGACACACGATGTTGGTTCGATTGGAAGGGCTGTGTGATTATCAATTAGTCGGCCGAACTGTCGATGATGCCGCTGGCGAAGCATTCGATAAGGTCGCCAAGATACTGGGCCTTGGATATCCCGGCGGGCCGGAGATCGAAAAACACGCGCGAGACGGGGATCCAAATCGTTTTGATTTACCGCGCAGCATGCCTGAGTCGGAAAACTTTAGCTTCAGTGGATTGAAAACGGCCGTTCGTTATTTGCTGCCCAAGATTGGTATCATTCCGAGCGAAGCGAAGCGTAGTCGAGGAATCCCGATGATCGACCTCGCCGGTAATGCCACGAGATCCGTCGACTCCGCTCGGGATGACGTGCTAAGTGATCTGTGCGCTTCCTTCCAGCAGGCAATTATCGATGTGCTGGTGCGCAAGACGATTGCAGCAGCGCAGAGATATCGGTTCGATCTTGTGACAGTCAGTGGCGGGGTTAGTTGCAATCAGGAATTGCGAAAACAATTGGGCGAAGCATGCGCGCGCGAAGGGTTTGAATTCAAAAATGCAAAGCCGTGGTTGTGTACAGACAACGCGGCCATGATCGCGTTTGCTGCGTTACTACGATTACAGCGTGGGTTTCAATCTAAAGTGACTGAGGAGATCGATCCCAACCTCGCGTTGGCAAAGTAGGGCGTGACCACCGGGCGCGGCGCGAACGGCTCGGCGAGACGTCGCTACCAATCAATACTCGCGTTCGAGAAGGTAGTTCGCGAGCGCGTGAAGCGCTTCAGCGTCGCCTCCGCGAAATACAGACAGAGCATCGTGCGCCTGGCGCGTCAGCCGTCTGGCTTCAGTACGTGATTTTTCCAGACCAATCGCCGCAGGATAAGTCGCTTTCTTTGCCGCAACATCTTTGCCGGCGCTTTTCCCCAATATTTCCGAAGTTTGGGTAACGTCGAGGATATCGTCGATCACTTGGAATGCGAGACCAAGTCGCTCCCCGAACTGTGTGATACCGGAAAGTTTCTCGGCGTCTGCGTTGGCGCTCATCGCGCCCAGCCGGACCGAGCTTTTCAACATGGCTGCGGTTTTGTTCTCGTGGATAAATCGCAGTTGATCGCGTTTAACTCTCTTGCCTTCGGCTTCGAGATCGGCCACTTGACCAGCGATCAGTCTTTGGCTGCCAGCCGCGACCGCAACCTCGCGCAACAAAATTGAAATGTCGTAACGCGGCGCGGGCTTGGCAGTTGACACAATTTCAAATGCGATGGTGAGCAGCGCGTCGCCAGCCAGCACCGCGATGCCGTCGCCGAAAACTTTATGGCATGTCGGGCGGCCTCGCCGGAAATCGTCATTATCCATGCTGGGAAGATCATCGTGTACCAGCGAATAGGTGTGGATGCATTCGACGGCGCAGGCGAGGGGAAGTGCGTTATCGATGTTGCCGCGACAAGCCTCGGCCGCGGCGAGACACAGAATCGGTCGCAATCGTTTGCCTCCGGCAAAAAGACTGTACCGCATCGCCTTGTGGAGCGTAGCGGGTTTCGTACTCGCTTTGGGCAAATAACGATCGAGCGCGCGGTCTACCTCCTTCTGGCGAGTCCGTAGATATTTTTTGAGATTCACAGGATGAAATTAGATGCTGAATGCTGGATTCTCGATACTGGATAATGCAATCCCGCGCAGGGTGTCCAGCGCTCAGATATTTTCCGCCGTCTCAGTGGTCGCGACCGGTTTCACGCGCATGGCCAGGAATGCGCCTAGCAGCAAAATGGCTGCGCTCCAAAGCTGTGCGTGAGTCAACCGCTCGCCATAAATCCAGGCGGACAGACCGAGTGCCAGAGCCGGGCAGAGGAGTTGGAGCGTTTGCGCGAGCGCGACGCCGATTTCACGAATGGCGACGTAGTACAACACATGAGCCAGCGTGATGCACGTCACGGCCGAAACGATCAAAATCAAGTTTACCTGGGCTCCGGCGTGAAGTGGCGCGCCAATTTTTCCGAACGCGAACGTAAGCGGAAGCAGCAGGATCGAGGTAATCAAGCTAACCAGCCCGAAGCTGCGAATTGGGCCAAGCTGCATGGAAGGGCGTTTGATGAGAACACCGTAGAGTGCCCAACAAAACGTGGCCGTAAAGGCGATGAATAAACCAGGCAGCTTCATATGTTCTGTTTCTCGACCTGGTTGAAACCAGACTACGCCAAAGGCGCCAATTAAGCCGAGGAGTGTGCCTACTTGGAACTGCCATTGACGAATCACCCGGCGTTCCTCCGGAAAGAATGCGAGCGCGAGTAAGGCAGTGAAGATCACGGACGACCGGGTGAAAATCGTGTAAACGCCTGGACCCATGTAGAACAGGGCAACGACCTGCGTGACTTGATGAACTACGTTAGGGAGACATGGGACAAGACACATCGTTACAGCCGGCCAGTCGAGTGGCGGGGCACCGCGGCGAACCCGGTAAATCAGGAGCGGTGCAATGGCGAGACAGGCGACAAGATAACGATAAAAATTTTGCGCCCACGGATCGTAATAGCGATTCAAATAAAACATGAACAGTGATGGCGTGGACCAAATAAGGACCGTGGCAAAGACTGCAGCGTAGCCTTCCGACAGGCTTGTGCGACGGTGTCGATCGACAGACTCCGTCATCGAATTTGTTTGGTTCATTTAGGCGTTCGGCGCGTTAATTTGCTCGCCTACAAGCATAAATCGCTCAACAGTTGGGCTGAAAGGAGAATGAATAACTTGAACAAGCAAACAATTATCATCGCAACCGCGTCGCTTCTATGTTTTGCAGCCAGTCCCGTTTGCCTAGGGAAACCTCAGAAATCACCAGGGGGCGGCGCAAGCCATATGCAGCGTGGGATTGAACTCGCTCAACAAAAGAATTTCGACGGCGCCGTGGCCGAATTTACCAAAGCGATTGAAGCGAATCCGAAAGATCCACGTGGCTACACTAATCGTGGTACTGCGTATCGTGCCGGCAACCCTCCCCGGCTCGCCGAGGCGTTCGCTGATTTTTCGAAGGCAATCGAAGTCGCTCCAAAGGATGAAGTGGCCTATCGCGAGCGCGGGATGACTGCGGTCATGCAAAATCAGTTCGATGCAGCACTGCCAGATTTTGATAAGGCAATCGAACTCAAGCCCGACGACGCGTATGCCTACAAGTTTCGCGGTTTTGCTGAGGTCGGTCTCAATCAATGGGACAAAGCGGTCGCGGACTTCACCACCGCAATTCAGAAACAACCGGATGATCCCAAAATTTTGA
>Ga0193719_10000991_pt1 | contig 11067 bp, 9 predicted proteins | sample U2a2metaG_FD_160103 | JGI IMG/M metagenome (GOLD analysis project Ga0193719, IMG submission 160103) | Soil microbial communities from a riparian zone of the East river system, Colorado, United States - U2a2 | ecosystem: Environmental > Terrestrial > Soil > Riparian zone | place: USA: East River... | reverse complement strand
CAACGCACCGAAGTCCGCGAAGCTGAAGAGTACTTCAGCGAAAAACAAAAAGGCTCGTCCGCGATGCCGCACAAGCGCAATCCGGTGGCGAGCGAGCAGATCAGTGGTCTGGCGCGCGTGGTGCGATCGAACGCACAGGCCGGACTCGAAAATGTTGCCCTCTGGCATGAGCGCGACATCTCGCACTCGTCGGCGGAGCGCGTCATCATTCCGGACTCAACCACACTGGCGGACTATCTGCTCAACAAAACCGCCGCTCTGATCGAAACCATGTTCGTCTACCCCGAACGCATGCTGGCGAATCTACAAAGCACCCGCGGCCTGGTCTTCAGTGGACAGCTATTGCTGGACCTGGTCAAAGCCGGCGTCTCGCGCGAGGACGCCTATCGACTGGTGCAGAGGCATGCGATGCGTGCGTGGAAAGAGGATCTCGATTTTCATAAGCTGGTGCTCGAAGATCCGAACATCGCCGGACGCGTGCCGCGAGCGAAGATCGAGCGCGCATTCGATTTGAAGCGGCAACTAAAAAATATTGACAAGATATTCGCGCGGGTTTTTCCCGAAAAAGTGCGCAAGAAGTCTAAAGCCAAGCGCCGATAGCCGTGTGGGGAGGACACTCTTGTCCGCCGCCGTTGCTGTTGGTGTTGATTGGTTGGTGTTGCTGTTGGTCTTGCTGTTGCTGTTGACCTTGAATTTCTGCGCCGAACCCAAAGTCCCCGCGGGCCAGTTCCCATACAATCACTCTGCAGAACTGCCCGTTCCACCCCGAACCTGCTCCAGCAGATCAATCAGCAGTTTCAAATCCGTCTGACTCACATGACGCAGAAGCTCGCGGCCGTGCTTTTCCACTGGCGAATCCATCTCCCGCAGGAGCTTCAGCCCGGCGGCGGCAATCTTTCCATAGATAACCCGGCGATCCTGCTTGCCGCGGCTGCGCTCGACCAATCCGCGCTTCTGTAGCCGGTCGAGAAGCCGCGTGATGTCGGGATCGCGCGTGATCATGCGTTCGCCGATCTCGCTGCACGGTATGCCATCCGGGCCCGCCCCGCGCAGAATGCGCAGCGCGTTGTATTGCGTGCCCGTCAGACCGAATTCCTTGAGCTTGGCCTCAACCTTCGATTCGAGCGCATCCGCCGTCCGCAAAAGCGAGAGATAAGCTTCCTGCTCGCGACAGGTGAACGGAATCTTCTGCTTCAATTCTTCCTGTAAACCGCGTGTCATGGGCCGACATTAGTCGTCATCACGCCCAAATGTCAAATCCGTGTAAATTATTGATCACGCATAATTTACATGGACCAGCCAGGACATGCATCTCCGAGTCGCCTCGAGGCATCTATTTAACTAACCGGTTAATAAACGGTGTATGACCGGAATTTTACAGTGAGGATCCAGCAACCATGAATGTCAGAAAGAGAGTTCCAGCGATTGGTACTGTGGCATTGCTCATCCTGCTGAGTATGACCGCTCTGGCCGCGACGGGCCGATACGATCAGCAAATTCAGCAGGCGGTCAGCGACAAGATTCATGACGCAAAGCAGCTGCAAAGTGTGCAGGCGAACGTCGAAGACGGAATCGTGACCCTGACCGGTTCAGTGAACCTGTTCCAGGACAAGCTCGATGCCGCCAAGAAAGTTAAGAAGCTCGCGAATGTTTCAGGCGTTCGCAACCATATCGCGGTCGCGGGCGAAAATGTGCCCGATGACCAACTCCAGCAGAAACTGTCTAAGAAGCTGGCCTATGACCGCGTGGGATATTTCGATAACCCGTTTAACTATGTCGCGCTCAAAGTGCAAGACGGAGTCGTCACGCTAACCGGCGACACCTATAACGATGTTGCGCGTGACTCCGCTCTTGCGATTGTGCAGCGCACGCCGGGCGTCAAGGATGTGGTGAACGAAGTGAAGGTGCTGCCTACCTCGATCTTCGATAACGAGCTGCGCATTCGCACGGCCCGCGCGATCTATCGTGACTCGGTCCTCGGCCGCTATGCGACGGATCCGGTGGACCCGATTCGGATCGTCGTCGACAACGGTCACGTAACGCTTTACGGAACCGTCCAGAACCAAATGGACAAGAACGTTGCCGGATTGCGTGCCAATAGCGTGTTTGGAGCCTTCAGTGTGGATAACAAGCTGACGGTGAATTGAGCAGTTGCTTCTCTCTCCCAGGGCGCGGCGCGAGCTGCGCCCCCTTTTTCTTTTAGGGACACTTCAGGCAGAGTAGGGAAGTAACGGTCGCAGTGATTAATTTGCTTTGCGGGCGTAAACCAGCTTCAGGCCGTCCGCCTGAAGGATGCGCTGGATCTGATGCTTGGCGTGCACCGCCCACGGTCCGGCAGTGTCGAGCCTGACATACGCGCGCCAGTGCTGCAGAGCCTTTCGGGGCTCCCGGATTTTTTCATACGCCAGCGCCAGGTTATAGTGCGCATCGGCATAGGTGGGCGCCAACTGGATGGCAGTTTTATAAGTTGCGATGGCTTCCTGAACACGGCCGGTTTCATCGAGCACGTTGCCCAGGTCGAAGTGCGCGAGCGCGTAGCGCGGATCAATCTCGATCGCTGAACGGTAATGCCGTTCCGCCGCCGAATATTCCTGCCGGTTGTAATAGAGAGTACCGAGGTTGATATGCGCGGCCGCGTGATTGGCATCCATTTCCAGAACCTTTGAATAAACAGCGATGGCCTCGTCTTGCGTGCGGGGCTCTTCTTCCAGGGCAATCCCGCGCGCAAACAACTCGGCTACGTCGGTGACGACCAGTTCCGGTCCGGTACGCGGCGCGCTGGTCACTAGTTTTTCCTGAGTCGTGAAATCGAACATGAATTGCCCGGCGATCGGTTCAACCAGCCGTCCCTGATGCCGGAAAGCCACCCGTCGCCCGCTCTTATAGGCACCCGCTTCCAGCAGTGGATTTTCCATGCCGGCAACTTGCTTCTGCATCGCTTCGAGAGATTGCCGGATCACTGCCGGGCGCACCTTCTCCGCGCACAGGTCCCGTACCTTCTTGATTTGCAGCAGATCGAAAAATGAGTAAGTCTCGGCGACCGTGATGAGGGCTGCCTTCTCCCACGCCAGGACCTGGCGAGAAGTGATCCGCAAGATGCGCAGCAGATCTGCTCGGCTATATCGATGCACGGCTATTTGGGAACGCTCGCTCATAATTATCCGCAACCTGTGGATCAGAAAGCAAGTGGCAACCCGGTGGAAACTGTGCAGAACTGGGTACAAAATGGCACAAAAGTGGTAGAAAAATGCGCCGTCCTGCTACTCTTGCGTGTCGTCTGACGCTCGCAATGCCGGCGAAATTCCTGGATGTTGTCTGAGCGAAGAATTTCAATATGCGAACAGTTCAAGTTGGCTTGATCGGATTCGGCCTCGGCGGGCGCGTATTTCACGCGCCAATTATCCGCGCCACTTCTGGGCTGCAACTGGCTGCGATTGTGGAGCGCAGTGGAGACAGCGCACGTGCCATCTATCCGGATGTACGCATCGTGCGGAGCGTGAGCGAACTGCTCTCCATGGACTCGATTGAACTGGTCGTCGTCACGACTCCGAATCCAACTCATCTCGACCTCGCCCGGCAGTGCTTACTGGCGGGCCGCCATGTGGTAGTGGACAAACCGTTCACCACTACTTCCGCGGAAGCAGACGAACTGGTTCGATTAGCAAAACAACGCGGCCGCCTGATCACCGTGTATCAAAATCGCCGGTGGGACGGTGATTTCCAAACCTTACGGCAAGTCGTGAAGGATGGCGCACTTGGGCAGTTAGTGTTGTTCGAATCACACTTGGAACGCTATCGTCCGAAGCTCAAGCAGGAAGCATGGCGGGAATTACCCAAGCCGGGTAGCGGCCTATGGTTCGATCTGGGACCGCACTTACTGGATCAGGCATTGGTGCTCTTCGGTCGGCCGGAGGCCATGACCGCCGATCTGCGCGCCGAACGTGAAGGCGCCGCCGTCGATGATGCCTTCGACGTTGTATTACACTACCCGGGAATGCGAGCGCTGATTCGGTCGAACCTGCTTACGGCTGTCCCGGGCCCTCGCTTCAGGCTGAACGGCACACGCGGATCATTCGTGAAGCATGGTTCCGACCCGCAAGAAGAAGCGCTCAAACGCGGCGCGACGCCAGACCAATCCAATTGGGGCAAGGAGCCGGCGGAAAATTGGGGCACGCTTTCAATAGCGGAAGGCGACACGCTCAGGGAGATGCGTGTTCCCACCGAAACCGGGGACTACCGTCACTACTACGAAAATGTCCGAGACGCGATTGTGACGGGTGTGCCGCTAGACGTTTCTCCGCAACATGGGCTCCTCATGATGCAAGCGCTTGAACTCGGGATCGAGAGTAGTCGGCGACGTTGCACCCTTCCATTTCCTGCATGAGTTGAAGCCTATTGACAGGCACTCCGTTTTCAACCTAAGCTGGCCGCCTTCCCTTAGAAATAGTCGAGCCCCGCTTCACTCATGACTGTCCCCAATGAAGCCTGTGCTCCGCTCTTAATGGTTTTTTGTCCACGTCCCGGTGTGATCCGGGCCAGATCGAAATTCCGCGTGGGTCAAAGAGCGCGCCATGCGCCGATCTTCCACTCGCTGGCATCTCGTCGAAGTAGGGGAAACAGCGTCGTTCCAGTCGTGGACACGCGTGAAGCATCCCTTGCTGATGCGCGTAAGGTTGTCGACTATTACGAAGCCATCGACCAGAAGCTGTATCCCACGGATCCCGAAGATTGCGCGGAGGCCAAACGCCTGTTTGATCTTTTTTTCAAGCGCTTCGGTTTGGCAGTCCACCTGAAGGTCATGTCGCGCGAATTTGATAGCCACCAATTTATTGCTGCTGTCGCGCTACTGTCCCGGAATCGAAGGTCTCTCCCACGCGGGAGATGGTCTGAAAGTACAAATTATCTCCGGCAATTTCCACGATCATAAATGCCCGTTCATTGTCCTTTCCGACCTCCATACTCTGATTCAAAGAGAAGTCGTGGGTCATCAGTTTCGCGGAACTGCCCAGAATGAAATAGTGAATTCCTTCTTCCGGCTTGAGCCTCTCGTATACGTGTTCGTGTCCCGAGAACACCACATTCACGCCATTTTTTTTGAAAATCGGCAGCACTTGCGCCCGCAGATCGAGATCCGGGCCGTGAGACTTTCCGTCCGAGTACAGGGGGTGGTGAAAATAGCAGATCTTCCACTTGGCCTTCGAGTTGCTCAGTGCCTTATCCAGCCAGTCGAGTTGCGCGGGATCCATGTAATTGCTGTCCAGCACAAAAAAACCGACGTCCCCTTTTTGGAAAGTGTAGTAACGCTCTCCTCCCATGTTGAACGGCTTGTAGACCCTCTCAACGCCGGGATCGTCATGATTGCCCAGGGAAGCGTAGAACTTCACACCGGCATCCAGGAGTGGCTTGTAAGGTTGCTCAAATTTGTCCGTAAAATCTTTCGGGCGATGGTTTCCGTAGATGTTGTCCCCCAGCATGATGACGAAATCGAAAGCGACTTTCTGACGGTATATTTCCAACTGCTTCGCAACGTCGTACTGCTCGCGGTCGCCGGTACCGCTGTCGCCGATCACGGCAAAGCGTACCGACTTTCCTTCCAGAGGAAGTTTCAGTTCCGGCGAGCCCGCATTCTGCGGCGTGTCCCCTTGTGGACTCACCGCCAAGGCTGGTGCAACATGCCTTCCCGCAAGACCGCCAGAATACCCAACGATAGCGGTCAAAGCGCCGAGGAATATTATGACCAGCAGCAACCATGCTAGCTGCGCGTGCGCTCTCGGTTTCGGAAGGTCTCTACGATACAGGTATGGCATTAGGAATAAAGTCAACGATCAAATTAGTGACCGTGTCATGGAGCGCCAAATGGCGCCCAACAATCCGGTATTCAAGTTCTTTAGGCAACCTCGGTAAATTCAATAGAAGCGTGGGAGGGGTCGACTGCCTCGGCAAAGTCGCCGGATACGCTGCATTCACTTTGAGTCTGATAGTTGGCACAGGTTCAGCCCGCCGCAGGCTGGCTCGAATCTTTGGTCCTTCCGGCCCCGCAAAAGCTGCCGCAATCTGCTTCCGAAAGTAGGCGGCGATTTCCGGTGTGAAGATGTCGCCTTGTTTCGCCTCGACTCGTTCCGCCCGCACTTTGGACGCCGTCTGCTTTCGATGCTCCGCCAGTTTTTCGGGTTCCTTCGCGGGCTTTGATTCGCCTCCGGCTTTATGCTGCGACTGCAGGTATTTTTCAATCCGGCTGCCGAAATCAGCAAGAAGGCTGGCTTCCGGCGGATCAGCCGCAGCTGCAGGCTGACTCTGGGCAGGGCCGGCAGCGCACAAAATCACCGCCAGGATGCCCGCCCAGCATAGCTGCCGGCAATCTCGGCTCCGAAACGTGGTGGCCCTGTTCCCGCGCATGAATCTTGGATGCTGATGTGCACATTTGTGCTTACTCGCGTTTCACGGGTTTTGCGGCCTCCTCGACCATCCCTTTTACGACCGACTTGGTAGCTTCCTTTACCGACTCCCTGACCGCGCGCTTTACCGCCATCTTCACTGTTTGCTCGATCTCCCGGGCGCCCATCTTTCCATTTCCTTTGCGTTGGCGGACCGCCTTCGCTAGCTGCTTAACGACCGGATCAACCGGCAGGTTCTTGCTGACAATCTTGGCCATTTTCTTGGCCGTCTTGCCGATCGGGAGGCCGGCCATTTTCCGTGCTTCTGACGACTCCGCAGGCTCAGACGCCGCCCAGTCCTCCTCAAACACGCGCACGAGTGGTGCAAGAATCTGGCCATCGCGAACAATGATGCCAATCTCTCGTCGCGCGTCCAGTTCCAGCTGGCGCAAGCTCTGGCTGCCGAGAAAAATATCGCGGCGATCGCGAATGATGGTGCGCGTGTGCAACCGCATACGGCTGAGATCGCGCGCCTGAAACCGGTTTCGGGCCACGTGCCCGATAATACGAATTTCCACCCCCGCCTTTTTCCGCTCATCCAACAGGCGCAACATGTTTCGATCGCTGACCTTGGGGTCATAGATCAGTAACTCCTTTTTCGCCGACTTGATGAATGCCGAGAGTACAGAGCGCGAATTCGACGGACTGACTACGAATTTCGCATGCTCCGGGACAAACTCCTGGCGTTTCGTGTCCGCGTCAAACAGGCGCCCCGCTTCCTTCACCAGCTTCGCGTGGCGAGTAACGACGCCGAAACTGCGACTGTGATCGATGTCCAGGTGCGTCAGATTAAAGGCAAGGACATAAAGCTCTTTTCGGTCCACTAGCATCATCTTGCCGTGATAGCGCACCAGATCCCCGGCCGTACGGGCCACCGTGATGCCGCGTTCGAGCAGTTTCATTTCGAGCTTGCGCAGGTTTTCTTCTCCGCCGCGGTTCGTAAACGCGATCAGCGCATGCACGAATACTCCGCGCTCAACCGCATCCACGAGCTCTCGCGTAACCTCGTCTCGATCGAAACGAAAGATCACGATCTCAATGCTCTTTTTGGCCTTCTTAATGCCTTTGAGCAGTCGATCTACACCATCGCCTGGCTGGATGAGTAGTTTCAATGGATTCCAAGCCTCCCGTGTACCAGTTGGATGCCGAATCGGCAGTTAGTGGCAGATAGGCGCGTAAGTCTCCTACTGCAACCGCAGTAGGATATCCGCCATCCTAACGCTCCCATGACCTTCGCAAAACGGTTTGAACTGCGACCCATACCGTCACGTAACTCATCGTCTCTCGCTCGAATCGCTCTTGCCATCTCTCTCATCTGTGCGCTCAGCTCGTTTTCAGCAGCCGTCGAGCATCAGAAGACCGTCGACAAGAATTTAGTCCTGTGGACCGATCCCGGCGACATCAAATCGAAAAATCTTTTCTACGGCCCGGGCGGCGAAGAAGACCAGCCCAAGCTCCCGGTGACATTTATTAAGGAAGATCTAGGCGGCCACAGCCCCAAGTTTGAGGTTCGCGATGCGGCGGGCAAGAAATGGAAAGCCAAACTCGACGTCGAGGCGCACACAGAAACCGTTGCCAGCCGCCTCCTGTGGGCCGTTGGCTACCTGGCGAATGAAGACTATTTCTTTCCGACCTTGAAAGTTGAGGGCCTTCCTCCTCGTTTGGCCAGGGGACAGGGATTCGTGGGACCTGACGGTGAGGTGCGGGATGTCCGTCTTCAGACGCACCCCGACCACCTTGAGAAGCGCAAGAACTGGAGCTGGCACCACAATCCTTTCACTCACACCCGCGAGTTCAATGGCCTGCGCGTTATGATGGCCGTCATTAACAACTGGGATCTCAAAGACGACAACAACGGAATCTTTGCCGACTCTAAGGATTCTCTAATGAAGGTTTACGGAGTCAGCGATGTCGGTGCCTCATTCGGTTCGTCGGGTGAGAGCTACACGAACAAAGGCTCCAAAGGAAACCTCTCCGCTTACCGCCATTCCGGGTTTATCTCGAAAGTCGCTCGCCACCATGTGGATTTCAACTTTCCCACCCATCTCCCGTTTCTTTACATCTTCAATTTGCCGCATTTTATAAGCGAATTCCGTAATCGTTCCATCGGCAAGCATATTCCGCGCACCGACGCCAAATGGACGGGATCGCTGCTCGCCCAGTTAACGCCCGAGCAGATTCGCGATGCATTGCGCGCTGGCGGCTACACGCCGGAGCAGGTCGAGGGCTTCGCCACCATCATCGAGAAGCGAATCGCCCAACTGAACGCACTCTGAGAATCCGATTCGGTGAGAGCAACTCCGCAGTTTGGCCGGGATCATCAGCCCCGGCTCAACGTGTCCCACTCTCTTCCGCAGCAAACTGCAGGTTATGGAGGTCTGCGTACAAGCCGCCCCGTTTCATCAGTTGTTCGTGCCCCCCGCTCTCCACGATGCGGCCGTCGTCGATCACAAAAATCACATCGGCGTTCCGGATCGTCGACAAACGGTGTGCGATCACGATGGTGGTCTTGTTCTTCATCAGGCGGTCGAGCGCCTCGAACACCAATTTTTCCGAAGATGAATCAAGGCCCGAGGTCGGCTCATCCAGGACCAGAATCGGCGTATTGCGAATCACCGCGCGCGCAATCGCGATTCGCTGACGCTGCCCGCCGGAGAGCGTCATGCCCCGCTCGCCCAGCATCGTATCGTACCCATCCGAGAGTTTGTCGATGAATTCGGCGGCATTGGCAAGCTCCGCCGCGGCGATTATCTCCTCGCGCGAAGCCTCGGGCTTTCCATATGCAATGTTCTGCCATACAGAAGAGTGGAACAGCATCGTCTCCTGCAGCACGAAGCTGATTTGCTGACGCAGCGACTGTTGCTTGTAGCGCCGAATGTCGGTGCCGTCGATTTTCACAATCCCTGAAGTTGGATCGTAGAATCTCGGAATCAGGCTGATGATGCTCGTCTTTCCAGCCCCAGTTGGACCGACCAGCGCAGCTACCTGCCCCGGCTCAATTTTCAGACTCACATCCTTAAGGATCGGCGTCTCCGGATCGTAGGAGAACGACACGTGATCGAACTCGACCTTTCCTTTGAACCGTGGCGCCCGGATTGCTCCCCGGACATCCTTGATCTCTTTGTCGGTATCCAGCACCTCGCGAATTCGTTCGTAGCCCACTACCGCCTTGGAATATGTATCCGTCATCTTCGAGAGTTCCTGCATCGGCTTGTACATCTTCCCCAGATACAGAATGAACACAACCAGCGATCCTGCCGAAAGTCCTCCATTCATCACCAGTCGCGCTCCGAACCAGAGTACGAGGCAAGTGCCGACTGCCACGATCAGTCCCACAATCGGCGTCAATTTCGCCTTCAGACCGCGCGCCCGGAGCGCGATTTCCACGCCTTCCAGACTCTCCTCCTCCAGGCGCCGTACCTCGTAATCCTCCCGCGCAAAGGCTTTCACTACGCGGATTGAGGACAAGACTTCTTCCACGACCGAAGTAATCTCTCCCTCTTTCTTCCGCACCTCCCGCGCCGCTTTCTTGATGCGCCGCGTGTACGTAAACACGACAAAGAACAGCACGGGCGCGACCGAGAGAGCGATCAGCGTGAACTCCCAGTTGAGATAGGCCATCACCGCAATCATGCCAACCAGCGTGATGATGTTGACCAGCACGCTGAGCAGTCCGCTGGTAATAAAGCTTTGGATCGCATCTATGTCGCTGGTTACCCGGCTGATCAGGTCTCCGATGCGTTTCTGATCATGAAATGCCAGCGACAACTTCTGCACATGGGCGTAGATCGTCCCACGCAAGTCGTACGCAATCCACTGTCCAACACTGGTGGTTAAATATTTCTCGGCATAGGTGCAGATTGCATCCAGCAGCGCGATGACCAACACCGCTGCGCATGCAAATTTCAGCATGGCCAGCTTGTCGGTCCCCACGAGGTGGTGGATCCAACGCATAACTCCGGCGTGCGATTCGCGCCCGCGCAGCACGTCGTCGAGCACCAGTTTGAGGGGCCAGGGCTCGAGCAAATTCGCGACCCCTTCGCCGATCACTCCCAACAGCCCCAGGGAAAGCGCGCCCAGATGTGGTTTCAGCAGTTCGCGGATTGAAACCTTTTTGCTTCTCTTCTGGTGTTCGGGCGGCGCCTTGCGCTCCGGTGGCGCGGTCAGTTCGATGGAATTGGTTTTGGTCAGCAGTGTGTCCCCCAACTCACAGAGTTCCGAGTAGTCGTCTGGGCAGGAATTAGATGGCGGCTCGGCCGGTTGCGTTCAGCAAATCGCCGCTAAAACGCTTGTGGAGAGATGCCCACCCTGCAAAGCCTTTAGATCCAATGTGGAAGCCCACTCTTGGATTCAGCCATGGGAATCTCAACGCCCGGGCTATGGCCACGCACAAGGCCGGCACGGCATCGAAGGAAAGGACAAAGCGCAGGAGGACCGGTGAACTGCACAGCGCGCCCAGCAACCTCAGCAGCCTCATCGCTTAACCGGAGAAAACGATGAGGCCGATGCAGAGTCTCGCGGTGGCATGCGTCATGCTGCTCGCAAGTTTGGCAGCCGCCAGCGAAAACGCGGCCAAGATATCCCAGCAGATTGTCCCGGTGGAACAAATTCAAACATCTCAGCTGTCGCCGGA
>Ga0193719_10000990_pt1 | contig 11073 bp, 10 predicted proteins | sample U2a2metaG_FD_160103 | JGI IMG/M metagenome (GOLD analysis project Ga0193719, IMG submission 160103) | Soil microbial communities from a riparian zone of the East river system, Colorado, United States - U2a2 | ecosystem: Environmental > Terrestrial > Soil > Riparian zone | place: USA: East... | reverse complement strand
TTCGCGAAGCGCCATGTTGGCCGCCGCCATTCGCCAACGTTTGCGCGACGGAGACTTTCAGGTTGGAGACCGTGTTATCGTGACGATTATGTCGGACATCGTGCATCGGGACACACTAATCGTCCGTTCGGGACGCTCCCTCGAACTGCCAGGTCCGATCCTTGTGCCGCTGTCCGGCGTGCTGCGCTCCGAGCTGAAGGATCGAGTCTCGACCGAAGTACTGAAGTACGTAAAGGCACGTGAGATAGAAGTCACGCCCCTGATGCGGCTGGGAGTTCTTGGCGCTGTCGCGCGCCCGGGATATTTTGCGTTCGCGTCCGACGTTCCTCTTACCGACGCGATCATGGGCGCCGGCGGCCCAACCGGCACGGCTGATTTTGGGCGCTCCGTGATCCGGCGCGGGACACAGGAATTTCGTTCCGCTTCTGAGACGAGGGAGGCGATCGCCAGCGGGCTGACCCTCGATCAATTCGGCCTTTCGGCCGGTGACGAGATCGTGGTGGGAAGTCGCCGCGAGTTCAATCCTGGCACGATCGCCGGAATTGCCGGCGCGCTCGCAAGTCTCGTGGCAGTATTCGTCACGCTGCACCGCTGATCTCGATGCAGATTACCGGACTTGCGGATTCGACGCCCGTTGCAGACCACTCGGCGATCACTTCGCCGCGCGTCGCCCTGAGCACCACAGAGATTGTGCGCCCGATTCCGGTCGTCCGGGAGCCCGTGCTCAGTCATTCGTCGTTCAGGAAGGCTGAGCCACGTCAGCGCTCGGAACGCCTCGATCGCATAGTGAATGTCTCACTTGCAGTGTTCGGCCTCCTCCTTGGCGCCCCGATTATGTTGGTTTTTGCCGCGCTCGTGAAGCTGACTTCCCCAGGGCCGATCTTTTACTCGCAGGCGCGCGTCGGCCTGGATCGTCGCCGGTCCTCCCGGCAGCAGACCGCTTATGATCGTCGCACGCGCGATCTTGGTGGCCGCGCTTTTATGATCTTCAAATTCCGCACGATGAGGATTGGAGCCGAAAAACCGAACGGGGCGGTTTGGGCGGCGCGACGGGACTCACGAGTGACGACGGTTGGCCGCGTGATGCGGAAATATCGTGTCGACGAGCTGCCGCAATTGATCAACGTGATTCGCGGGGATATGAACATAGTTGGGCCGCGGCCCGAACGGCCAAGCATCTTCTCGCGTCTCTGCGATGACATTGCTGAATACCCACTCCGTCAGCAGGCGCGACCGGGAATCACTGGTTGGGCTCAGGTGAATCAGAGCTACGACACCAGCATCGATGACGTACGGGTGAAAGTGCGCTACGACCTCGAATACCTCGAGCGTCAGGGTGTGGCCGAAGACCTGATGATAATGGCCCGCACGGTGCCAGTGATGATTTTCCGCAAGGGCGGCTGGTAGGGTCGAGCGAGCTCTAGACCCGTCGTCTCACCGGCGGCCAAATCTCCAACCCGACCTCGGAGTACGCCTGGGTAGTAGCGTCGGGCGTAAGATCCCCGAACACATCGCGCAAAATCCACCCAGTACAGAGAGCGACCGCCGAAACGATCTGCACAAAAATGTGTACGGGCGCTGAAACAATGGCGAAGCCAAGGCCTCTCATACGAGCGTAGAATCGATGCACTGGAAGATTGCTGATGATAAGGGCCGAGAGCGCAATGCTTCCTTTCGCAATCGCATGTGGACTTGGCAGGAATGCCGCGGCGAGCGTCAGCGTCGCTAGAATGGCGATCGCAGGTGTCAGCGCGCGGCTCAGCGTGAATACGACTTCGCTTGGCACTGCGTAACTCATACGCCGGTAACCGAGCGATCGGGCGAGCAATCTGCTCCGCCGCCAGACTTCCTGACACACGGACACAAGATTCCAGCGCTTCAGATGCTTGACCTTCAACTCCGAGCTGAGTAATACGCCATGTCCGGCTCCGAGCAGCCGCTGTCCGAGCTCGACATTCTCCAGACATGCAATCTCGAAACGCCATTCGTCATACATTCCTGCGGCGACGAGCACGTTGCGCCGGATCGCACCGCACCCGGGCACGAAGTGAGCGCATCTTCCGGCGTGACGTTGCTCGCCGAACCTGAGCAACAGGTTCCAATACTGCGACACGAAGTTTGAGGCACCTGAGATCTCGTCGTGTGAGGCCGAAACAGCGGCGATCTCCGGTCGTTCGCTCAGCATGTCGATCATTCGCCGCAATGTGGTTGGACGCACCACGACATCGCTATCGATGAAGGCGACGATCTCGCCGTGCGCAAGCTCGACCCCGCGATTGCGCGCGTATGCTGGCCCTGCTCCAGGCCCACTCAACCTGACGATTGTGTCCGCGTATCTCGCGGCGATCGAGACAGATGCATCGGTGCTTCCGTCGTCGACGACAATGATCTCGTAGGTGTTCGACGGAAGTTCGCTTGCGCGAATAGCCTCGAGAACTTCAGTCAGAAAGGATCCCGAATTGCGGACGGGTACGATCACCGAGAGGGCAAGTGCGCGGGGCATCAAGGCCGAGTCTCGAATCGTCTCGGGAATCTCCGACTCACGCGTCGTCGCACTGCCGTGGGGCGCCGCTAAGCAGCGTGACTATGTCTCCTGGCGCCTGCATGATTGCGAGCTCGCGAAGCCTCTCTACACTGGTTCCGGACGGCGCGAGCAGAATCTGAAGGTCGTGCACCTTGCGCTGGAGTACTCCGAGGTTAATCGGCTGTCCAGCGCAGGCGACGATGACGTCGACTATCTCGTCGTCCCCGGTCGATGGCAAACGCTCAGCGACCAGCTCGGGGGACACCACATGATTGTCTGGGAGAACGACGACCAGTGATTTGCGCGGAGTAAGTCGCCGGCGCACAGATCTTTCGCCAAAGCGCTCACGCTCACGGGCAAGCGATTCCGCGGCGGCACTCGCCCCCGTCTGGTCAAAACGAGGGGATGACGCGGTCCAATTGAGGAGATCGTTGAGTTCTGCGCGGAACATTGTGATACCTCGAAGAGGAAAGCTGAAACGCGACATCTCTTCATCGACCAGGCGTGGGGTGCTACTCGAGTTGCAGCGCGCACCACCGTTTAAACGTCTGGGAGGCAAGACGCATACTTCACCGTCGCGGTTCTAACTAGTTGTCACTTCGTCCCTTAGCCAACGCCTCCGGCGCCGCGCTGCGCAAGCCGCGCCACGCAAGCGTGGCGCGCTCGCTACAAGGCCGCACGGTAGAACAACCGAGAACCGCAACCGTCAGGTTTGCGCTCCGGGTCTGGGCGTCGGCTCCCATGTTGCCATCTGCGTCTGCCTAAAGGCATCCCACCACGCGCGAATGCCAGCAGCTAGAACAGCGACAGCGAAGACCGCGAGAGCCACCGGCGCCGATGCAGTTGATCCACGCCGGTAGACACCGACGGTACCCACCAACATTCCGGCCATTACGATCCCGAGGAGCATGCGGGCAACGACGCTCTGCATGGCAAGCAGGCACAGCGCGGCAAATGAAATTGGCGCGAGCAGATACGGCACCCATCGAAGCAGCTTATGGCTGATCAGCATAAGTGCGAAACTGCCATACCGCAGTGGGTTCATTAGCGAGCGAAGGTAGAACAAGGTCCTTAGGCCGCGAGCCATCGTTCGTACCTTGCGCGTGATTTCTGTGCGAATTTCTGCGGTTCGGGGCACAATACAGACTGCTGCCGGAACGCTGACCGACCGGTAACCCTGCTTTCGCGCGACGAGCGGAGATGCGAAATCCCAGCTCAGCCCGAGTGGGAGCTCCTTCGCATGTATGCAGCGGCGGATTCCATAAAAGCAGCCGCTTGCTCCGACGATCGAACCCGTCCGGGTCTCAAGATCACGTATCCACATTTCGTAGCCGGTGTAACTCGATTCCGCGCTGGTTCGCGATTGCCCAATGTCGCCAACACTGACGTCGCGGCCGGAGGCCACGCCGATTGTCGGATCATCGAACACCCGCACCAAGGGCTTCAGAGAGTTTGCCGGCACGAGGATGGCGGCGTCCACGTTAACGATGATTTCGCCGCGCGCGACAGCAAATGCCGCGTTTTCGGCGGCAGTCTTGCCAATGCGCTGCGGGAGGCGCAACAGCTCGACCCCGCGTCCAGCGAGCTGGCGCACAAGGTCATCCGTTCCGTCGGTCGAGGCATCGGAGATCACCAGCACCTGAAGTAGGTCGCGGGGGTAGTCCAGTTGGAGGAGGCGCTCCAAGGTGGTACGGATCCTCGAGACCGCATTGTGAACGGGCACCGTTATCGTTACCGACGGCCAGAGCGTGCCGGCTTTCGTGGATGTGCGGGCCGGACGGGTGGACGCAATCACCCATAGGACGAACGGATACGCCACGTATGCGTACATCGCGATTACAACCGGGGCCAACACGAACGCGACGGCTATAGAAAACATTACGCTGGTGTTGGTGGAAGATCGGTGAAACAGCCGCGCGGAATAAGGCCTCACGGGTGAACGTGGCGAGCAAGGGCGCCGGACGGCGCGCCCCGCTCAACCGCCGATCAAGGCATTGCGTGTGCCGGGACGGCGAAACGGTTAAACCGCTGTGACGCTAGTAATTCGCCGCGATGCCGCTCGACGCGTGCGGACGCCGGCAGCAGTATTGTTGCGAACATACTACGGGCAGATCGGCTCTCCTGCGCTCCGTATGTAGCGCCCGGGGTGTACGCCGCGAATGGGTGGTTAGCACGGTTCGCGGCGGGCTCACTACTCCATGGAAACTGATCATCGCGGGCGGCGGTGGGTTGGGGTAAATACACGTGATACGACAAAGGCACCGGCGGAATGCCCGGTGCCTTTGTCTCACCTTCCGTCTTTATGAATCACTTCTTCCCGCTCAGGTAGATTTGGTCGGCCGCGAAGGCCATGGTGCTTGTAACCACGTCGTTGGGATTGCTCCAGAGAGGCTCAAGAACGAACCACTGAAAAGTGAACCCGCTGCTCTCGAACTGGACTCCCGTGCATTGCGCGACGTGCTCGCCGTTCAGGTAGAGGTCAACCGAACCATCGGCGTTGCCGGTGGTGTTGGCAACGGCCACCATTTCGAGCAGGTCCCACTGCCCGCGAGTAAAAGTTCGGTATAGGAGGTTGGAATCATAGGATCCGCTCGTTCCCCCGCCCGTGTTTCCGCCCTTGATGATTCCCTGAAGATTGATTCGGGGCGTGAGAGGACCGCTACCTATCCCACCGGCTTCGAGGACGATCCTGTTCCCTGCGGGGCCTTGTGGGGAGCCGAGCTTGTTCACGCTCCCGTCGCCGCCCTGCCAGTTAGTGAATTTGATCCAGACGGACATATAGAGCGTTCCGTAGGGAACAGTTAGCTGCTTTTCCACTCTGCCGATGCCATTCCCGCCGTGCGCGCCGGCGGGCCAAGTGACATTCATCACGCTATTTGGAGATCTGGGCGCCGAAGGGTCCGAGATCGTACCGGCGCCGAAGTAATAGTTCCAGCCGTCGGATGGCATCGTCGTAAAGGACTGATCGGAGATAAGCGTCATCCCCGTCGGCTCGTTCCCGCGCCAGAGGCCAGGCGGTGGCGGCACAATGACCGTGATTGCCGCAGTTCCGGTCTTCGTCTCGCTGGTGGCCGTGATCGTCACAGGTCCCACGGCGAGCGCCGTGAAAAAGCCGGAAATTGAATCGATCCGGGCGATGCTCGTATTCGCACTCGACCATCTAACGACACGACCCGTGAGCACGTTGCCGCTGCCATCACGAGTGGTGGCCGAGAGCTGCAACGTTCCTCCGACCTGGACGCTCGATGACGCTGGCGAAACAGATACTGATGCTACTGCTACGGGAGTCGTCGTCGTAACGGAGAGAGGCGCTGCGCCAATCACTCCCTCGCTCGAGGCGGTGATCTTGGTGGCGCCCGCCGCACGCGCTGTGACCATGCCGGAAGTCGCATTGACTGAGGCAACGCTTGTGTTCGCACTCGACCACGTAACGACACGTCCGGTGAGCACATTGTTGCTCGAGTCACGCGTCGTGTCTATAGCCTGAGTCGTCTGACCTATACTGAGCGAGCTCGTGGTCAGGGCTACACTGACTGAGGCGACCGGTGCCGGTGTCACGGTCGTAGGAGTGACCGTAAGTGTGGCCCTGCCGCTCTTCCATCCCCGGGTCGCGATAATGTCAGCCGCTCCGGGGGATATTGCCGTTACGAGTCCGGTGGCAGAAACCGTTGCGACTGAGGTACTGCTAGAACTCCAAACAACGGGCTGGTTTACTACGCGATTTCGCGAGTCCAGTAGGAGCGCCTTCGCCTGCGTTGCCTGGCCAACTTCGAGTGAGCTTTGAGCGAGGGTCACTGTGGCTGACACGACGCGGGATGCGTCGCCAGTTGAGTCGTTCAGCGCCAGGCCGGTGAGGTCGGACGTTGCCCTCTCTGAACATGATAAAGTGATGCAAAAGGCTAAAACTGTAGTCAGCATGCCCAGTAGTCTGCGATTCATGATAATACCCGTGAATCGCGCGACTGGCTTCAGTCGGGCCCCGAATTAGTTCTATGCCTGTGCTGCCCCCCGGGGGGCCGGCATTTATAGGTACAGTTTCGTGGCCATCAACGCTTAGTAGATGACGCGCATTTATATACATCAGGCGAAAGGAATCTTTCGTCATTGGATTTTTTTGAAAACTGCGTTGGTTCGTTGAAGCAGTCGCGCGAAAGTAAGGCGCGCGCTGACGACGTACGGCGATTAGCGTGCCGCAAAACGCCGTAGAGCTTGCGCAGTAAGGGTTTACCCTCTGCTACAACGCAGCGTCAATCGATTCAGCGTGAGGGCAAAAGCAGTTCTTTATATCAGCGCGAATAGCTCCGCAAACTTCTCCGGACTGAGTACCTCGGGTCGCGCAGTCTGTTCGACGCCGGCGCGATCCAGTAACGCGGCCGCTTGTTCCGGCGACAATCCCCTGACTGTTCGCATCACACGCTGCATCTGCTTCCTCCGCAGGCCGAACGCCGCCTGAACGAAGGCGCGAAACGCGGGGAGTGACTCGGCCGCTACGAGAGGTCGACCACGCGGAGTGAGTCGCACCACGGCCGACTCGACCTTGGGTGGAGGACGAAACGCGCTCGCCGGGACGGTGAGCACCTGTTCCACGGTCGCGACCGCGGCGACGTTGACCGACAGCGCGCCGTAACTCTCCGTGTCCTCGGGCGCCGCCATTCGCTCGGCCACCTCGCGCTGGACGAGAAAAACCGACCGTCTTGGAATCGGCGGCTCCAGGGCCCTGAACACTATCGGCGTCGTAATGTTGTACGGAACGTTTCCGATGAGCAGATAGTCTTCTCCCGCCACCGCGTGGAGATCGGCTTCGAGAAAATCCCCCTCTACGATCTCCACATTCTTCCGGCCGCTGTACCTGTCGCGCAATTGCGCCGTCAGCGCGCGATCGATCTCCACCGCGACAACTCTTCCGCTTCTGGCCGCGAGTATGTCGGTGAGAGAGCCGCGGCCGGGGCCGATCTCGACCACTGTATCGGCGGACGTCGGCGCGAGAGCGTCGACGATCGCGCCGAGAATCTTCTCGTCGGAAAGAAAGTGCTGGCCGAATTTCTTGAGCGCCGGAGGGTGTCGTCCACGCCCGCCGGGCGCGCGCGGCACGCTCAGCTCCTGACCACCACGAGCGTCAGGTCGTCGCGCAGCGGCACTGCCCGGGTATGGACTTCGATCATTTTGAACACTCTGTCTACGATCACCTTCGTATCGTTGTCGCGGTTCTCCTTTATGAGCTCAAGCACCCGCTCCTCGCCGAGGCGCTCGTCGCGCGAGTTGCGCGCATCGCTGACGCCGTCGGTGAAGAGAACCAGGAGGTCCTTCGTGCCCACCCAGCTGAGCGATGCCGTGCTCGGAATGTCATCGAGCATGCCGAGCGGCGGATTCACCGCCGACAAGCGAGTGGACGTTCCCTCCTGGCTGATGACGAACGCGTGCGGATGACCGGTATTGGCGTAGGTGAGCTTTCCCTTCTCCGGATCGACGACTCCGTAAAACATCGAGATGAACATTTCCGTTGTCTCGAGCTCTTCGCGCAACGAGTGCAGCAAAGCGCCGAGCATCTCACCGGGGTTTACGAAGTTCTGCGCGTGGATCGCCGAGGCACTCATTGCCAGGGCCATGATCAATGCGGCACGATACCCGTGTCCCGACACATCACCGATCATCACGCCGGTTGCGCGCTCGCGGAGCTTGAAGAGCTGGTAGAAGTCACCGCCCACGCTCTCGGCGGGCACGACTCGGGCGGTGACTTCCGCTTCCGGCGAGACGACGTCGGTGGAGGGGAGCAGCTTCATCTGCAGATCGTGCGCGAGACTCATTTCCTGCAGCAGCCGCTGCCGGTCGAGCGAGGCGCTGACGAGCCGCGCGTTCTGGATCGCCGTGCCGATCTGAGTCGCGATGGCGGTTACGAGTTTCTGATCGCCGGCGGTGAAGGGCTGCCTGGAACGGCGGTCAGCGAGATTCACCACACCGAGTGGCTGGCCCCCCGTAGGGGTCGTCCACATGATCGGCACCGAGAGCATCTCGCCGCGCCCGTAGGGCGACTCGCTTCCGAACGTGACGCCCTTTCCAACCACAATGAGCGGATGCTGCGTGCGAAATACCCGCGCCGAGACGCTCACCGGGTCGTCGGCACTGATCGGCGGAATCTGGTCCTTTGGAACACCGAGCGCGGCAACGGCCTGTAGCGTATTCGTCCGCGCATCGTGAACGAGGATCGATGCGACGCGGGCACCCACCGTCTCCGATATCTCCGTCAGGATCGTAGCGGCCGCATCTTCGAGGGTTACCGTTCGGCCGAGAATCTCGCCGATCGTGTAGAGGAGATTGATTTCCTCGTACCGCTCGGCGAGCTCCGTCGCGGCGTGCTCGACTTCCAGAGCGGCCTGCGTGAACTGAGTCACGACCGGCATCAGCAGCTTGATGTGCCGCTCTTCGGGCGAGAACGATGGATCGCACGGACCCACGGTCAGCCAGATTTTCTTGACCGACGGAACGCGGGTTACGAGCTGTGTTCCAAAATTCGCGGGGACGGACTGGCCCGGCTCGTCCGGCAGCACGTCCGGCATCTGTACTTTGGGGCTGGAGCGGGCGATGACGGTCGGCGAGGAACGGCCGTCACCTGTCCCCCACACGGCGGCCTCACAGTGCGTCCCTTCGCGAAACGCAATGAGGACCGCTTCGAGCTCCTTCACTCCCGGTGCAACGTCAGACGGACGACGTTGCCTTTATCGCGGAAGCTTTCCACCCGGTCCATCAACTGCCGCATCAGGAACAGCCCGCGCCCTTCCTCTTTGGTGAGGTTCTCTTCTGTAGTGCAGTCCTGCGTGCACTCGTCGACGTCGAATCCAGGTCCATCATCGACGACTTCGAAGATGAGATCGGTATCGCTGATGATCGCCCTCACCCGAACCTGTGTGCCGCCGGTAGCTTCGTTCCCGCGCAGGATGGCGTTGGAGAGCGCTTCGGACAGTGCCACCGGGATGTTGAGGGAGCATTTGGCGGGTGAAATCTTGAGCTCGCGGCAACGCTGCCTCGCGAGCTCTACTACGCCTTCTATGTATTCGACATCGCTGGGAATCTGTAGATCGAACGCGACCCGGGATTCCGCCATTAAAAGCTCTCTAGCGCGCGCTCCCGGGTGTCGGAGATCTGGAACAAGGTGTCGAGCTTGGTCAGCTCGAAGAGGGTCTGGAGATCATCATTGAGATTGGCCAGACGCAGCTCGCCGCCCTGCTCCCGAATCTTCTTCGACAACGAGACGAGCACGCCAAGGCCTGAGCTGTCGATGTAGCCGGTCTGGCTGAAGTCGATCAGGAATTTCTTCTCGCCTTTCTCGAGCTCGTCTAGGACCTTCTGTTTCAGCTCCTGACGATTCCCCACAATCAGCTGACCTTCGACATCCACCACGACGACCTCTGCCTGTTTCTTGATCGAGAAACTCATTCAGTTTTTCTCCAGTGTGGTTCTGTTCCATCAAGGCACGCGGTGCCCGGCGCGCCCGGCCGATTGCAGTGCTGCAATTGCGGCCACGTTAATAATGTCCTCCCGGTCCGCGCCGCGCGAGAGATCGGAGACAGGATGCGCGAAGCCCTGAAGTATCGGCCCCACTGCCTGTGCACCGCCGACCCGCTGAACCAACTTGTAAGCGATGTTCCCCGCGTCCAGCGACGGAAAGACAAGCACGTTGGCTCTCCCGGCAACTCGACTGGATGGTGATTTCCGGGCGGCAACCGTGGGAGCCAGCGCGGCATCACCTTGCAATTCTCCGTCCACCGCGAGATCGGGCGCGCGTTCCCTGATTATGCGGAGGGCATCTCGCACGAGATCGACGCTCGCACCCTTGGAACTGCCGTGTGTGCTGAAAGAAAGGAGTGCGACGAGCGGCTCATCACCGACGATGAGCTTCCGATCCGCCGCCGCCGCTATCGCTATGTCAGCGAGGTTCTCGGCCGTCGGGTACGGAATTACCGCGCAGTCGGTGAAGGTCAGTACCTCGCTCACATCGACGCCCGGTGGCGACACCATATAGAACGCGCTCGACGCGACTCTCACGTCGGAAGCAAGACCGATATTGCGAAGCGCGCTCCGCAAGACATCGGCGCTGGTATACACCGCGCCGGCGACGCACGCGTCGGCCTCGCCCGCCGCGACGAGCCGATGAGCAAACTCGAGCGCCGAGCCATTCTCGGCCTGAACCGACCGGAGTCCAGCTCGCGCGGCGGCCTCAGCCAATGGCGGGCCGTCAACGACGAGAATCGGAATCGCCATTCCAACCCTGGCAATTTCGCTCGCGGCCGAAATAACTCGCTCATCGCCGCTTTCCGGAAAAACAATCCGACGTTTGAGTGTCGCGGCGCGCTCACGGATTCTTTCAACAAAGCTCAACGGCCGTCCCGCGTATCCCGGCTGGGGGAGCAGATCAACCCTTGGGCCGAATTGGCCCGTTCTTGAACTTTTTGGCCAGCGCCTTCGCGACGGCGGGATGCACCAACCCGTCGAGATTTCCACCGTGCTGCGCGACTTCACGCACTACGCTGGAGCTGATGTAAGTCGTCTCCACC
>Ga0193719_10000989_pt1 | contig 11088 bp, 11 predicted proteins | sample U2a2metaG_FD_160103 | JGI IMG/M metagenome (GOLD analysis project Ga0193719, IMG submission 160103) | Soil microbial communities from a riparian zone of the East river system, Colorado, United States - U2a2 | ecosystem: Environmental > Terrestrial > Soil > Riparian zone | place: USA: East... | reverse complement strand
TTGACGTTGATCAGGCTGTTGACGCCCGCGGTGATCAGCCTGATCAACGTCAACAGCCCGCTTCGATACGACGACAGGATGTTGGGCGCGCTTCTCGAGTACACCGAGGCGGGTCAGCCTGTGATCGTCACGCCGTTCTTGATGGCAGGCGCCATGTCTCCGATGGGTCTCGCCGGCACAGTGGCACAGCAAACCGCCGAGGCGCTCGCCGGAATCGCGCTCGTGCAGCTGATGCGCCCTGGCACGCCCTGCGTGTATGGCTCGTTCCTCACCAATACCGACATGCAGTCAGGCAGTCCGGCGTTCGGCACTCCCGAGTCTGCAATGGGCATCCTGGCGAGCGCTCAGATGGCGCGTCATTACCGCATCCCGTTTCGGGGCGGCGGTGCGTTGACCTCGTCCAAATCGCCCGATGCGCAGGCTGCGTACGAATCGATGATGTGCATGTGGCCGACCATCCTCGGTGGCGTCCACTTCGTCCTGCATGCTGCAGGCTGGCTCGAAAGCGCGCTGCTTGCTTCATACGAGAAATTCATCATCGACGTCGAAGCCCTGAGGATGTTCGAGTGGATCCTCGAACGCGGCTTCCCCGTCGACGATGAGGCGATGGCGATGGACGCGATGAGGGAGGTCGGCCCCGGAGGGCACTTCCTGGGCGCGGAGCACACGCTGCGCAACTATCGGACCGGCTTCTACAGGCCATGGATCTCGTCGACTGAAAACTTCGACAGGTGGAACCGGATGGGCGCGAAGACGGCTGACGTCGTCGCCGCGGTGCGCTGGAAGAAAGTGCTCGAGGAATACCCCGACCCTGGGATCGATCCAGGTGTCGACGAGCAGCTGCGCGAGTTCGTCGCCAAGCGCAGGCAGGAGATCGGCGACGACTGACGCCCCTTCGGAGACGGGACGGCTGAACGCGCTCCTCGAAGGCCTGGCTTCAGATCGACCCGTTCCCGCGGGCGGATCGGCGACGGCCGCTGTGATGGCCGTTGCAGCGGCGCTGCTCGAGAAAGCCTCTGCGCTCTCTACCAAGCAATGGGTAAGCGCCGAGGTCGCGCTCGAACAGGCCCATGCGCTGCGGCTGCGCGCCGAAGAGCTGGTCGAAGCGGACGCCCACGCCTACATGTCGTTCGTGGAGGCAATGCGAACCGCGAAGGGATTGCGAGGTCAGGCGCGAGAACGCGCTGTAGGTCCTGCTCGCGCGGCCACCGTGGAGGTGCCTCTTGCAATCGCGAGGCTTGGAGCCGAGACCGTCGAGCTCGCAGGCGAGCTGGCGGCCCATGGCAACCCAAACCTACGCGCCGATGCGATGGTCGCAGCAACTCTCGCGGCCGCGTCCGCCACAGCCGCCGCGAGGCTGATCGCAGTCAATCTGGGCGGCTCGCGCAGGGATCCGCGGCTGGTCGAGGCTCAAAAAGCCGCGCGCGCGGCCAGCGATATGGCTGATTCCCTGGGAGTCTAGGTCTCCGGTTCCATCAGACGTGCTCTGGGATTTACTGCATCGAGCTCCTTGATGACAGCGGCAAGGACTTCCTCGGGAGTGCCATCACGTTCCTCGACGGGGCCTCGCCGCCATCCCTCCAGGTAGGCGTCCATATCGGTCGAGCCTTCCCGCATCGAGTACGCGTCGATCGCCACCTGGAAGCGGTCGGGCATCATGCCCTTGACGTCGGCCGTCCCATCCCAGGCTTTGACCTGTGACGGAATGTGCTTCCAGAAAGTGACCTGATAGCTGGCCAAACCGTTCAGGCGCCCACGATCTCTGCCAGGCGTGTCTCGAGCTCGCCAAGGCCAACGTCAACGATCTCGAGAGGAAGCTCGAGGTAGGCAGCGATCTCCATGGCTTTGGCAGCCAGTCGCGGGCTCGGAACCTGCCGCAGAAACATCAAGGCTTCGTAGTTCCCGAAGAGCATCGGCCTCAGCTCGGGGTCACGGTCGAGACCCAATCCGCGGACGACCGCGCGATCGAAATTGCGCACCAGCCAATCCGTCAAGAAGAAAGTTCCGGGCCGCTCCTCCGAAGTCTGGTGGAACAGATCCTCGCCGGCGAGCATCTCGTAGCAGTGCGGCCCTCTCACCTGCGATGCCCCGACCTCGGCCAGTAGAGGCTCAAGCCGCCCGTTGGTCCCGCAATCGCCGTACACGACCACCAACCGCTCGTAGCAAGGCCGGAGCGCTCGCAACTTGTGGCCGAGCTCCTCGACGATCTTCGCCGGATACAGATGAAGCATTGCCGAGAGCCCGTAGATGTCGACGTCCCAACCGCGTCGATCGACTATGTCTTTGACCTCGGCTCCCAGCGCGCCGCAGATCACGAAAGCAGTCGCGCTCATGAAACCAGCTCCAGGTGCGGGAACTGGAGGACGGAGACGAAAGCGTCGTTGAAGTCGGAGCGACCGGACAGCTCGATGTACTCGATGCGCGAAGGCAGCTCGAACGCGACCTGGCGCTCGCGGTAAGACAGCAGCGCGATCTTCGCGCCCTCCCCCGCGGAGTTTCCGACCGCGATGATCTTGTCGACATCAACTGGCGGTACAAGGCCGATGATCTTGGCGCTCTCAGGGTTCAGGTACGAGCCAAACGAGCCGCCCAGCAGCACCTCGTCGAGGTCTTTCGTCTCGACGCCGAGGATATCCATCAAGACCTTGATCCCCGTGGCGATTGAGCCTTTGGCGAACTGCAGCTCGCGGACGTCCCGCTGCGACAGGAACACCCCCTCGGCGAGCAGAAATGCGCGCACGCCATCGACATCGATGAGGCGATCGGCCAGCGGGTGCCCCGGCACATCCCCGGCGCCTTTCATCCGGCCCGAGTGATCCAGGAGACCGACGTGGAGAAGCTGAGCCACGGCGTCGACGAGGCCCGAGCCACAGATGCCGAGGGCGGGAACGTCGCCGCCTATGACCTGAAGCTCGACGGTGTCACCGAGTTGCACGCCCTCGATCGCCCCTTCGGTGGCCCTCATGCCGCAGCGGATCTGGCTGCCTTCGAAAGCCGGCCCCGCCGGCGCGGCAGTGGCCAAGGCCCGCTGCGCGCTGCCCAGGACGATCTCGCCGTTGGTGCCGACGTCGACGAAGACCCGAAGCTTGTCCTCGCGCACCACGTTGGTCGCGAGCACGCCGGCGACGATGTCGGCGCCCACGTATGCGCCGAGAGCAGGCAGCGTCTGAATGTATCCGTTGGGGTGGATGTTGAGACCTACTTCGCTTGCGGCGACGAGCAGCGGCTCCATGAAGGCCGGTGTGAACGGCATCACTGCGAGAGGGCTCGGGTCGATGCCGAAGAGCAGATGGAGCATCGTCGCGTTGCCGACCACCACAGCTTCGTAGGTGCGGTCTCGCGATACTCCTGTCTGCTGGTACAGGTCGGCGAGGATGCTGTTCATCGTCGCGACGACAGCGGCCTGCAGCTCGAGCACCGACTCCGGTCCGTTCATCCCGTGGCTGATGCGTGAGATGACATCCGCGCCGAACGGCGCCTGTCCGTTGAGCGTCGACAGCACGCCGGCCGCCATCCCCGTACGCAAGTTCATGAGAGTTCCCACCAGGGTGGTGGTGCCGACGTCGAACGCGATACCGAAACATTCGTCGGTGGTATCGCCAGGTTCCAGGGCCACCATCTGCTCGCCGGCCAGGACCGCGGTCACTTTGAACCCGGAATCGCGCAATGCCCGCGGAATCGTGCGCAGCACAGGCACGCCGGCCACCATGTCGTGACCCTCTGCTGTCAGCGCTTCACTCAATCGCAGCACGTCGCTGCGCTGATCCTCCAGCGTGGGCTCTGCCAGCTCGAGATAGACCTTGCGGACGTTGGGATCGAGGATGACGAGGCGGCCGAGGCCCATTGTCGCGGCCTTTGGCACGCGCAAAAGCTGCGGCACCTCGCACTTCATGTCGTCGTAGATGCGCGTCTGGCACGACAGGCGCCAGCCGCTGTCGATCTCTTCTTTACGCAGCAGGCGGTGGTCAGCCGTGGTGACCTCTGCGGTCCCTTCGAGCACGCGCACCTTGCACTTGCCGCACGTGCCACGACCGCCACATGTGGAGTCGATGGGCAGGCCGATCCAGTGCGCCGCGCTGAAGAGGGTGGTTCCGGGCGGAACTCGCGTTGTGCGGTCGAAAGGCTGGTAGGTGACCTCCAGCTTGCGCTGGATCATGCGGGGGCGGCGCCCTGGCGGGCGGCCTGCTCGGCGACCTCGGCCCTGTAGCCGGCGATCCAGCGCATCGCGTATTCGTCATGGCCGAGCAGAAGGTCTCCCGCAAGCACCGCGCGCCGCACCTCCGGGACGAGAGGGTTGGTGATCGCGCAGGTCAGGCCCGCGTGCATCGCGAGCGGCAAGAAGGCTGCGTTGACAGTTGCGCGATCGGGAAGTCCAAATGACACGTTGGAAGCACCGCAGGTCATGTTGTTGCCCAGGTTTTCACGGATCAGGCGCATCGTCTCGAGGGTGATCACCCCGCACGTGGGGTCGGCCGCGACAGTCATCGCGATCGGATCGATGATCACGTCTTCCTGCGGGATGCCGTGGTCGGCAGCTCGCTGAATGATGCGGCGAGCAAGCGCTAGGCGTTCCTCAGGCACCATGGTGATGCCTGTCTCATCATTGGCCATGCCGATGACGGCGGCCCCGTACTTCTTGACGAGCGGAAGGATTCGCTCCATCCGCTCCTCCTCCGCGGTCACCGAGTTCACGAGCGCCTTGCCCTCGTAAGCAGCAAGCCCCGCCTCGAGCGCTTCGATGATCGAGGAGTCGATGCAGATCGGCACGTCGGTGACCTGTGAGACGGCCTTGATCGCTGCGACCAACAGTGCTGCCTCGTCCAGCGCGGGGATCCCGGCGTTGACGTCGAGCATGTGGGCGCCCGCGGCCACCTGCGCGATGGCGTCCGCCTTGACGCGGTCCATCTTGCCTTCCTTCATCTCCGCCGCGAGGACCTTCCGCCCCGTGGGATTGATGCGCTCGCCGATGATTACGAACGGCCTGTCGATTGACACCACTACCTCGCGACCGCGCGAGCTCAAGATGGTGTCCATTGGGATCTAACCCTTCTTCAGGGTTTCGTCGATCAGCTTGACCGCCTGCTCAAGCGCCCTGGCGCCCTCTGAGGCTTCATTCCGCGCTCCGACCAGCTGCTTGGCAAGGCGCGTGGCCATCGACGCGTCTGGCGCGTAGCTGTCGGCGCCGACGTGCTTGGCGTACTCCTCAGTCACCGGCGCGCCACCCACGGCGATGTGGACCTTGTCCCGCAGGCCGGCCTTCGTGAGGGCGTCGATGTTGACCTTGAACATCGGCATCGTCGTGGTGAGGAAGGCGGAAAAGCCCAGCACGTCAGGCTGATGAGCGATCACCGCCTCGACGAATTTCTCTGGAGGGGTGTTGACCCCGAGGTCGAAGACCTCGAAACCGGCGCCCTCGAGCATGATCACCACAAGGTTCTTGCCGATATCGTGGATGTCGCCCTTGACGGTGCCGATGACATAGCGGCCCACCGGCTGCGCGCCGGTTTCGGCGATAAGCGGGCGGAGAATGGTCAGAGCGCCTTGCATCGCACGAGCTGCCATGAGCATCTCCGGAACGAAGAAATCGCCTTTTTCGAACCGCCGGCCGACCTCCTCGAGCGAGGGGATCAACGCTTTGAAAAGGATGTCCATCGGGTCCATGGCCAGGGCAAGCCCTTCGACGGTGGCAGCTTTGACCTCAGGCGCACGCCCGTTGAGGGTGTCGTCGAACAGGCTGGCGCGAATCTCCTCTTCCCGGCTCATACCTTTTCTCCTGTTGTTGCGATCTCGGGGCGTCCCAGCACTGAGGCTATATCAACCTTGGCGGGAGGAGAGAGAGGGAAGTTGTTGCGCATAGCTCAACAGATGCTCAGAGGCCAACAGTTTACCCCGCTGCCAGACGCCTCGCAAGCTGTATTGTTGCGCGGTGAGCAACGACAGCCGCGGCCGGGACCCTGGAATCATCCGCTCGGTCGACCGCGCAGTCGCCATCCTCGACCTTCTTGCGCGCGACGGCTGGCGGGCGGGGGCCGAGGTGGCGCGCGACCTCGGCGTGCATCGCTCGACGGCGCTCCGGCTGCTCGGCACGCTCGAAAGGCACGGACTCGTCGAGCGTGACCCCCGCACCGCGAAATACCGACTCGGGCGGCGGCTGCCGCAGCTGGCCAGCGTGGTCACCGGAGAGTTCGACCTTCGCTATATGGCTCGCCCAGTTTGCGAGCGACTCGCGGGGGCCCTGGGAGAAACCGTGACCCTCGATGTGCTCGACGCCGATGAGATAGTCCCTATCGAGCAAGCGACGGGATCGACGTCCGTGGTCAGTATCAATTGGCTCGGTCGCCGGACGCCTATTCATTGCACCGCCAGCGGCAAAGTGATCTTGGCCTTCGCGCCCGGCGCGCTCCGGCAGCGCTTGCTGGAGCGCCCGCTCGAGCGCAGGACGCCTCACACGATTGTCGATCGTGCGGAGCTGGAGGAGCAGCTGGCGGCGGCCCTCGACGCCGGCTTCGCGCGGACCTACCAGGAGCTGGAGGTCGGACTCGATGCCATTGCCGCGCCGGTCCACTCGGCTGATGGCGAAGTTGTGGCCGCTATAGATGTCTCAGGCCCGGCCCACCGCCTGGAAGACGGCCGCCCCGAGCTTGTCGACCTCACCCGCGAGGCGGCGGCAGACCTGTCGCGCCGGCTTGGCTACCGCACCCCTGCGCCCAGAAGCTAAGCCGGCAGGCAACCTGACCATCTCTTAACCCTCGCCCACCCACCGCCACTCCGCGCGCTCCTTGCAACAGCGTCTTGGAGGGCGCATCATGTCGGCTGAAAACGTGGCGCCACAGCGCCAGAGTCACCGGCAAACGGAAGTGGGGAGCTTGCGAATGAACTGGCATCGGATCCATCGGCTCGGACTTGTCGTCGGAATCATCACCCTGCTGGCGTCGGCATGTGGAGGCACCACCTCCGAGACCAACTGGGGGACTGCCACTTCGGCCGCAGGCAACGGCGGAATGGACGCGTTGGTCGCTGCCGCCAAGAAGGAAGGCAAGCTCAACATCATCGCGGTGCCGCGCGATTGGGCCAACTACGGCGCAATCATCGACGGGTTCACCGCCAAGTACGGCATTGCCATCACGTCGGACAACCCAACCGGCAGCAGCCAGGACGAGGTCAACGCCGTCCAGCAGCTCGGCAAGAGCAGCCGGGCCCCGGACGTCCTCGATGTCGGTATGTCGGTCGCCCTTGCGAACGTCAACCTTTTCACCCCGTACCAGGTCGCGACATGGAACGACATCCTCGCCGCCCAGAAGGAGTCGACAGGGCTCTGGTTCCAGGACTACGGCGGCTACATGTCGATCGGTTACGACTCCGCCAAGGTACCCGCCGTCACCTCGGTAGCGGACCTGCTGGGCTCCGGATTCAAGGGTAAGGTCGCCCTGAACGGCGACCCGACCAAGGCGAACGCCGCGCTGAACGGGGTGATGATGGCGTCCCTCGCCAACGGCGGCACTGTTGACGACATCGGCAAAGGCGTCGACTTTTTCCACCAGCTGAAGCTGAAGGGCAACTTCGTGCCGGTCCAGGCGACGACAGCCACAGTCAAGAACGGCACCACGCCGGTCGTCTTCGACTGGGACTACCTGTCGGCGGGCCACGGCACTGACGTGCCGACCTGGAAGGTGTTCGTCCCGTCGAACGCGATTCTCCTCGACTTTTACGCCCAGGCGATAAGCAAGAATGCGCCTCACCCAGCAGCGGCGCGGCTGTGGGAGGAGTACCTGTACTCCGACGAGGGCCAGAACCTTTGGCTCAAGGGTCTCGCACGACCTGTCCGCATGGCGGCAATGCAAGCATCAGGCAAGTTGGACGCTGCTGCTGCGGCGAAGCTTCCGCAGGCAAACGGCACGCCCATCCGCCTGAGCCCTGAGCAGGCAACCGCGGCGAAGACGTACCTGGCAGCCCACTGGGCGGCCGCCATTTCTTGACAGCTGCCGGCAATCCGGCTCTAACCGGCGTCGGCCGCCCAACAGTGGGCGGCCGGCGCCTCTCGCTTGACTGGATCGGCGCGGTCCCGTTCCTCGTTTACGTCGCGATATTCCTGTTTCTACCGACTGCCATCATCGCGGTCGGCGCTTTCTTCGGCGAGAACGGGCCAACGCTTGAAAACTTCACGAACCTTTCCAGGCCGTACATCGTCACGTCCATCGTCAACAGCGTCGTCCTGTCGGCGGTGACTGCAGTAGCCGGCGCCGTTCTGGGAGCGCTCCTGACATACGCCATTGCCACCGGTAACCCTCGCGGCACGTTTCGCCGAGTGGTGTCATCCGCCTGCGGTGTGCTTGCACAGTTCGGTGGGGTCACGCTTGCCTTCGCGTTCATCGCCACCATCGGCCCTGCAGGGTTCGTTTACGTGTGGCTCGCCCAGCACAATCTCGATATCTACTCTGGCACGACCTGGCTCTACGAACTGCCGGGGCTGGAGCTGGTCTATCTGTACTTCCAGATCCCGCTAATGGTCCTGATCTTTCTCCCGGCGGTCGATGGGATTCGTCCGCAATGGCGCGAGGCAACTGAAAGCCTCGGAGGAAATACCTGGCACTACTGGCGACACATCGCGGGCCCACTTCTCGCGCCTGCGTTTCTCGGCTCGACCCTCCTGCTGTTTGCCAACTCCCTCTCCGCTTATGCGACGGCAGCGGCGTTGATCAATCAAGGCGGAATAATCCTCCCGCTCCAGATCAGCAATGCAATCACGAGTGAGGTCGGCCTACACGAACCCGGCTTCGCCAAAGCCCAGGCGGTGGTCCTGATCGTGATCGTAGCCATCGTTACCGTGGCCTACGCATTGCTCCAGCGGCGCACCGCCAGGTGGTTGCAATGACGGGGTCGAGGCGAATGAAGCTTCAGATCTTTCGATGGGTGACGTTCATCGCGGCAGGCCTCTTCTTCCTGGTCCCGATTTGGGCGATGTTCGAGTTCTCGACCCGGGGCGTTGGAGAAAACGCTCCCCGAACGTTCGCCAACTGGAAGGCGATCGCCGATTTCCCCGAGCTTGTCGGACCGCTCACCCTGAGCAGCTCTGGAATCATCGCCTCCCTCGAGCTCGCTGCCATCACGTCGATCGCCACCCTCGTCGTGCTCGTTCCGACCATGGTGTGGGTCCGGCTCCGGCTGCCGAGGCTGCGTAGAGTCATCGAGAGCATCTCGCTGCTGCCCCTGACCATCCCTGCGATCGTGCTGGTGGTCGGCTTCTGGCCGATGTATCAATGGATTGGCATCAACATCAACGACTCGATCCTCACCCTGGCGTTCGCATATATCATCCTGGTCCTCCCTTACGCGTATCGCGCGCTCGATGCGGGCCTTGCCGCAATCGACGTGAAGACGCTGTCGGAAGCAGCGCGCAGCCTGGGTGCGAGCTGGTTCTCAGTGATGTGGCGAGTGATAGTTCCCAACATCTCGTCGGCTCTGCTGAATGCCTCCCTGCTTTCGGTGGCCCTGGTCCTGGGCGAGTACACCATCGCCAACAACCTCCTGTACCCCAACCTCCAGGTGGAGATCGTCTCGCTCGCACGCACCAACGCGGGCGTCTCGATTGCTGTCGCCGTGGCCTCCCTGCTGTTCGCGTTCGTCCTCCTCGTGGCACTATCCTTCGTCGGCGGCCCTCGGCGTCAAAGTACGAAAGCCACGGAGCGGCTCGTTCAGACGTACGCCCGCGACTTCTCAGGAGGCACGAGATGACGGCTACCGTCGAGACTGCAGCCCGCGCAGGCGTTGAAGTTCGCCTCGAGAGCCTTCAACGCCGCTACGGCACAGTGACCGCTCTCAACGACTTTTCCCTGACTCTCGCGCCTGGCGAGCTCGTCGCCCTCCTCGGACCATCCGGTTGCGGCAAGACGACGGCTCTGCGCCTGCTCGCGGGCCTCGAGGAGGCGGACGGCGGTCGCGTGGTCATCGGTGGGCAGGACGTCACGGGCTTGCCTGCGAACAGGCGTGACGTCGGCATGGTGTTCCAGTCCTACTCGCTGTTCCCGCATATGGTCGCCTGGGAGAACGTGGCCTTCGGACTCCAGATGCGGAAGGTCGGCGCTGCCGAGCGTAAGCGAAGGGCCCTGGAGGTGCTCGAGCTGGTGGGACTGGCGCCCTATGCCAATCGATATGCAGTCCAGATGTCGGGAGGCCAGCAACAGCGGGTGGCGCTGGCGCGTGCGCTCGCCATCCGGCCGAAGGTGCTGCTCCTTGACGAACCGCTGTCCGCCCTCGACGCGAAAGTGCGCTCACGCTTACGCGACGAGATTCGCCGAGTCCAGCTCGAAGTAGGAATCACGACCCTGTTCGTGACACACGACCAGGAAGAGGCGCTGGCCATCGCAGACCGCGTCGGCGTGATGAATGCAGGTCACATCGAGCAGCTCGGCGCGCCGACTCAGGTTTACACGCGGCCAGCGACCCCGTTCGTGGCCGAGTTTGTCGGGCTCACCAACCGCCTGCCCGGAATCGTCAAGCGCGGAGCTGTCGTCGTGCGGGGCACCGAGCTGCCGCTTGTGCATCCTGACGCGCCAGATGGGCCCGCGATAGCACTGGTCCGGCCGGAGGCGGTGACGCTCGCGAGCGATGGCGACATGGGCGACGGACCATTGGTCGGCAACGTCATCGCAGTCGCCTTCCTCGGCGCGACAAGCCGTGTCACCGTTGACCTCGGCGACATCACCGTGCTCGTACAGCTGCCGACGTCGGCAGCGGCTGCGCATCCGGCGGGAACCCGGGTGCGCCTTGAATTGCGAACGGATCCCGTCCTCATCGCGAGGGAAGAGAAAGCGCCGGTCGAGGCGTGAGCTCCCCTGGCCGGGGCGGGCTCACCACGCAGCGCCGGCTTGGCGCAGGCTCGGTGCTCACCCAGGGCTCGCTCGCCGCATATCGTGAGGTGGCGGAGCTCGAGGGCGAGCCGCACCTCATCAGGTGGGACCTGATCGGAGATTCAACGCACGGCACGGTTGATCCCGCGCGGCCAATCGCCGCGATCGCGCATATCACCGACCTGCACGCCACTGATGTCGAGGCCCCCGCTAGGTTCGAGTACATCAATCGGGAATATGC
>Ga0193719_10000987_pt1 | contig 11095 bp, 10 predicted proteins | sample U2a2metaG_FD_160103 | JGI IMG/M metagenome (GOLD analysis project Ga0193719, IMG submission 160103) | Soil microbial communities from a riparian zone of the East river system, Colorado, United States - U2a2 | ecosystem: Environmental > Terrestrial > Soil > Riparian zone | place: USA: East... | reverse complement strand
GCCAGTGCGAAGCACCTCACCGTTCGCCAAAACGACCTCAAGACCAGTAATGTAATTGCGGGTAACGCCGTATTTGAGACAACGTGGGCCGCCGGCATTCGTGGCAACATTTCCGCCAATTGTGCAGTGTTCGAAGCTGGCCGGATCGGGTGGATAAAACAGTTTCTGCTCGCGAGCCGCGCGTTTCAGCTCACCCGTAATCACTCCGGGCTCAACGATTGCAATTGCATCGGCAAAACTTACTTCCTTGATTTGATTCATCCGCACGAGAGAGAGGGCGATCCCCCTCCGAACCGGGACGCAACTGCCGACATAGCCGTACCCGGCCCCCCGGGCGGTTACGGGAATTTTATTCTCGTTAGCAAATCGCAGCAGTTTTTTAACCTCATCGCTCGAGCCGGCGAAGACGACGACTTCTGGTGTTTCGTGAGCGAACCATTTGTCGCCGCTATGGTCGGCCAATGTTTGTGGATCGTCAGATACAACGTTGTCACCCAGCAATTGGCGAAGCTCGAAGGCAATGCTCATCTCGCGATTTAATGATTTAGCGATTTCGGCTCCGCAGAGCGTCGCCCTACCAACAACTTCGCGAGTAATGATTTGGTAGGGCGAGACTCTGTCGAGCCGGGCCTCACTCGGTAGGGAAAAATCAAATCGTTAACTCACTAACTCGTTTAATGGTTAAATTAGCCTCCGGCGATGGCGATGCCGTAATGCCGAGAGCGTTCGTCCATTCGGGCGAGGAGCGCTTCTGCCTTTGGATAAATCACCGGCTTGCTTTCATCCGTGCCAGCGAACTCCTTCACCGCCGCCATCGAATCGAATCGTAACAAGGTCACAAATTCGGTTTCATTTCCATCATCGTGAATGAATAATTCCGCGCCCCGATAGCCCTTGATGTTTCGTCGTGCGATACCGGGGAAAATTTCATCGCGCAGCATGTCTTCGTAGGCCTTTGTGTTTTCCGGCTTGGTCCAGCCATGCCAAATACGTGCGATCATATCATTCTCCTGCTCCTGCTCATACTCATGCTCCTGCTCGGAATAAAACAACCTCGATCATGAGTATGAGCGCGAGCATGAGCATGAAGAAAGAACCTACATTCCCATAATCTGGTAGCCGCCATCGACATAGATGACTTGTCCAGTAATGCCAGCTGCGCCGTCACTCGCGAGAAAAACTCCAGTCGCGCCCAATTCCGCCGGCTCACAGCTTCGCTTCAAGGGCGCCCGTTCCTGGTAATGTTTCAGCATCGACATGAAGCCGCTGATGCCACGCGCTGCCAGGGTGTTGACTGGACCGGCAGAAATACAATTCACTCGGATTTTTTTCGGCCCAAGGTCGTAGGCAAGATAACGAGTACTGGCTTCGAGGGAAGCTTTGGCTACGCCCATGACGTTGTAATGCGGCACGACTTTCTCAGCGCCGTAGTAGGTCATCGCCACAATGCTTCCGCCATACGTCATTAAAGGTGCAGCTTCCCGCGCCAGCGCCACAAGCGAATAAGCGCTGATGTCGTGGGCGACCCGAAACGCTTCGCGGGTAGTGCTCACGAAATCGCCTTCGAGCGCTTCCTTGGGAGCGAACGCGACGGAGTGCAGAAGCAGATCGACGCGATCGGTCTGCCCGCGCACTTCTTGGAAGAACCTTGCGATCTCTTCGTCGCTCGAAACGTCACAGGGAAAGAGCGGCGCGTTTTCGCCGAATTCGCCGATCAGGTCCGCAACGTTTTCTTTTAGGCGCTCGCCTTGATAATTAAAAATTAATCGGGCGCCCGCTGCCGCCCACGCCTTCGCGATCGCCCAGGCGATGCTGCGCTTGTTTGCCACGCCAAAAACGACACCGACTTTTTCGGACAGGACTTGTGAAGTCATACGCGGGGAATCATAGCAAGTTTCACCGTCTTGGGTAGCGCACGCGTCTCGCGTGTTGGCGATCGCGTCCTCGCGATGGCGGACTTTTCCAAAGATTGTTTTGGCGAGAAGCGTGTGCTATCGGAGTCAACCGAAGTGAACGCGCCGAGATTTGCGAGCTGACGTCTACACCGATTTCAGAATGTGTTTGATTCCGCGAATAGGAATGACAACCCAGTCAGGTCGATGGTTTAGTTCATAACCGATTTCGTAGACCGCTTTGTCCAGAAGATAGGCTTCGAGCGCAATACGCAAGTCGGCTTCGTTGCGCGGAATAAAATGGGCGTCGGTGGTGGCAGCGAGATAGCTTTGCAGGAATGTGCTGCTCATATCGCGATACCAGACGTCGGCCCATTTCTCCAGAAACGGAACATCTTCATGTCGCATCGCTGGTTGCCAGAGCGCACTGTAGGCGGCGTATTGAAACGAGCGCATCATCCCGGCGACATCGCGGAGGGCCGAGCGTTTCAATTTCCGTTCGCCGAGCGGACGCGCCGGTTCGCCTTCGAAATCGAGGAAAATAAAATCGCGACCGGTGTGAAGGGCCTGACCAAGATGAAAGTCGCCATGAATGCGAATCTTATGCGCGGCAGACCGTTGCTCGAGGAGGCGTCGCTCCTGCGCGAGAATTTGCTTCTCGGCCGCGAGGACTTCCTCAGCTTCAGCGCGAAACGCTTCCGGCAAATCGTCCAATTTCTTTCGGAGCAATTCGAAAGCGCGCCGCGCCGATGCGCGCATCGATTGCACCACGCTGCGCTGCGCCATGGCATTAAATGGCTCGGGCGCGAAAGCAGGCTCGTCGGTCTCGGAGGCAAGCGCGCGATGCAATTCGCCCGTACGCTGACCAAGTAACCGTGCTTTCTCCGGGTAAATGCCACCGATCAATTCTTGAATGAGTTGGGTTGAGCCAATTTCATTCAGATCAGCTTTACGGCACAAAACGCGCTCGTAATAACTGCCGACGGAATCGAGCGTAAACCTCCAGGCATCGCCTTCGTTTGGGATCGCAGACTGAATGAGCGCGAGCACCACCGTATTCTTCCCAGAGCGATATTCGAGCGTTCCGGCAAACGCTGGCACATTGGGAAACTTCGCGCGCTCGGTCAGGAACCGCGTCATCTCAGCATCGGGATTAATCCCCTCCTCCAGTTTCCGGAAAATTTTCAAGAAATATTGTGTGCCGAAGAGGATCGAGGAATTGCTTTGCTCCCCTCTCATGACGCTCGAATTCGCGCTCAAATCCTCCGCCGCCGCGAACTGAGCCGTGGCGGAGCCAACGATCTCCCCACGTCGCGCCCGCAATTTTCGCTGCTCCCGAATGATCCGATAAATTTCGGCGCGATAATCGGAATCGAAGGTCGCGTCGTGCAGGATGGCATTGCTATTGGCGAATGCGGCGATAACCGCGTGTTGGGCCTCGCGGGAAATTCGGTGTGCGTTTTCATCACGGGCGATTTGCAGCGGCAGGGTGTAAAACTCCGCCGCGCCTTCGGTGTAATTCACTTCAATAAGGACATGGCGCGCGCCACCCGGTTGCGGTGAAACCAGTGGATCGTCCACGATTCGTAGTTCCCGAATGGTGCGCGCTTTTGCTCCAAACCATCGGCAACCGATAAGATAATTCGGAAGAATGGTGCGCTCGAGGTCGCGGCGTGACGAAGCGGAAAGAAGTTCGGAAAATTCGGGCATCGAGGCGATTGTCGGCGTGCGGAGGCGTTTGCGCGCCCGGCTCGCCGCCGAAGGAGATTGCAAAACAAACCAGTAATGCGCGTGCGGTCCGAGAGTAAGCGGATAACGCGATCGTCGGATCGCGGGGAACCGATTGCGGCTAAAAACTTCCATCGGGATGCAGCCGGAAAATTTCGCGAGATCGAGTTCCACCGGTTGAGCGAACCGGGACAAATTCACCACAACCAGAATGGTTTCGTCTTCGGTGCGGCGGAGAAATGCCAGCACCTTGGGATTTTCCGGCAACAAAAATTCAAGCGAGCCGCGGGAAAAGGCCTTGTAATTTTTTCGCATGGCGATGACGCGCCGCATCCACCACAGCAACGATGAGAGATTCTTCTGCTGATTTTCCACGTTGATCGCTTCGTAGTGATATTCCGGATCAATCGTAATCGGCAGATAAAGTTGCTGCGGATTCGCCTTGGAAAATCCTGCGTTGCGATCGGCGCTCCATTGCATCTGGTTGCGACAGCCGTTGCGATCTCCGAGATAAAAATTATCGCCCATCCCGATTTCGTCGCCGTAGTAGAGCACGGGTGTGCCCGGCATCGAGAAAAGGAGAATGTTGAGCAGTTCGATTTTGCGACGACTATTTGCGAGCAACGGTGCCAGCCGCCGCCGAATGCCGAGATTGATGCGTGCCGTTGGATCGTTGGCGTAAACCCGCCACATGTAATCGCGCTCCTCATCCGTCACCATCTCGAGCGTAAGCTCGTCGTGATTGCGCAGGAACATGGCCCACTGACAGTTATCCGGGATCGGTGGGGTTTGTTCGAGGATGTCGATGATGGGAAAGCGATCTTCCATCTGCAGCGCCATGAACATTCGAGGCATGAGCGGGAAGTGAAAATTCATGTGCGATTCGTCGCCGTTACCGAAATAGGCGACGGCATCTTCCGGCCATTGGTTCGCCTCCGCCAAAAGCATGCGACCACTGAACTGGGCATCAATGTGTGCCCGCAATTTTTTCAAATAGACGTGCGTCTCCGGAAGATTCTCGCAGTTCGTCCCTTCGCGCTCGTAGAGGTAGGGAACGGCATCGAGGCGCAAGCCATCGACCCCAAGCTTGAGCCAGAAATCGCAGACTCGCTCGACCACTTCGTGCACCGCGGGATTGTCGAAATTCAAATCGGGCTGATGCGAATAGAAGCGATGCCAGTAATATGATTTCGCGATCGGATCCCACGACCAGTTTGATGTTTCAAAATCTTTGAAGATGACGCGCGCGTCCTGGTATTTTTCCCGGCTATCGCTCCAGACATACACTTCACGTTCCGGCGAGCCCGCCGGAGCGCGACGCGATTTTTGGAACCACGGATTTTGATCGGAGGTGTGGTTGATCACGAGTTCGGTGATAACGCGCAGTCCGCGTTCGTGCGCCGCGTCGAGAAAGGCGCGGAAATCGTCGAGCGTGCCGTAGTTCGGATTGACGTCCAGATAATTGGCGATGTCGTAGCCGTCGTCCTTCAAGGGCGACGGATAAAAAGGGAGCAGCCAGATCGCGCTGATACCGAGTTCCTGGAGATAATCGAGCTTCTCGATCAGTCCGCGAAAATCGCCGATACCATCCGCGTTACTGTCGTGAAATGTCTTCACGTGCAGCTCGTAGATGATGGCATCCTTATACCAAAGCGAATCGGACATTGTCTGGGACTTTAGGCGCGATGCTGTAAGCGACGCAATGGGGAGTTGCATGTATCATCTCGCACGGCTCGGGGACGGACCCCCGGAAGTTCACACTTCAGACAGAGAGGTGTGACGCATCATGGAGGTCCTGATCGCCGTGTCATTCGGGCGGGCAAGGCGCCCGGTTGCAAAATTGGGCCTCCAAAACAGCCAAAGATTGATCTGCGCGCGTTTCATGACGAATTGTGAAAGAATGGAGCGTTGCCGATGACTGTGTTGGAGACGCATTATCACAGAAGGAATTGTTAACTAAAGTCGATATCGAACAAGGCCTGTGAAATCACAAAAGCCACCACCGCAAGAGGATGAGGAAGCAGAAGTGCTTGATCGGCGGCCGAGGTCGGCGGCTCCATTGCCATCGGGCGCGCCCAGCGACCTTGAATTGATGGAGGGCATTCAGCGAGAAGACCCAGAAGCTTTGTCGCAGCTTTACGATCGCTATAACGGCATTCTGAAAGCGCTAATCCTACGGGTGATCCACAACGAAGCGGAGGCAGACGACTTGCTGCAAGAGATATTCATGGAGATTTGGAACCAGGCCAAAAACTTCTCGGCCCAGAGAGGCAAACCCCTTGGTTGGATGGTAACGCTGGCGCGTCGCCGCGCAATCGACGGTTTGCGTAAAAAGCAAGCTTATGCCCGAGCAGAGGAGCGTTTACAGCAGGAGACTGAACAACAGCCCGATGCCTGGGTCCACAATTCGACGGAGGAAGAAATTCTCGGTGGCGACCGGCGCGTTTTGATCCGACGGGTCATCGGAGTGCTCCCGCCCGCGCAACAACAAGCCATCGAACTCGCATTTTTTCGCGGGATGAGTCAGCGCGAAATCGCCGCAAAAACGAATACACCACTGGGCACAGTGAAAACGCGCCTAGAATTAGGTCTCAAGAAGATTTACGACGGCCTGAAGGAGCTACGCGATGAGCTTTGAGGAATTTCAAAACCGCGCCCGCCTCCTCGTTGTCGGTGCGCTCGAGCCGGACGAAATGGCGGAATTCGAAAACGCGCGCCGCGAATTTGGTGAAAAAGCCGAGGCCTTCATCAGTGAATGCTACTCGCTAAGCGAGGCCTTTGCCTTGAGTTTGAAGCCGGCAAAAGCCTCCGATCAGATTAAAGCGCGATTAATGGAAATGGTGAAGAACCGGCAAGCGCATTAACGGCGCATCGCGCTTCAACTGTTTCCTTCCATCTCGCGTAAGATAAATTCCTGAAGAAAGCCGTAAAAGTTGACCTGAAACAGACTCAGGTCGCGTCGACTGCCCAGCGGCGAGCGATAATGGTCGCACAATTCGTGATCGCTAAATTGATAGGTGGCGGCGATTGCCAGCCGCGCCTGGTTTAATGCGTTTAACCATGCGTCTGTATGGGCCAACGGAATCCGCAGGGTACAATTAGCGAATGGCTTACCCGTGCATTGCAACTGTTCCAAATCCTGCCGCACCGTTTCCGTGGCCGATTGAAAAAGACGCCGCAGTTCCGGAACGACGTAAACTTTCCACTCGGAACACAAATCCTTTTCCTCCGACGAGGCGGGCGCACTGAAAAGACGCTCTTCCGCCGCTGGAGAATCTTTTGGCTGCGCGCTTTCCGGGACCTGCCTGAGCAACTCCGCCAAAAAAGGATCAAGCTCGCGAATCTCGAGGGCTTGATCCTGTCGGCAGATTTCCATCACACGGTTTTCTCAATGGTCGCGAGCAGGAGGTAACCATGCAGTTGCTGCACGTAAAGCTCGGCCCTTTCACGGACGCCGCTCCACAAAATTGATCGGCCGTTATTATGCACTTCCAACATGTGCTTTTCCGCTCTTTCTCGTGGATAACCAAAAACGCGCTGAAACACCATTGTCACATAACTCATCAAGTTCACCGGGTCATTGTGCACAATGACATTCCATGGCATTTCGATCTCCTGTTTGGTTGCTTCCTCCTTTTCAATCGTCGGCGCTTCCAGTGTCGCGCGGGGGAAATCGATTACCAGCGTGGCGGCGAATTTTGCCTCGTGTTTTCGGAGCAGCCGGCTCATGGAAAAGGTTACCACGCGGCCTTGTTCCTTCAAACGCTCAGGTCGCCAGGCTAGTCCCTTCTCATTAACACCGGCTTTTAGGCCGGTGCACACACAGCACGATCGCAAAGAAAGCCGTTTCAACGGCTTTACTCATTTCCACCAAGGCAAGCCACCGCCGAATGCACCGGCATTGACCGCAAGCCGTTAAAACGCCTCGTGTCCATTTTTGCGGAGAGGCACCCGCCTGAAGGCGGGGTGCTAATAAGAGTACGATCGACAGGCAGCGGTGCCTACCCGTTCGCGCCAGACCAACTTCCGCCGTCCTCACACAAGGAAAAAAACAATTTCCTTTGCAGCTGCAGCATCTGTTTCCGCTGGCGCGGCGCAACGTCATTGAATCCCGCGAGATGTAGCAATCCATGCAACAGATAAAGCCGAATTTCACCAGTGAGAGAGCTGCGAAACATTTTCGCCTGTCGCGCGGCTGTCTCGGCGCTCATCACGATTTCACCGTGCCGAAAGGTGAGCACGTCGGTAGGGCCGGCCAGGCCGCAAAATTCTTGGTGTAGCGCCGCCATGCGTCGGTCGCTCACGATTAAGACTGTGATCGCAGGCACGCACGCAATCTCGGCCCGAGGTCGCTTGTGTTCCCAGACGAGCGCGCAGGCGGTGTTCGCGAAACGCTGCATGCTGCCCGTAGAAACCCGAATGGTTCGCTGAACATTTCGTACCTCGATCGGCGGCGGCGTGCGATGTCTCATTCGCGCCCGGCATTCAATGATTTCAGCAGGGCATAAAGCTGCTCCAACCGAGGCATTGCTGTTCCTCTAGTGTCAGCACGACGTAGCGGTTCGCCCCAGATCGCTTCGACTTCGAGAGCGCGCCCGGCTTCAAAATCCAGGAGGGTCGATGGCTTGTAAGCGCCCATCGTTTCGGTGCGCTTCATATGTTCGACTGCAACATCTCCCGGCAAATTGTAGCCACAGCTCTTTGCTCCTTCGATTACTTCATTCATCAACGCGAGCGCGGCTGAATGGAGAGAATCATCGTGCAAAATCTCTTCGGTGGTGATCCCGCCGGCCGCGATCGTCAAGCCATTGAAAGGAATGTTCCAAATCAACTTGCCCCAGCGTTCCTGCATTAAATTATCAACCACCCGGCAGACCACGCCGCTCTCCTGGAATTCCCGGGCAACAGCGCGAGTGCGTGGCTTGGGAGGACCGGTGAATTCACCGATGGTCAGGTATCCATAATCGAGATGCTCAACCAGACCAGGAGAAATGCGGTTAAGGCAAATAAAACAAAGCCCGCCCATCACTCGATTGGCGCCGAAATGTCGAGCAAGAAAATCCTCATTCCCTAATCCGTTTTGCAAGCTGAGCAGGATTGTGCGCGGATGCAGTAGAGGGGGGATCAATTGCAGCAAGGCCTCGTTGTTCGTCGCCTTCAGCGCAATCATCACCAAGTCGCATGGTCCGATCGCGTCAGCGGTTTCGTAGGCGTGCACTCTGGCAATGTGAAAATTTTCCTTTCTTCCGCGGATGCGAATGCCCGATCGTTTAATTTTCGCGAATCCGCTTCTTAACAGGAAATGAACGTTGCGGCCGCCATGAGCGAGCTTGCCGCCATAAAAACTGCCAATCGCGCCTGTTCCGACGACGGCTATTTTCATTAAAACATTTAGCGATTTAGGGATTTAGCGATTTGATTTTGCAGTGCCGAGTGAGGCGGAAAAATTTTCAGCAGTTCCTCACACTCTGACATCAGCGATTCGACCACTCTCGGTCTCACGAGCTCGGATTCGACTAAGACTTCGAACCAAAAAAGCGTTTCGTCCGTTTCCTCGGTCACAATACTTTTCTTGGAAATGAAGTCGGCAGCTGAGCGTGCGCGACAACTCGCGCGATAGTTGGCCGCGAGTGATGTGCCCGATCGAAGGAACTGGCGACCAATGATGCGCGTCGCTTCGTCCTTCGGTAACCTGGCAAACGCTTTTATAACGCGAACCGCAAATTTCTTGGTTCTATTCTGCAGCTGTTTTGCTCGATTGAGTGTGTTCATTCCTCAATCGTTAAATCACGAATTCGCTAAATCGCTAAATAACTTCACGCCGGCGGCCGCGTCTCGGCCTGAAAGTTTCGTGTAATCAGGCGGGCGCCTTTATTGAAGGTCAAATAAGCCCAGGCCCATTGGACAAGCACGACTACCCGATTGCGGAATCCGACTAAAAACAGGATATGAACAAAGAGCCACGCTATCCATGCCGGCAATCCGCTCAGGTGCAGCAGGTGCAAGTCGGCCACCGCTTTGTGGCGGCCGATTGTCGCCATGCTGCCCTTATCGAAGTACCAGAAGCGCTGTGGTTTTCTACCCTCGCTCATCGCTAAAATATTACGCGCGGCTTGGCGGCCCTGTTGCATCGCGACCGGAGAAACGCCTGGCAGCGGCTTGCCATCTTTGCCGGTAAAGTTGGCCAAATCGCCAATCACCTGTACTTCAGGATGTCCGGGAATCGTTAGATCGTCTTGTACCACGACCCGGCCAACCTGATCGACCGAAACGCCGAGCGATTTGCCAACGAAAGACGCGTTGTTGCCCGCGGCCCAAATTTTCACCCGGCAAGGAATGAATTCATTGCCTACCTTTAGTCCATCTTCCGTTAGATCGGTGGCGTGCACTCCGGTGCGAATTTCCACGCCGAGATCGCGCAACTGTTTCATTGCACTGACCCGCAAATCCTCGGGAAATGCGGCCAGGACCTGTGGCTCGCCTTCGATTAAAACGACACGGGCACTGGATGGGTCAATGTGGCGGAAATCGCGCGCCAAAGTGTAACGCGCGATCTCGGCAATTGCTCCAGCCATTTCGACTCCGGTAGGTCCACCACCGATAATGACAAAAGTCATCGCGGCCGCGCGCGCCGCAGGATCGGAAAGTTTTTCGGCGTATTCGAATGCGAGCAAAATGCGGCGCCGAATTTCCACTGCATCTTCCAGGCTCTTCAAGCCTGGGGCAAGACGTTCCCATTCCGGGTGACCGAAATAGGAATGGCGTGCGCCGGTCGCAAGAATCAAATAATCGTAGGAGAGATCGAGATCGCCTGCATGAACGATGCGCTTGTTCACATCAATCGATTGCACTTCGGCCAGGATGACTTCGACGTTCTCGCATTTGTGCAGAATCGCCCGCACCGGCGCGGCGATGTCGGCCGGCGAGAGCGCGGCGGTGGCGACCTGATAAAGGAGCGGCTGGAAGAGGTGGTAATTAGTGCGGTCGACGACAGTGAGCTGAACGTTCTCGCAGGCTAATTTTTTCGCAGCTTCCAGACCGCCAAAGCCCGCGCCGACGATCACGACGCGCGGAAGCTTCTTCTCAGCCATGGCAACAATCTTGCGAGATTGCACCTGATCGCAGCAATTTTATTTGCCGCCCGTCCTGAGACAAATCCTGTGGCTCAAGTTCACTGAGCTAAATCCGCGAGGGAGAGCAAATAGAAGTTGTCACCCAATCGACTGCCGCTATCTTGCACGCCCTATTCCTAAGCCGATCGCTCGCAGTAAGACCCGCAAATCGGTCGCAAAACGTTTTAAAGTGACCGCTTCGGGCAAGGTCCTTCGCTCACGCGCGTCACGACGTCATCTCATGTCCGCCAAAAACGCGAAGAAAAAACGCCAACTGGCGAAGATGGGTCGCGTGCACAAAACCGATGTCGCGCGGATCAAAGCCAACTTGCCCTTCGTATAATTAGCGTGATCGGGATCACC
>Ga0193719_10000986_pt1 | contig 11097 bp, 13 predicted proteins | sample U2a2metaG_FD_160103 | JGI IMG/M metagenome (GOLD analysis project Ga0193719, IMG submission 160103) | Soil microbial communities from a riparian zone of the East river system, Colorado, United States - U2a2 | ecosystem: Environmental > Terrestrial > Soil > Riparian zone | place: USA: East... | reverse complement strand
TGATGAATGAAATCAAGGCGGAGACAAAAGGCGTGATCGCGGACGTTGTCGCCGAAAATGGGAAGCCGGTGCAATTCGGCCAGGTGCTGTATCGCGTGCGGTAATGCAGCGCGTTTATTGTAGGGTAGGCCTCTCGCCTGCCACCGATCTGACTTAGGCAAGCGGGAGCGCTTGCCCTACAACTGATGTTTGAGAAAGTTTTAATCGCGAACCGCGGCGAGATTGCATTACGCGTCATTCGCGCCTGCAGAGAACTTGGCGTTCGCACCCTCGCGGTCTATTCGGAAGCGGATGTCGATTCGCTCCACGTCCAACTGGCGGATGAATCGATTTGCATTGGCGCGCCGCCAAGCTCGGAAAGTTATTTGAAAATCGATCGCATCATGAGCGCCGCCGAAGTGGGCGATGTCGACGCGATTCATCCCGGTTACGGATTTCTGGCCGAGAACGCGCATTTCGCCGAAGTATGCGAGAGCTGTAACATTCATTTCATCGGGCCGCCGGCCAGGGTGATGCGGGCGATGGGCGATAAAAATCTGGCGCGCCAATTTGCGCGCAAAGCCGGCGTGCCGGTCACGCCCGGAAGCGACGGCGTAGTTACGGAAGAACACGACGCGCTCAAGGTCGCGAAGAAAGTCGGCTACCCGGTGATGATCAAAGCAGTCGCGGGCGGGGGAGGACGTGGCATGCGCGCAGCCCACAACGACGCTTCATTTCTCCCAGCCTTTCATGCCGCGCGCATGGAAGCAGACAAAGCTTTTGGGAACAGCGACGTTTACATCGAGAAACTGATCGTCAATCCGCATCACATCGAATTTCAGATCGTGGCGGACAAGCACGGTCACGTCGTGCATTTGGGTGAACGCGATTGCTCCATCCAACGGCGCAACCAAAAAGTGATCGAGGAATGTCCTTCGCCGCTCATGACGGAGGGGTTGCGGAAGAAAATGGGGCACGCCTGCGTGAAATTGGCGCAATCGGTCGGTTATCAAAATGCCGGCACGATGGAGTTTCTGGTCGATAACTCCGGCCACTTCTATTTCATGGAAATGAACACGCGCATTCAGGTCGAGCACACCATCACGGAGGAGGTTTACGGGTGCGACCTGGTGAAAGAACAGATTCGCATTGCGGCGGGCGAGCGTCTTTCCCCGCACATCGCTCGCGCTGTGCCGCGTCTGCACGCCATCCAATGCCGGATCAACGCCGAGGATCCGGCGAAAAATTTCCAGTCCTCGCCGGGGAAAATTGCGTTTTATTACGCCCCGGGCGGCCGCGGCATTCGAATCGATTCTCACGCTTATACCGGTTACGTCGTGCCGCCGTACTACGATTCGTTAATTGCAAAATTGATCGCGGTGGGAGCATCGCGCAGATCGACAATCGAGCGGATGCGCCGCGCACTGGATGAGTATTACATCACCGGAATCAAAACCACAGTCGGATTCCACGGCGCAATCATGCGCAGCATGGAATTTCGCGAGGGGAAATACGATACCGGCTTTGTCGAGCGGCTGATGAATTCGGACAAATTCGAATTAATTGCAACGCCCGGCCGCCTGCACGAATAAGGTGCGCTCGCTCGCGGACGCCCTTCTTTACGCGATCATTGATCTCGGCTATGTCAGTGCTGAAAATGCGCCCGCAATTTTAGAAAAATTGATCGCCGGCGGAGTCGACCTCGTGCAGTTGCGCGGCAAGAATCGTAGTCTCGACGAATTGAGCGCGCTCGCGGAAAAGCTCCTGACGATGTCGCCGAAGATTCCGCTTATTGCCAACGATCACGCTGAGATCGCGCAACGGGTGGAAGTGCAGGGTGTGCACGTGGGTCAGGATGACGATTCAATCGAAAAGGTGCGTGCGCAGATCAAACGACCAATCGTCGTCGGCAAATCAACTCATAGCATCAAACAAGCTGTCGCCGCCGAGCGCGAAGGCGCTGATTACATCGGCTTCGGCCCAATTTTCTCCACTCCCACCAAACCCGATTACTCGCCAATTGGTCTCACCCACATTCGCGAAGTCCACGAGCGAGTTTCCATTCCCATTTTTTGCATCGGCGGAATCAAATCGGAAAATCTCCCGCAAGTAATCGCCGCCGGCGCTAAACGCGTCGTCATCGTTTCCGGCTTATTGCAAGCGAACGACATTGCCGGATATGCGAGAGCTTGTAAAAAATCACTGCGAAACCAGGTCATATGAGTTTGCTCGTCGTCGGTTCCATTGCGCTCGATACGGTCAAAACACCGGTCGAAGAGCACGCCGATTTACTCGGCGGTTCTGCTTCCTACGCCGCGCTCAGCGCCAGCTTTTTTACCCCGGTGAATTTGGTGGGGGTGGTGGGGGATGATTTTCCGGAGAGCGAATTCGAGTTTTGGAAATCGCATCGGATCGACACGACGGGAGTGCAACGGGTCAACGGGAAAACCTTTCGCTGGTCAGGTGAATACGCCTGGGACCTCAATACGCGCGAGACGCGTTCGGTCGCGCTGAATGTTTTCGAAACGTTTTCCCCGGCGCTGCCGGCAAACTATCGGGCCACACCCTTTGTTTTGCTGGCAAACATCGCGCCAAAATTGCAATTGCACGTGCTCGATCAAATGGAACGGCCGCGTTTTGTGGTAGCCGACACGATGGACCTTTGGATTGAAACGGCTCGCGCCGATCTCGATGCTCTGCTGCGGCGAGTTGATCTGTTGATTCTGAACGACAGCGAAGCGCGCGAGATGACGAAAGAAACAAGCCTGATTCGGGCCGGACGAAAAATTCGCGGATACGGTCCGCGCTATGTTGCGATCAAGAAAGGCGAACATGGTGCGCTGCTTTTTGGCGAAGACGAATTTTTCAGCGCGGGCGCTTATCCGCTGGAAGATATTCACGATCCAACCGGGGCAGGGGACACCTTTGCCGGCGGTTTCGCCGGTTACCTGGCGGCGCACGTGCGGGAAAACGTGACCTTCGATGTAATGCGGAAATCGGTGATCTATGGAAGCGTGCTGGCGAGTTTTTGCGTGGAAGCGTTCAGCCTCGAGCGCCTGCGCAAATTGACCCAGGACGAAATTGCTGATCGGTATCAGATGTTCAAGTTAATGAGTCAATTTGAAGCCCTGGCGTGAAAGAGAAGGCGGGACGCGCATCGCTGCCAAGAACCCCGGCGCCCTTCTTTATTTCTCGATTAGTTGGTAGACGTCCCCATGCTCAGCGTGTCGGGCGCAAGGCGAATTCCCTAAGCGTCACTCTAATTTTCCTCTTAAACCACCGCGGATTCGCTTCGATTTCGACGCTTTTCACGATCTTTCCAGCGGGCCCTGAGCTAAAATTGACGACATCATTCAAGCTTTCGAGCAACGGGCTTAGGAGAAACTCGCTGCCGATAATCGACGGCACTCCTTTGTAAGTCTTCACTTCTCCTGAAGCGAGCGTGAGATGCAGTAGGACGGGCGCGGGCCGGTAGAAAAAATTACGAAGTTTGCCGACTAAGGAATACCTTATTTCGAAAGCCGCAGTCTGAAAGGTAGGTATTTCGATCCTTTGCCCAGTCTCTGTTTCTCTGACGACGGCTGGTGATGGCACGCGAGAGTCTTTCATGCGCCGAAACAGGTAACAATCTGCTTCGCCCGTGACGGGCTCGTAGTGCGCGAGCATCTTGAGAAATGCCGCGCCGTCATCCGCGGTAGGTAGTCTTGCGTCGCGTTCCTCCCAAGTTGCTAAAATGAATTCAGGTGCCCGGGTTCCTTCGAAAAACACGGCGTTCGCGGCCAGAAGCTTTGGCGTATAAGCCGAGTATGTTTGGAAAATAGGGCGAGGGCGCCAGTTGAGTTTATTGAAGATCGCCTTGCGCTGGTCCCCTCTAACATCAACTGAACCGGTTCCAATTATCTCGCGCAAGCGTGGCAGCGCGAAGCGCCTCTCGAGCTGGAGATACTGCTGATCGAGTTGATGATGTAGCTTCAGCGGCCGAATGAGCGCGACCGCTTCACCTTTCCAACGACTTAGGAGCATTGGCATCGAGATCGACGACTGACAAATGAGCAGAGCTACGAATGAGAGCGCAATTCCGGCCTTTTGTGGCCACGGCCTCCGAAGAAGGATGAAAGCAAAAGCTGCGAAAACGAAAAACCCAGCGGCGTGGTAGATGTCCTGTCTGACAAAGGCATGCTTAAACGAGAGAAAACCGGTCGCGCCGAGGGCGAAAACCACCGCATAGCGCGATCGCGAGCTGGCAACGGCGAGCATCAATAGGACAATTAACGCGAGAACCAGCTCTTTCGTTGAACCGGCTTGCCACATTGCATCCCCATAACCACTCGTAATCTGCCAGGATGTCGAAAGGTAACGCGGAATGTTATCCACTCGCTGTCCGAGTATCAGCCAACCAGCGAGAAAAGCTCCGCCGAAGGAAATGAGAGCGTAAAGCGAGCGGCGATCGATCGTAACGATCGCGATGAGAACCACCGCAAGCAGCAGGAAGGTGAACTTAGTGAGCGCCAGCAACCCACATAAAAGACCAAAAACAGTTCCAGGAAGATAGATACTTCCCGCTAACAGAGAGAAAACATAAATAGCATCTGGGGTCGGCGGCAAGAGCAGTGAAAGCAGCGCCGCGAAAAGAAAAAAGAACAACCTATCGCGGAATCTCAAAAACGACTGAGATATTTTCCAAAGTATCGCGACAAAGAGAAGCTTAATGGCGACTTCCCAGCCGTACTTGAGCCAGTAGAGTGCCGGATCGTAGCTTGTGGTCAGGACGTAACCGAACGGCCCATAAGTAAAGATGTAATCGACTCCAGCCTGGAATTTGTGCCGGAGATAATAACCGAAAGGCAGCTCCCATGTTGGATCTCTGCCTTCAGCAACAAGGGGAAGATCGAGTGAACTGATCCAATCGAGCAGCGCAGCGAGAATGAGGGCGATGTATTGCCGAGGCCCGACGATCACCTTGCCGGTCTATCGGAGGCATAGCACCGATTCAAGTTTTGTTGATCGCGAACGCATGCTAGGCTTTAGATTACCTGGGTCAGCCTTTTGGCCCCCTACTGGAAATTGTCAGCCGTTCAACGGAACCACGATGTCCGCGGGAAACGCTCAGCGTCGAATTATCCCCAGAACATTCGCGGCGGCAGCTCTTATTCAAGGCGAACGACGCCGTGCGCCGCTCATTTGAGGTAAAGTCGCTTGATGAAATGGATGATCTATGCGGCAATTTCTTCGCTCGGTTTGGCGAGCACATTGGCCGGTGACGATTCGCCTGTGGGAACATGGAAAACGTTTGATGATAAAACGGAACGGCCGAAGTCAATTGTGCGAATCACCCAGCAGGATGGCGAGCTCAGCGGAAAAGTCCTGCAGGTGCTCGAATCCCCGGAGGGACCGCACCCGCTTTGTCGACGGTGCGAAGGCGAGCGGAAAGATCAACCGGTCGAAGGCATGACAATTTTGTGGGGAGCGAAAAAGGATGGAGCTTCGTGGGGAGACGGGCAAATTCTTGATCCGGAGAACGGCAAGATTTATCGCGTCACGCTTACTCCTCTGGATGGCGGGCAAAAACTCGAAGTGCACGGGTACATTGGCGTATCCGTGATCGGTCGCAGCCAGACCTGGCAACGGCAGGAGTAGCAAAGCGTTCGAACATGATGAGTCATTTCAAAGGATTAACGTGAAACTAACGAGACGCTGGCTTCTTATTTTCATTTTAGCAGGCGTAGCGACTGCGCCTTGCCTGGCAGCCACGCCATGGGTCACGCTGCAAGGCGGTCATTACCTGATAAAACGACCAAACGACGGGGATAGCTTCCACGTGAGTGTGGAAGGACATGAATACATCTTCCGGCTTTATTTTGTGGACGCGCCCGAAACTAGTGCTGAATTCCGCGATCGAGTAAAGGAACAGGCGGCATACTTCGGAGTCACGGTTGATCAGGTGCTACAGGTTGGGGAGCTGGCCAAACAGTTTACCCGCGAAAAACTCTCCGATGCATTTTTGGTGCGGACGTGTTGGGAAGACGCTGGTGGTCGAAGCCGAATGCAGCGCTTCTATGCCTTTGTGCAAACGCGCACCGGCGATCTGGGCGAGCAGTTGGTGGAGAATGGTCTCGCCCGGGCCCATCCTGCCACGGCCAAACCCGAAGGGTTAACGTCAGCTGCGGCCGAATGGAAAAATCTGATCAAACTGGAACACAAGGCGAAGCGGGAAAAGGTCGGTGGTTGGGGAGCTAACGAGGAACGGATAACAGCTCGAGCGCAACAACCGGAAAGCGAAAAAGGAATTGATCCATTCGACAAATTTTTTCACCCCGCCGGTGAGACGCCGGTGAAGGCGGCAGCGACACCCGTCGCCAAGGTGGGGACTACGCCATTACCTTCCGAGGAAACCACCCCTTCCGGTTTCCCGGCTCCAACCAAACTCGACGTCAACACCGCGTCGGAAACAGAGCTTGAGAATATTCCTGGAATCGGCCCATCCATCGCCGAACGGATCATCGAGGCGCGTCCATTCAAAAGCGCCGACGACCTGCAACGGGTCAAAGGAATCGGCGCCGGCAAACGATACGAAAAGATACGGCCATTCTTTAATTAAAGCAGCGTTGAAAAGGGCCGACCGCGGACTCTCGTGAATGTGCACGAATGAAATTTCGGAGGCAGGCAATGAATTACGGACCACTGACTACGGACTCCGGTGGGTTCCTGATCCCAGATGCTAGATCCTCGATTCTGAATATCCCTGGGCCCTGAGTCGCGAACCTCTGCGATGCTTCAAGCTTCCTGATACCAGACAAGTGATGACTGATAACTCGGCGCCTCCGGCGTCGATGAAGCGGAACGATTGCTACGACCTACCACGGGTTCGTCGAAGCCGGCACGACCACTTCATTGCTAAGCCCGCTATTTGTCGTCATGCTGTAAGCGGTCACGGCGACATAATATTTCGTTTCCGAAAGAGTGAGGGATGTGGTCAGCACATTTTTCACGTCGCGGACACTCTGGTAATTATGGCTGCCGGTGCCCCAAAAAATCTTATATCCTACGACTGCAGCTGACGGCGAAGCCTTCCACGCGAACTTGACGGTTCGCGTAGCTGCATGAAGCGCTTGGGTTGAAATCAAACTTACGAGGACGATTAACAGGTGGTGATAGAAGCGGGATGACATCGGAGCAGCGGGAGTAGAATGTTTGTAGGGTTGACATATTAGTCCCGGGGGCCAAGCCGCTGACCGTAGCGACAGCATCCGTATGCACAACAAGAATTTTGATAAACTTCCAGCTTTTTGAAACACCTGATACGAATTAGTTATGGTAATTTGTGTGGACGCACAGATGTTGACATGCTATATCCAACTGACACACCCGTTTACGCGATACGAATTAAATCTAATCTTATGAATATTATAAAAGCCCTGCCAGCCCTCGTCTTATATCTTCTTGCAACTCCTTTCAGCCATGCGGCCCTCACTCCAATCGGACCGCTCGATTTCGCTCCCGGCGCTACCAGGCTCGATTTCGCTACTCTCTCCACCGGCACCGAGGCGAATGGCCTCGTTCTTGATGCTGTTCTGTTTCAAGTGACAGAGAACGGTGTCGCCACCAGTGGAATCGTCGTCGTTGATGCGCTTGACGGGCCTGGAACAACCGGAAACATTACGCCACCCAACTTGCTCTCGCTGTCGGATCCAAATGGCGTTGCCCTGATTGTTTCGCTCCCGAATCTCGCCACTCAGTTCGGCTATGGATACGCCCTTGCGGTCCGGGAGTCTGTTCCGGCAGCCACTACCATCGATCTCTTTGCGGGATCGACACCGATCGGCAGCATTTCCTTTACGGGGATTCCCGATCCGAAATTCACTGGGGGTTTTGCCGGCGTTGCTAGTGATACGCCATTCGATCGTGCCGTCCTAACGTTCTCCGACGTGGGTGATGCGTTTGCGGTCGATAATGTGACCTTTGCTGCGAACAGAGCTTCGGACGAAGGAATGACCTTGATTCTCTTGTCGGCTGGCGTTTCTGTTCTGCTTTTTGTGCGTGCCCGTCGCAGGGATACCCGATTCTCCTATCACTGATGGCTGATGATTGATAGCTGATGGTTGGGGCTAATAGCCCGACAAGGCAGGTTAGTGCGTCCTTTAGGGTATCAAATTTGCCGCCGGCTGATGTCTTCCGCAACGCTAGGAACATTCTGCACCGCTTTGTTGAAGAACTGCACCGATAACAAATTGCCAAGCGCATAGCTCGGAAAATGGCCGAAAGCGCCGTGTGATCAGTGAATGTTTTGTAACCTCCCTTCTTTATTGGGCGGTGGGACGATGCCAAAGAACTGGTCCTAACCGCGCGCTCCATGCGCCGGGCAAATCAGCTACCTTGAGTTTCCGGTAGTAATTCGAATTCCAATTCGAAGCGCAGTATAATATCAGGTTGTAAATCGCTTCGTCGGCTTTTATACGGATAAATTGCCGAAGGTCCACCGTATTAACCGCCCGATAAAAGGGTTTCGACTCGACATCGGCAAACTGCGCAGGAACCGTATCCTTCAGCTTGGGATAGGCCACCGCCAAAACCTCGGCTACGCCAAACAACGTTTTCCCACATTTTCGATTGCGACTCGGCAACGGCGTCCGATTCGGCGTCTAAATCGGAAAGATATGTACCTTCAACCGATGTGATAACCAAAAAGGCGTCGCTACCGCACTGCCTTTTCATAAACCGCCTGCGTCTTTATCTTCTTGTAGCGTAAGGCTGGATAGAAAAGGTGAGCCTCGATCCGTTTGGTATTGCTTCGCACCGATATCGCCTCCGCGCCGATGTTTTTTGCCCAGGATTCCGCTTCCTCAATCAACCGGCGAGCAGTCCCGCTGCGACGCGACGAAGATGACACGACCAAGCCGAGAATTTCCACCCGAAAACCCACTTCAATAATGCAAACCCGATGCGCCTGGATAAACCCGATTGCCTTGTCGCCCGCGTCCACCGCGACTAGCAGCAAATCCGATTCGCCAATCGCTCGAAGACGCGCCCGTATCGCCTTGGTCTCGTTAGGATAACCCAGCTCGCCCGCCAGCGTCGCCACCACTTCGGCATCCGTCTCCGCCATTCGTCGAATTCTTAATGTCTCGCTCATGATGGAACAAATAATTGATGACACGCAACGCAACCCTCGCGCAGTCGGGCATCTACCTCCGTTGCCGCCCGAAATTTCAATTCGTTACTCACTGCTCGTATTCACATCTCGCATCTCAACGCTCAACTCCCTGGCTCTTGCCCCAACGCGCTGAGATAAGAAAATGAAAACGCCTGGTGGCGAGAATATCTCGACTCACCAGGCGTTAATTTTTCTAAGCTTGGACGTTATGCGCCAAGCAAGTGTCTTCCGGACTTCTTAGTCGCGGTCGGTGACAATGACCTTATCAACCAGCATGTCGTCCCCACTTTTGAGGTAGTGAACGCGAACCTTCGAATCTTTTCTAATTTTCGAAGGCTCAATTACCCGTCCGTCGGCGGTTTGGTAGGTGACCGTCTTGCTGAACTTGTAGTGCGCAGGTTCGCCGGCCTCCGTCTTCAGCACTATTGTCTGGCCCGGAGTGAAGTCGGTGACGGTGCCGAAACTTTCGGTCGTCGTGGCCGTGGTTTCAGTTGTTCCAGCGCTTCCCGTCGCCATGGTGGTCGAAGGCGAGGAGGATGTTTGTCCGTATGCTACTAAACCCATGAGGGCGGTAGCAAACGTGACACTAAGGAATAATTTAATCATACTAAACTTTCTAGTTTACCAAGTTGCTGCAGTGATCGCAGCTAAAGGCCACCCGGTTCGTGCTTCCCAAGGAATTGGGCAAACCAAATAGGTAAATGGATGCGGCAATTCCCCAGTATACCCAATAAAAACTCTTTTGCAACCTCAACTATTTCCATGAACCGGGCGTAGGGATACGACGCACCAGCGCGTGCCGTGAAATTAATTCGCGATTCCGTGCAAGGAATTCAGGAACGTGTGCGATAGTATCTTCAACACGTGAACAGAATTCACTCATAATCTCCGATCATTCCAAGTGCATCTTAAACAATTACACGAAATACTCCGTGATGCCGAGGTCGCCAATGCCATCTCTTTAGTCGTGCGCGGACATCGTATGTCCGAGGATCAAACCGAGCGAGCTTTAACTGAATTGCATGTTCCGCGCGCAGCAAACGTCGCCGGGATTACACATCACGCTTTTCCGACGCAGCTTTTGCTCTGTAATTATCAGGGCGAGATTTGGTCGGCAGTTGCTCGACTTAACGCTTAGTCCGCCAATTCTGAGCGGCACGAACATGGAACCAACTCATTCCCAACACCGCGCCCTTGCCCTCGCACAACAACGAAGTTCGGAACGTCGCGCCGCATTTTTGCGGCAACGTACGGCAGCAGCAAATCAATCTCCCGATCGCCGGCGGCAAGTTTCTGCCGGCGCACGGATCGTAGCGCGAGTTCATCGAGATAATGGTGTCTGAGTGGCGGCGGGTTAGCCGAAACTCGCGCCTTCTGAATCTGACTGTTGCCAGCAGCGGCTTTCTTTTTTATCGAAAGTGACGCCCGGGGACTGAGCGATCGGTGCAGTTGCAACTTTCATTTAACGACAATTGGGAAAACATCCTCGTCCATTAAAGAGAGCCTATCTATATCTATGTTTAGATGTAGATTATGGACGCGATGCCTATTTACGTTTACGAAACTAGCGACCTCGCAAAGCCGGTGCGGCGTTTCGAGCTTAGACAAAGCTTCCACGACGAGCCGCTCCGAGTTGATCCCAAAACGGGTGAAGCCGTGCACCGCATCATCTCTGGCGGTTACGGAGTTCTCGTCCGCGGCGGATCGACTGGGCCGTCAGTCGGAAGCTGCGGCACACATTCGGACTGATCTGGACTCCCGAACTTCAGAAGTCGCGACTTCTCTCGTCTCCCGACCATGCTTCACGCTCTTCGCTGCGTCTGATAGCGATAACGCGGTGCGTTGAGCTGCAAAACAGAAAAAGCCGCCGAGGCATTCCTGCGCCCCGGCGGCTTCTCGTTAATGATTCAGCTTTTCGTTTTAGGACATTCCGAGCGAATCGAGTGTCGGCTCATCGATCACGGCCG
>Ga0193719_10000985_pt1 | contig 11110 bp, 18 predicted proteins | sample U2a2metaG_FD_160103 | JGI IMG/M metagenome (GOLD analysis project Ga0193719, IMG submission 160103) | Soil microbial communities from a riparian zone of the East river system, Colorado, United States - U2a2 | ecosystem: Environmental > Terrestrial > Soil > Riparian zone | place: USA: East... | reverse complement strand
GACTTCATTCCGAGTAGGAGGAAGGCAACACGGTGGCCACTCTAATCGCGAGTGGACTATCGCTCCCGCGTAGTCTGAGAACCCGCGCGCGCTGAGAAACAACATGCACGAAAACCGGGAGATCTCCAGGACGCCTTGGTCTGATGAACAAGGCCGGTCCGCGAAGGCTACAAGCCGCACGGTGCACATGTACGCGCCGGAGAAGTCGGACGGTGCCGCGCTAGGCGTGCGGGTGCGCACACGGTGACCGCGAGAACGTATGCTCTCGACGTTCAACCCAGAGCCCATGCGCCGAAAGTCCTCAAGTAGGTACGCGTACTCCTCTTCAGCGCTCGTGACGCGTATCGTTTGCGCTCAGAGGCGTGACCCGGCTTCCTCGGGCACGTCCTCTCGATTGAAGGCTTAGGCCTCGGCAATGGCCGCGATGGACACTCTCATGCCAGGGATTCGAACGGGTAACTTCGCGGCGGGTTCGTCGGAAACCACTTGACCCACTCTTCGTTCATTCCGGTGAAGTCTGCTTCCTCAAGAAGGATGACCGTGACACTCGCGACCCGCTCGAGGGAAGTGCCTGCGGCTTTGAGGATGGCAGACACATTCTTCAATAAAACTGCTTGTGCCGCACGCCATCAGCATCGGCGGAAATTTGAAAACGGCCTCCCTTTTCGTCATCCAGGATCGCTCCGAAAATGCTGGGCGAACTAAAGCGTGGGTAACAGTACCAGTCGATCGAGCCGTTCATACCTACCTGCGCAACCGTGGCGCATGTTGCCGATGATTCCATAGTTCTCGATAGGCTGATAGGACGTCGTTGTGTTCCTCCTTATGCTCCGAATTGGGCTATTCGGGCAGCGACAGATGTCCGTATTCTTCGCAAAAGTGACAATTTTTGCAAAAACGACGTCGGGTGGAAATCGATCATCCTGAAGGCGACGCTCTGGATGCAGCCGTATGCTGCGAGGGAGATTTCTAGCTTGTGTGTGCAGCGACTTTCTTCCAGACAATGTGCACATTGCCCCATTCCGTCTCGGCATCGAGAATCAACTGATCGCCGTCGAAGCGGAAATGCCGAATCTGCTCCGTGCCGACAAGGTTGGGGAACCAACTTCCCTGAATGTGATGCACAACCGCCTTGTTGACTACGTCAATCGAGAAGGTCCCGAAGTACCCGAAGTAATTGCCCCACGCACTGGATTTGTCCTCGGTCGTTGCCTGACGCCAGTCTTCGCTGGCGAATCGCGGCGAGCCAGGACGCATGAGCTGTGCCGACATGTGCCCATCTCGGGTATACGTGAGTTGACCGATCGCATTTGGGCCAAGCGGATAGCTCACACCGCCGGCCGCATCGCGTTCTTCCCATGAGACCAAACTCCAGGTTCCCATGAGCCTGTCTCTAGTCGTGTTGATATTGCGTTCACGCTCTGCAAGCACGGGAGTAGGAAGCAGCAGCTCTCCACTAATCAATGCCGGCCGAAACCAGCCGCAAGCCTAGGTCCTAGTGGCGATATTATCATCACCCATCACCATGTTTGCGCATCGAAAGAGTTTGGTTTCTCCGCTTACAGTGTTGCGGGGAGAAAGGCAGAAAACAACATGATTGAACGGAAGCTCACGCTCGCAGAGATCATGCTTATCGCCGGAACCCGTGTTGCACTGGGCGCCGGGATCGGTCTCTTACTTTCCAGCAAATTAAACAATGACCAGCGTAAAGCAGCAGGAATGGCTCTGACACTGATCGGTGGCTTTACCACCATTCCATTGGCCTTGAATGTCATTGGAAAAAGGGGCACGACCACGACCGAGATCAGGCCAGCTGCATAGGTCAGAGGAGAAGAACGACAGCAAGGCGGTCAGCGAGGAATGTGGCTGCCCCGCGAGTCGCTGCGGACGGTGAAACAAACTGAATTGTCGGATATCGACTGTGGCGCGGTGAGCATCTCAATTAAGCGCCCAACGATTTGTTTGGGAAAGGTGCGTCATGACTGCTGCGGACGTTCTTATCGAATCGCTGATGGACTGGGGTGTTGAGGTAATTTTCGGGCTCCCCGGTGATGGGATCAATGGAATCATGGAATCACTTCGTACCCATCGTGACAAAATGCGATTTGTTCAGGTACGCCATGAAGAAGCGGCCGCATTCATGGCTTGTGCTTACGCGAAATTCACCGGCAAGTTGGGAGTTTGTCTGGCGACCTCCGGTCCTGGAGGCATTCATCTTCTCAATGGACTTTACGATGCCAAAACTGGACGGCCAGCCCGTCTTGGCGATCACTGGGCTGCAATTTCACGATCTGATCAGTACATATACACAACAAGACGTTGTACTCGACAAACTGTTCATGGACGTATCCATTTTCAACGAGCGGGTCGTGGGACCGACCCACGTAGAAAACCTTACAGATCTCGCATGCCGTACAGTATTTGCATATCGTGGTGTGGCTCACCTGACAATCCCGGTTGATGTGCAGGAGGAGGAAGTCAAGAAGCGCGAACGTTCGCGGCGAAACGTGCCCCATCACACCTCTGACATCTACGCACGTAGTGCCCGCCTTCCCGCCCGGATGGAGCTTGAAAAAGCAGCTGGAGTCTTGAACCAGGGGAAAAAAGTTGTGATCCTCGCCGGGCGTGGAGCGCTTAGGAAACGCCGGAAATTCTCGGTGCCCCCATCGTCAAAGCTTTGCTGGGCAAGGCAGCCGTACCCGATGACAGCCCGTATACCACCGGGGTCATCGGTTTGTTGGGTACTCGCCCTTCCCAAGAGCGATGGAAAAGTGACACCTTGCTGATGGTTGGAACTTCGTTCCCCTACATCGAGTTCATGCCCAAACCGAAGCAGGCACGCGGTGTTCAGATCGATCTCGATCCGAAGAGGATTGGCCTGCGGGTCCCAGTCGAGGTAGGGCTTATTGGAGATAGCCGCAATACGTTACGCGAGGTAATTTCTGTACGACCGGAGTTTTCTTGAAGCCGCACAAGTCGGGATGAAAGAAACGCAGGGCACCCATGAAGCCTCAAGTGGTCGCGTGGGAACTGGGAAAGCGGTTGCGAGATGATGCCATAGTGAGTTGCGACAGCGGACCATTACCACTTGGTGGGCTCGACAGATTCCCGCTCGCCGGGACAGATTCATTCTGTCTCCGGCAATCTCGCATCTATGGCGTGCGGCTTGTCCTACACAATTGCAGCACACGTAGCGAATCCAAACCGCCAATGTGTAGCTTTCGTGGGTGATGGCGGATTTTCCATGTTGATGGCCGATTTTGTCACTGCCGTGAAATACAAACTTCCTATTAAGGTTGTAATTATCAAGAACAACACTTTTAAGCAGATCAAGTGGGAACAGATGGTCTTCCTGGGAAATCCTGGATACGGCGTTGCCCTTCAGCCCATCGACTTCGCCTCATTCGCCCACGCTTGCGGCGCAATTGGTTTCACAGCGGAAGATCCAGGTGAGTGTGGTCAGGTTCTCGATGAATTCTTGAATGCTCCCGGACCGGCCGTGTTGCAGGCTGTTGTAGATCCGTTCGAGCCACCCATGCCAGCGAAGGTCAAAGCTGAACAAGCTCTGCATTTCGCCGAATCGCTGGAGCGTGGCGAACCTAACCGAAAGAAAATTGTTCTCACTGCGATCTCGGACAAGACACGAAGACACTAGCCAGAAGCAGGACAATGAGAGTCACGACGGCCACTATGCCACGTTTCTTCCAGGAGGTGCGATGACGGTCGGCAGGGACAGGCCGCCGGTCACTCGTGGGCAAAGCCAGCGAAGTTGCGTCGCTCTGGACCTTCGGAGTCGAATGGGAGCGCGGCAGGGATTCGAGCGCGGAAGAGCTCTCGCTTCCTTGCGGCGAAACCACCGTTCGCCGAAACAGGCTCGATGGCACCGATGAATCTATAGCCGCGTCGTGGGAGGGTCTCGATGTAACGGGGTTTTTCGGCGGAGTCTCCCAGAGCTTCACGGAGACGGTTCACCACCACGTTCAATCCCTGATCGTATTCCACAAAAGTGTCTGAGGGCCAGAGCCGTTCGCGAAGGTCGTCTCTGGTGACCAACTGCCCGGGCCGCTCCAATAGCACCGACAAAACCAGAAAAGATTGGTTCGGCAGCCGCAACTTGTTTCCGTTTTTGCGGAGTTCCTGCGTCGTAATGTCGGCTTCAAAGGGCCCGAAGCGCATGATCTTAGGTTGTGAGTCGGTCGGGTTCATCTCCTTCTGCCAAATCTTAACAAACTTGCGCCGCGGAGATACACGGGTGATCAGAGTTAAGCCTTCTGCTGTCAATCGATTACGGTGTGAGGCACATGTAATTCAGATGCTAGGCAGCATTCATTGTCATTCTGGAGCAATTGCGCGATGGTGGCCTCGTCACGCGAGGGCAACATGTTAACCATCAAGCCGAGTACCGATTGTCTAGCGAAAATTCCAGGCGCCAGAGGAAACAACCCGGCGCTGCGTCCTCGTCTTGAAGCGCTCACAACGCTCCGGTTCTTTGCCGCGCTTCATGTCGTGCTGTTTCACATGAGAGTAGTGAAGATCCTAGAGGGTGGTCCCTGGTGGTATCAGAACTTTGCCAGCATCGGCTATGTGGGAGTGAACTTCTTTTTCGTGCTCTCTGGATTCATTCTCGTTTACACCTATTCGGGTCCACCACTGAACGCAAGACGATTTTGGCAGGCGCGCTTTGCTCGAGTTTATCCTGCTTATGTTCTGTCCCTGGTCGCTGCGGCGCCTTTTTTCTTCTTCGCGGTCCGACATCTAGATCTCCCATTCTTTGCCTGGAGCAAGAACCATCTTTCTGGTGCTTGCCTCCTGACGGTCGGCCTTCTCCAAGCGTGGGTCCCACAAGCCGCGTTGACTTGGAATTCTGTTTGCTGGAGCCTTTCGGTCGAGGCCTTTTTCTACGGTGCCTTTCCGCTGTTGGTGCGGTGGTGCAACAAGTCGTCACCACAGAGACTTGTTCTGTGGATCATCGCCTGTTGGGTCATCAGCTGGTCTTTTTCTCTAGCCTACGTTCTTACACATCCAGATGGGCTAGGGAAGATCAACTCCCCCGAAACCAATCTCTTCTGGAAGAACGTTCTAAGCTTTAATCCGCTAGCCCGACTGCCGGAGTTCCTGATCGGGATGTTGGCGTGCCGGCTTTTTCTAACCGGCAGAGTCAACCGAAGGTTTGCCACAACGTTCGTCATGAGCGGCCTGCTTGGCTTGGCCATCGTCACGATCCTCGCCAACAAGATCCCGCATCCGATCATCTCGACCGGCCTCCTCTCTCCCGCATTTGCGTTCATTATTTACGGGTTCGCGCTGCAGCCTCGGTGGATTTCTTTCTTTGAGACCCCGTGGCTCCTCCTGCTCGGTAACGCGAGCTACAGCCTCTACTTGCTGCATTCAATCGTCATTATGAAAGCCTTCGACGCAATGTCATATCTGCCCTGGTTCATCCGCGCTGCTGGCGCGCTGGGGACCGCAATTGGGGCCGCACTGCTCTCGTATGACCTGATCGAAGAACCAGCTCGCAGAATGCTCCGGTCAAGAGGAGGCCAATAATGTTTCCCTCAGGGTCCTTAGTGGATCGAATGATGAACTTTGTCAAGCCGTGGCTCACCTTTATCGAATCGCGATCGGATTGGCTCGGTATGACGGGTCGACATCGGCTGGTGGCATCCTCGGGTCTTTTGTTTTGAAACCCTTCCTAATACCTACTGTTACGTTGGCCCTATCTGCTTGCTTCATGCCTGAAAGCCACGTTCGTGCCCGCGGGTTGAAACCGTCTACGACCCAAAAGGCTGAGTTTGTGTTCGAGCGGAGCTGCATGGAAGCAATAAAACCCCGGGAAGGTTTCGAATTGCACGTACCTCTAGACGACAAGGGAGTGCCGGTTGATGACGAGACTTACAGCACTGGAGTGCTCGACTTCAAGATCAAGGATCCGCACTGCGGCATCATTCACGTTGGACATCCTGCCATTCGCAAAGACAAAGATTTCAGTTCGAGTAAACAACCATGTTGCGATTCTGGTCGCTGATTGTAGCAAGCACATCCGTAGTCCGCGCAGAAGACCAATTGACGGCGAGCATTGCGATTTCTCTACGCCTGCTAACCGCCTTAGGGCCACGTATCGGGCGCTATTTCTAGAACCGGCGCTAGTTCCTCCCAAGCCCTTTGACTCGTCACCCAACACACAGTCTCCATCACTCAGCCGATGCCAGTTTCCTTCGAATCGAAATCTCCGGCCACCTGAAAAACAATTGCCTCAGCACGTTTTAGACGATTCTCCGAACGGTGAAAACATCATTCGCCATGGGTTCGTGGCTGCAATTGCCGCAGGTTACAGCGAGAATGAGGCAAAGGTAGCTGGCCATCGATTGCTAACCAATGTTAACGTTCGCGCTGAACTTGAAGCGCAGACGACGGAACTGCTCGACACCCTGGGCGTGAAAGCGTCTTACGCACTCGGTGGAATCATGGAAACCATTGAGCGCTGTAAGCCCAGCCCAGTACTGGATCGCAAAGGCAAACCAGTCATGGTTGAAACCGACCGGAGAAATTGCGCCGCCTACACATTCAATGCTCTCGGCGCGCTCAAAGGTTATGAACTGCTGGGAAAGCACCTGAAGCTGTGGACGGAAAAAGTAGAGCAGATCGGCTCAGACGGCAAGCCACTCGACGCGGTAAAAGTGATCCTGATTGGGGCGACGGGAAGATGTCTTGAGCGACCGAGTCATCCTACTTCTTCGTCAACATAAACCCATGTTTATCGCCATCTAGCGTCCCAGTACCCACAATCTGCGAATTGTTGTTGATGCTAACGGCGCTGAACAGTTGCCAACCTGGTGCGTTGACCAGGTCGTTGAGATTCTGCATTCCCTTTTCAGCCGTGTATAGAAAAGGGAACGGCTGAAACGGCTCGCCGAAATAGAAGTCTCCTGAATATCCCACGATCTGCTGGGCATAGTTGATCCCATACGCTGTGCTGCTGCTCTGGCCAGGCAATGTTCCCAAGTCGAGAAGGCCGTAAAAGGAACTCCACTTGAAGGCGCGTGCGTCATGTGGACACTGCGGGATGCAATTGGAGGTTCCGATCAGGCGATCCCTGGCTGTTCCGCTCCCCATGCTGTACGGAACTTTACTATCCACCATGCCGGTCCAGACGGACCAGAGAAAAGCGTGGGGAAAGGTGTCAGCCGTAAAGGCGGTTCCGGCTATGATGCCGATTGGATCGATAGCAAACGCCATAGCTGCTGTCCCGTTCTTGAGCAGGCCCAAATCACGCATTCCCTTCTTGGAGGTCCACAAGAACGCCCTGCAACAGCCAGCAGCGTTGTCAGATTGCCCCGCAATCATTCCGACATCATTGATGGCGAAAGCAATGCTCAAGGTTCCTCCAAGGGTGCCAAGGTCTTTCACACTGCCCGCGTGAGGCCATAGTGTCGCGTGGCAGCAACCGTCGGGTGTGTCTGAGAGGCCGACCACATCACCGAGGTTATTGAGTCCGTAGGCGAAGCTGAACGTTCCGCCTGGTAGCGTGCCCAGGTCTTTGAGCCCGGCTTTCTCACTCCACAGCAAAGCATGCACGTTAAAGATTCCACAGGTTGGACAACCGCCGGTGGCCGCTACTTGGCCGCTCAGATTGACGCCGACAGGTCTGAGGTCGATGCCCACATCTGAGATGGTGAATACTTGCGCCGAAGCAAAGGCGGTCAAAAGCAGAACGGCAGTCAGCAAACCACGCGTGAATTTCACTTTGTTCTCCTTGGGGAGATTGCCTTGTCCGTTCATCGGACGGTCTAGCTTTCTTTAGGTTGAATAAGGCCTAGCCTCTTGAATCGTCTTGGGGAAAGAAGGTTGGTGACGTGAAATGTTGAATGACGAAGGTGCGCTAGGGCCTGGGCCGGTGAGGAGATGGTGACACGGGGGACAGCGCACTGAGTAGAGCTTAAAGCAGTGGCATTTGTCAAGATTGGTTTGTCGGTGGTACTGATCTACATTGACGTTCTACGATTTCTCGCGTTTTAGAACGTACATTATCGTTGGCTTGCCATCGCTTCCAGGGAAAGTGGGAGTGGCAAGTGAGACTAGCTCCCATCCCTGTACACCTAGATCATTAAGGGCGGAGTCGATAGCTTCAAGATCGTTAGCGATTGCAAATTTGTATTCAAATGTTCTCATCGAAATTAGCCCTCAGAATGTGGTAAGCAAATCGCGCATTGTCCAAATCGTATTCGTAATTCCTGCTGCCATTGCCGTTTGTCAAGCGCAAAATAAACAAACTCTTGCCGACCGCTACGCAGTAGTGTTAAAAGTTCGTATGCCCAGAAAAGACCCAGCAGCGGTAAGACTCGGCCGAAAAGGCGGACGGGCCACCGCCGGCAAGCTGACTGCGGAACAGCGGAAAGAAAGCGCTCGGAAGGCCGCAAAGGCCCGCTGGGCGAAGGCGAGGAAGAAAGTAGCGCCGAACGCTGGCGAGTGAGCAGGCAGCCGAGACGTTCTCGGGCCCTGGGTATAGTCCGCCGAGGTTTGCGTCATGCCTGAACATATCCGATTCATCGATCACCAGGGTAAAAGGGTTCTCCTAGTAGACTTCTCAAACTGCCCGGCTAACGAAGTCCAAGAGATTGCTCGCGCAGTTCCCGACTATACAACCGTGCAGCCACTTGGTTCGGTCCTGGTGCTTACAGATTTCACTGGAGCAGCGTTTGATCGGGATGCCCTTCGGGCGGTAAAGGAAACCGCAGTCTTCGACAAGCCTTTTGTTAAGAAGTCGGCCTTGATAGGGACAGAGGACCTACCCGCCTCGTTTTACGACGAACTAAAAAGCTTTTCCCAGCGAGACCTGCTGATTTTCAGGACCCGCGAGGAAGGTCTGGACTGGCTGGCAACAGATTCGGTGGCGCCTGAGCCGACTCCACGATCGAAACGAGGCACGCTGGGCAAAGAAAAAGAAGGACGTCGACAATGACTGAACAGGTCGTTCGCTGCCCATACTGCGTTGTAAGTGATCACTTCGTGCCCATGTTGCCCCGCCCTGAAGGTCGGTTTACCTGCGTGGAGTGTGGCCATACGGCGATCCCCGAGAAACCAGAGTTCAAATGCTCCTGTCAAAAGTGCGGAGAGTTGAACCGGGCAGCGTGATTCAATATGCCGACCCAGGAAGGCAGAGATGAGGGCGGTGGTGATACAGAAGAGTAGCCGAGAGAAATCTGCCGGTTTCCAGGAGATGGGGACACTCAGGTGTGACGGTTGCGGCGAGGAGTTCTTCCTCGGCCACAATCCGGCGTCGGCGGATAGGTGGGTAGAGAAAAGCAAGCAAAGTGGCTGGAAAAGGTCCTTGCCGAGGAGCACGACAGCGATAAGAAACACCCCGACCGAATCGAACTGCCTGAGTAAGGTAGGGAGGTAAAGAACATGACATTAACGAGTGTGGTTGAGATCGCAGTAGTAGTCGCGATCATCGTCGTGGCAATTCGTTTCTTTACCAAGCGGGGCTGATTGGCCAGCGGCACGCGAACCGCCGCCCCCTCAGAACTGCTGAGCGAAGAAGAAAGACTTCCGAAAAACAAGAAAAGGCTCAGTGTCTCAGTGTAAGAATGTAATCACCTCCGCCGCAAAGCTGAGGACGATTGTTTACCAGATGGAGAGCCGAATGAGCTGGGTGACAGATTGTTTGCAACAAAAAAGGGAAACATCCGCGCTACGTACGGAAACGCCTCTCCCAGCGCAAACTCCTCCATGGCAATCCGTCTGGAAGAAAGTGGCTAAAGTGATTGAGGCTCACGTGCTGGAATTTAATGAGGCTAGAGGGCCACAGTACACCGTTGCTAGCCATGAAGTCTCAGTTCAGATAGTGCCGAAGCAAGCACCAACTGATCTAGCAGTTTTCCAAATCGACTCGAGCGGAGTTATCCAAGTGGATTGTCCAATTTCTCATCCAGGAACTCCGCGCAGAGGCCAATTCAAGATAAGTGAAGACCGCATTGTTCCCTTGGGGAAGTTCTTGGGGCAGCCTCAACCGGGAGGTGAGCCAATGACACCGGAGCAGTTTTCTGAGTTCATTCTGAAACCGCTGCTTTTCCCCTGATTGGATGGTCCGTTCGCTTCCGTAGCCTCCAGCCTCAGATCGTGAGGAAAAGGCGTGAGTGCAAGGGGGGGGCAATATGCCCACCAAAGATCGCATCGTGTGGCCTGCTGGTCGCGATAGTTGTGATGGTTGCGGCGGCCGCTCATCTGTTGTCGGCCTAAATCGCCTATGTGATCTTCGGAGTTTTGTGGGTTGGTTTTGCGATATGGTCCAAAGACCACCGATGATTTCTTAGGTGCAGGAGATGCAATGAAGCGACGCAGACGCAAAAGCACGGCCTACCATGAAGCCGGCCACGCCGTAGCCGCAAATCATGACTGACAAAGAGTCACACCGAGCGCAGTATTGTTGACGAGAATAGGGTTGGTCTGGCTCTAGTTCTTTACCGTCATGGCATCCGAGTTTACGGCCTTCTTTCCTTCTCCTAGATCACGCACCACTGGGATGGCTGGTTTAGCCTGACCGGCCTGTCGGCATAAAACAGTACGGCAAGTTCTGGAATATCGTAGTGGCGAGTGTAAACACAATGGGTTGTCGGCGACTACTTCGTTTTAGGCCGTCCATGACCGATTGTATCCAGGTCGGTGTAAACAAGAATTAGTCCGCAGAGGGGTACCCGATGAAGCGCACGTGGACGATCATAGGGGTAGGCGACGTGCCGGCCAGCTTGAAATGGTACCAGGCGCTGTTCGGTCAGCCGGCTACCCTTTCTGCCCATGATTACTTTGGGCAAATCCTCGATTCAGATGGAACTGTCTTGCTCTGCCTCCACGAGTGGGGCGCCCACGAGCATCCCTCATTGATGAGCCCCGATCACGGGACAGCCGGCAACGGGCTCCTGTTGTTCTTCCGTGTCGATGATTTCGACCTAGCGCTTCAAAGGGCACGCTCTCTCGTCACTCGGCTCGAAGAGGAGCCACACGTGAATCCGAACACTCAAACCAAGGAGTTCTCGCTCCGAGATCCGGACGGATATTACGTTACGATCAGTGCGCTCTCTGCGGCCTGACAAGGCGCTGCAGCCGCCCGGAC
>Ga0193719_10000983_pt1 | contig 11120 bp, 6 predicted proteins | sample U2a2metaG_FD_160103 | JGI IMG/M metagenome (GOLD analysis project Ga0193719, IMG submission 160103) | Soil microbial communities from a riparian zone of the East river system, Colorado, United States - U2a2 | ecosystem: Environmental > Terrestrial > Soil > Riparian zone | place: USA: East River... | reverse complement strand
AAATGGCCGTTGGCGCTCACTATCGCGTTCAGCAGGGAAGCAGTGCGTACTGGGAACCACCGGTAAACGTCATCGAGACCGAGGAGAGTCTCTGGGTTATTTCAGCGGTGCCCGGAGTGACCGTGGACAATGTGACCGTGCGATTGGAAGGACGGGAACTCATTATCACCGGTAAACGACCGCTTCCCGGGTGTTGCCGGGCCGGTGCATTGAAACTTTGGGAAATACCGATAGGTCGCTTCGAGCGGCGCTTAACATTGATCGACTGCAAATATCCACTCTCCGTCGGTAAGGTCACACTGCGGGATGGACTGCTCAATATCGAGCTGAGGAAAAATTCATGACAGCTGAAGAAAAAGAGAACACGCAGACCAAATCTACAATCACAATACCAGCGGGGGCGATGGTAATTTTGCCGCTGCGCAATACCGTGCTGTTTCCGTCGACGATCATGCCTTTGGCCGTAGGACGGCGAAAAAGCCTGCAAGTTGTGGAACATGCCGTCCGCGAACAACTGCCCATCGGTTTTGTTACCCAATTGGATGCCAGCGTTGAAAAGCCGCAACCGGCTGACTTGGTTTCCGTTGGCACCTCCGCCAACGTGCTGAGAATGTTCAGCCTACCGGATGGGCAGCGGCAAGTCATTATCCAAGGTCAGCAGCGCTTTGAGATTAAAGAGTTCATTCAAACGGAACCGTTTTTCATCGCCAGGGTATCCATGATCGAAGAAGGCGTACCCCACACGAAAGCCTTCGAAGCGCGGATTTTGCACCTACGGCAACAAGCCGTAAGGGCGCTATCGTTGCTGCCGGCGCCAATGCAAGAGCTTCGTCCGACCATCGAACGGATAGACAACCCGCTCGCCTTGATCGATACCATCGCTTCGACTTTGGATCTCCCGGTTAACGAAAAATTAGAGCTACTGGCGACCCTGGACCCGGAAATGCGCGCGCAGAGAGTCGCCGAGAAGCTTTCGGCGCAGATCGAACTTCTCGAGCTGAGCAAGAAAATCGGCGACGAAACCAAAGAATCGATGGATAAGACCCAACGCCAATATTTTTTGCGTGAGCAGCTAAAGGCCATTCAGAAAGAGCTCGGCGAAGAAAGCGGCCAATCGGTTGAGGCGGAAGATTTGCGCAAGAAAGTCGCCGACGCCAAGATGCCTCCGGAGGTTGAAAAGGAAGCGTTGAGAGAGGTGTCTCGGTTTGAACGGATGCCGGAAATGGCTGCCGAACACAGCACGATTCGGACTTACTTGGATTGGCTGATCGAGCTGCCGTGGAGCGTATCGAGCAAAGAGCGAATCGATTTGCAAGAAGCGCGCAAGATTCTCGACGCCGATCACCACGGTTTGGAGAAGGTCAAAAAACGTATCATCGAGTTTCTCGCCGTGCGCAAGCTGAAGCCTCAGGGCAAGAGCCCGATCTTGTGCTTCGTCGGTCCTCCGGGGGTTGGCAAAACCTCCCTCGGCCAAAGTATCGCGCGTGCCATGAACCGAAAGTTTGTCCGGCAGAGCTTGGGCGGCGTGCACGACGAGGCGGACGTGCGCGGTCACCGGCGCACTTACGTCGGGGCGCTTCCAGGCAATATCATTCAGGGGATACGTAAGGCGGGCACGAACAACCCAGTGTTCATGCTCGACGAGATAGACAAGCTCAGCGCCAGCTTTCAGGGCGATCCGTCGGCGGCTTTACTGGAAGTCCTGGATCCTGCTCAAAACGCGACTTTTCAAGATCACTATCTGGCGGTGCCGTTCGATTTGAGCCAGGTGATGTTTATCGCGACAGCGAACGTGCTCGACACAATTCCCCGGCCGTTGCGTGACCGCATGGAAATCATCGAGTTGTCGGGTTACATCGAGGAAGACAAACTGGCGATAGCGAAGAGCTACCTGATTCCGCGGCAAACGGCACAAAATGGGCTCGACCAGGGCGAAATCGTTTTTACCGACGACGCTATTCGCGAGGTTATTAACTCATATACGCGCGAAGCGGGTGTGCGCCAGCTGGAGCGGGAGCTTGGGGCTATTTGCCGTGGCGTGGCCACGAGGGTGGCCGAAGGATGCAAGGAACGGCTAACCATAGAACGCGCCGCGGTGCGAGATTATCTCGGCCCGCAGAAATTCTTCAACGAAGTGGCTCTGCGAACCAGTTTGCCTGGGGTCGCCACGGGGTTGGCGTGGACTCCCGTCGGCGGCGATATTCTCTTCGTCGAAGCGACCAAAATGCCGGGCAGTGGAAAACTACAGCTCACAGGTCAGCTCGGCGAGGTTATGAAGGAAAGCGCCCAGGCGGCATTCAGCCTGATCAAATCGCGAGCACAATCGTTGGGCATCGACCCGGGAATCTTTCAAACGCACGATTTGCACGTGCACATTCCGGCGGGAGCGATTCCCAAAGACGGTCCGAGCGCGGGCGTTACCTTGTTCGTAGCGCTTGTCTCACTCTTGCTCGATCGCTGCGTCAGCAAGGAAGTCGCCATGACCGGCGAGATCAGCTTGCGCGGGCTGGTGCTCCCTGTAGGCGGCATCAAAGAGAAGGTCTTGGCCGCGAAACGCGCGGGACTTTCCCGCGTGCTCCTGCCGGAATTGAACCGGCGCGACTTGGAAGATATTCCCGCGGCTGCGCTGCAGGGCATGAGCTTCGAGTTTTTGAAGACCGTTGATGAAGCTTTGGCGTTCGCCCTGGAAGCCGAAGAAACCAGCCGCCGGTCTAACGCGATATATAATACGGGCGTCGGGCGCGAAGCTGCGGCGATCACGTAAGGCACTGCACGGGGAGCTTGAAAACAAGAGCCACTGGGTGGGTAGAGCCACCCAGTGGCTCTTGTTATTTAGTGAGAGGACAGGCGCAAATATATGCGACTATATGACCGTGCGGGCGCGATGGAGCGCTCTGGCGCTCGGCAGTGCACGGGCATTGCCATCGACCCCACCGGATATGGAGGACCACCGCATTCTCGGACGGGGTGTTTACCAGGCTGATATCACGAAAATTCAACGGGAGCGTGAGCCGAGATCTCACGCTCCAATGTCATCAAGTCTTTGCAGCGACAATTAAACGAGAAAGCTCCAGGTCAAAAGTCCGACCGCGGCCATGCCCGACATTACAGCCAATGGGCTGGTGATGAATTGCCACGCGAGGATGAGCGGCAAAGACCTTTTGATGCTGGCAAAAGGGATCAGCCTTTCCATGCCCCAGCGCGCAATCATATAGCGCTGCCCGCCGACGATTCCCACAGCGATGGGATCCTTCTCGATCTCGTGCTTGCGCCAAACTTCGACCTTGTCGAAGTACTCAGTGGCCTTGTGGATCTCATCGGTGATGACATAGGGAATGTCGTAGAATGAAAGCATCATGCCTTGCCTGACATTGGATGCCGCCAGGCGATCGAGATTCACGGAGCGAACCGGAAGAAACAGATTCCAGACGCGCCAGTCCTCGTCTGAGATCTTTGGATAGGGAATCGGTCTTGCGTTATTGCCGCCCATCAAAGAATCGACTTGCTCATCGCGATAGTTCTCGACAAACATGTTTTTCCCTCCTCGTTATTAGGTAGATTTTGTTTCCTTCGTGTTTACAACTCGCGAAGTTGATTGGTATAAATACTGGCCGTTCCAGCGCCATAACTTTGCTGTGAATTGAATGCTGGATGCCATGTTCATGGCGCCGAAAACAAAGAGGAAGGCCGATCTTGCAGGTGGGACGAAACGCATGATTTTCGTCTTATGAGAAGCACTGAAGCTTCTCGGCCAATCACTAAACACCGGTCGAATCGAATATCGCTTGTAAGGATCAGCAGAGGCAAAATTTGGGCCTTATGAAAAGTCAATTCATGTGAACAACAGCTATGGATTTTATTCGGGATTTGATTGGCTTAAAGACTGTATTGTCTGATTTTTCGGACGGTAAGCCCGCCAGAGTATGAATTAACCCGACACCGGTCCGCTAGTTTTCTGCTGCATCCAAGGCAACGGCGCTATCTTTGTGAACTGAACGAATGCCGATTTTCTCGCGCAGAATTATTGACCCATATGGTTCCAGGGTCTACGCTGACTGTCATGAATATTTGGTAGTATGCAAATTGTCTTATTAACACCTAATCCCACAAGGAGGCTTTATGTCGATTGTGAGACTCATTTACGTTGACGTTAAACCCGAACAGGCCAAAGAAGCGATCACTCTGTGGAAAAATCATTGTGCGCCTTTGATGATCAAACAGCCCGGCTGTCTTTCCGAAAAACTCTTGGAATGTGTCGACGCGCCGGGCGAATTCATTTCGTATTCCGAGTGGGACGGTCAAGTGAACATCGACAAATACCGAGACAGTCAAGCGCACGCGGAAATCCAGAAGCATGCGCGTGGCTTGCAGGGTGGCAGGACGACCGTGAAGCGCTACGAAATAAAGTAGAGAAATTTGACCCATGTCGGGCGCTTTAGAGCAGGACCCTCGGCGATCTTGTAGGGGTAGGCGCTCGTCCGTCGTTCGTGTGGCCGGATTGGACCATCCCGATTGGTAGACAGCACAACCGAGTTGAGATAAGCCTCAGCGAGGAGAGTTGCCTACGACGGTGCCTACATTTAAATCGGACGTCATTGATGCCGACGGCACGTAGGGGAGACCGAGCGTGTTTGGGGTTATCTCGACGCTTCCGAGCAGAAATATCGCCCCACCCTAACGCGATTGCTCGGTTCAAAGCCATCCAAGGCCTCAGCGAAGCGGTGAAACGAAATATCCTTTCGGACAACCCGAAACGCTTCTACGGGGTTGTAGAGTAGTAAAGCGGCGCTGCCAGAACGCCGGAAAGTTCAACACCCACCCGTTTTCATGACTCCGGTCATTAAGCGAGCCGTCATCATCGGCGGCGGTATCGGAGGATTGTGTGCCGCCATCGCGATGCATCGAATCGGCATAGACGCCGTCGTCTACGAGCAGGCGCCGCAATTGAATGCCGTTGGCGCCGTGCTGGTGATGTGGCCAAATGCCATCAGGGCGCTTCGTTATCTCGGCGTCGCCGATGCGGTTCTTGAAGCGGGCGGGAGGATCGAAAGGGGCGAGATCCGCACCTCAGCAGGAACCCCATTATCGGAATGGAACTTCGCGGCACTGGAACAACGCTTTGGTGAGGCGGCGGTGCCGATCCATCGCGCTGATTTGCACGAAATCCTCGTTTCCGCGCTGCCCGAGGGGGCACTTTATCTGAACTCGCGGTGCACCGGTGTCGATGGCGCGAGTGTTAGGTTTGCCGGCGGTCGGAAGGAGAGCGCCGATTTGGTCGTCGGCGCCGATGGCATTCACTCAACTCTTAGACAATGGCTGTTTCCTACGAGCGCGCTACGCTACTCGGGTTATTCAGCGTGGCGCGCCGTCGTGGCGACTCAAGACAAAACGGCGCTCGGACAGAGCGCGGAGAGTTGGGGCTGCGGCTCGCGCTTCGGCATGGCGCGCATAGATGAACAACGAATCTATTGGTTTGCCACCGCCAACGTCCCGGAAGGACTATCGCAGACCGCAGCTGAACGAAAAAATTTTCTGCGGCAGCGTTTCGGCGATTGGCATTCACCCATAGGACACTTGCTCGACGCCACTCCGGCCGACGAGATTCTCCATAACGACATTTACGATATGGCGCCACTCAGATGCTGGAGCAACGAGCGGGTCGTGCTCCTCGGCGACGCGGCGCAGCCTACAACGCCCAACATGGGGCAGGGGCATGCAATGGCCATCGAAAGCGCGGTGACACTCTCCCGCTGCTTGGCCGAAGAGATCTCATTATCCGCGGCCTTGACGCGCTACGAGAGCGAGCGCATGCCGCGCACGGCCTGGATCGCCGGGCACTCACACAGGATCGGGCGCATCGGTCAATTGGAAAACCCGCTGGCGTGCGCATTGCGCAATTTTTTTGTAAAGATTACACCGGCGAAACTCACCACAAACTGGTTGGCGAAGGCGTTTAGCTACAAAGTGTAAGTTTGGTCATGATTCGACGCACGCGGATCGAGAGGATCTGTGTCGGAATTATTGTAAGATAAGCTGATGAATGAATCGATACACCCGCCGTCGCGGCAGGAGATTGAATCGATCATCACACTCGACGGCGAGCCGGTCATTCGAAACCTAAGAATCACGCAATGCTATCACGATCTCTCTCAGGCCGTCGCCTCTGTGATCGCAGAAACAAACGTGAACTGGTGCACGTTCGCAACCTGGGCTTCGAAAACCGCCGGACGTTTTATCCGCGGCGAACTGGTGGCGATGTTTCGCGATGCACTGCAGAGCGACCGCCGGTTGGCGGAAAAACTCGATCGCATCAATACGCTGCTACAGCGCGTTGACGCCACGGCGGGACTCGGTCGGGTAGCGGTTGTCCGCGCGTTGGCAGCACCCGTCGTTGAGGTAAGCCGAAATATCACGGCCGGCAATGTTGCCGTGTTCGCCGAGCTTGGCCCGTTGTTCTCTATGATGTGCATCCGATTCCGTGAAGGCACGGTTTACGACACGGGAGCGCTTGCGCTCTTGCTGGACGAGCTTAATTTAAAGTCCGGGCCGCCGGAGCAGGGTGGCCAGGGTTTACTGCGCGATGCGGTGAAGCATTTTTACCAAGCAAAGTTTGAGGTCCAAGTCGATCGCAGAGCCGAGCTTGTGCTACTCGCCAACGCTCAAACCGGCTTGCATGAGCAAGTCAGGCTGCAACCGGCCATCGCCGGATCATTGAAACTTCCGTTCGACGTGGCGCTGCGGTCGTTGTTCGATGGCGGCCCAGGCGGCAGGTATTCAGAAAATCTGCGCAAGCGATTGGGTCGCATTCTCGCGAGCGAGATCGACCCGGTAATCGCCGAAGTGGATGGTGAGCTGAATCGGATATGGCGCGAGTGCGTGACGCGTGTCTTTATGACGCTGCGCTTGCCGGACGGCGAGATTCACTTGGGAAAAGACTTGCGGCCCTTGCCGGGCCGGTCGCTTTTTCCCGCTGCCCTCCAATTCATTGATAACCACGACCTAAGCGGTCTCTTGGCGAGATATGGCGCCGATGGCTCACTGCGTTGGCAAGTGGAGCCGTTGATTGGGCCGATATTTCTGAACGGATGCAGTTTATTCTCACTCTGTTTCGCGCTCGACAGCAGGATCTGCGGCTATTGGAACAGCCCTTTTCTGACGCCCAGCGGAGCGACATAGCAAACGGCCGCTTACCGCAAGGTCCTCTCTAGCCATTGCCAGTTTGTCTCGCACTGTAAACTTTAGTTGACGCCGGCGTGAACTAAAGCACACTGTTAGTGCACTGCTCGTTGTCCACCGCTAAGAGGTAGTTCTTTAAATTTCATAGCTTGACGCAATGAATGCGACACATGGCGCTTGTGGTATACGAGTTGCTCATGAGCGAGGCAGGTTGGCTTTGCGCCGTCGGAGCGCGCCTTGCGTGCATGAGGGGGCTTGGATTATATCCAGTCTCGGCAGGGATAGGCGCGGAGGATCAACGCTTTTCAAGGACTACGCAAGGATCGAGAACCCAAGAGGAGCAGCAATATGTTGCGCCTCCTAAAGGCCGCTATCTTTGGCTTGCTCATCGCGATAGTGGGTTTGTTGGTGAGTTTTTTCCCCGCCACGCACCACTTTGAGGAAGACTTTGAGCTGGGGCTGCTGTTCAAACTCAGGGGCGCGAGAAAGGCGCCCTCCGACGTCGTCGTTATCAGCATCGACCGGGAGGCCTCCGAGCGGCTCAACGTGCCTCAGAATCCGGATCGTTGGCCGCGCTCGCTCCATGCCGAGTTAATCGATCATCTCGTTCACGAGGGCGCTAGGGTCATCGTCCTTGATATGTATTTTATCGAGCCCCGTTCTGGTGAGGCGAACGCAGCGTTGGCGGCGGCGATCCGGAACGCGCGCAATGTGGTGCTCGCCGAGCCGCTTAGATTGGACGAAGTCCCAGCATCAAGCCTCGTCGATTCTTCCGCAGCCCACAGAGTCGTGAAGCCATTGAGAACAATTGCACCCATCTCCGAGGCTGCCTTTGCCACCGCGCCATTCGTTCTGCCGAGATTTCCGTTCAGGATCAATCAATATTGGACGTTTCAGGACAGTGCGGGAGATGTCCCAACGTTCCCGGTGGTGACATTCCAACTCTATGCTTTACCCGTCTATCCTCACTTCCTTGCGTTGCTCCAAAAAGTCAGTCCGCAGAATGCCAGAAAGCTACCGACGGATATAGCTACCGGCCTCAAAGCGCGAGGCGTCGCGAGGTTTATGAGAGATATCCGGGGAATCTTTGAAAGCGACCCGAGCCTTTCAGACAAAATGATCGCGGAGTTGAAGCGTTCCAATCTGGTAGCAAGCGGCGGCGAAGAGTACAGACTGCTCAAGTCTCTCGTGAGAATGTATAGTGGAGAAAATCGCCGCTATCTCAATTTCTACGGTCCTCCTCGAACGGTCACGACCGTTGCGTACGATCGAGCCTTACGCCCGAATGAGATTTACGAAAGCAAAAAGCTCCCGGAGCTTAAAGGAAAGGCTGTTTTTGTCGGCTATTCGGAAATCTTGCTTGCCGAGCGACAAGACAGCTTCCATACGGTCTATTCGCAATCGAACGGCGTATTCATCAGCGGTGTGGAAATTGCCGCCACGGCGTTTGCGAATCTGCTCGAAGACTCGCCGGTCAAAACGGTCAGCTCATATTCCTACGTTTTCATAATTCTCTTCTGGGGCCTGGTCGTCGGTTCAATTTGCCGCTCGACGGGCACGTCACCAGCCGGAGTCGCCTTGGTCGTATTAAGTGTGCTCTACTTTGCGGCAGCCGAGTATCAGTTTAGAGCCGAGGCCGTTTGGTATCCGATCTTTATTCCGCTTCTTGTGCAAATGCCGCTGGGTTTTGCCGGCTCGCTATTGATGAACTATTTCGAAACCAACAGAGAACGGCAGAATATTCGGAATGCATTGGGCTACTATGTCCCCAACGACGTGGTCAATCAGCTAGCGCGGAATATCGTCGACATCAGACGCGGCGGCCAGACTCTCTACGGTGCGTGTCTGTTCGCCGATGCCGCGGGCTATACGAATCTGTCGGAAAAGATGGGCGCGCGGGAGTTGAGCGACCTCATGCACGAGTATTTCGAGACCACCTTTGAGCCGATCAAGCAAAACGGCGGTATTGTGGTCGAGCTCAAGGGAGACTCGATTTTAGCTATTTGGAAGGCACCCGGACCGGATGTTGCGCTCGGGAAACAATCTTGTGCGGCAGCTTTGGGGCTTGCCAAAGCCGTCGTTCGGTTCAATCAGGCCTTCGCAAGTGTCAGCCTCCCTACTCGAATCGCGGTCCATGCCGGAGAGATATACGTGGGTAATATCGGCGCGGGGGATCATTACGAGTATGGTGTCACGGGGGATACGGTCAACACAGTGGCCCGGCTGGACGGGCTGAACAAATATCTAGGGACTCAGATCTTGGTTTCTCAAGAGGTCCTTCACGACTTAAGTGACTTTTTGACGAGAAACGCAGGAAGCTTCTTGCTGAAAGGTAAGACACAGCCCGTCATAGTTTACGAGTTGCTTGATCGCGCGGAAGATGCCAATGACGAACGGAAGCGGGCTTGCGCGACCTTTTCCGACGCCCTAGGGGCTTTCAGACGACGCGCTTGGGACGACGCGGAAATGAAATTCCACCAATGCATAGATATTCTCGGCGAAGACGGCCTGTCGCAGTTCTATCTTAAACTTTGTAAGGAGTACCGGAGGCATCCACCGGATGGGTCTTGGACAGGCGTGATCCCGATAGACGAAAAATGACCGCCATTCTGACTATTCCTGTGTTATATATGTCGATGTTTGATGACGGGCGGAGATAAATCACGCATAAATCCGATTTTTCCATAATTAATTATCGAGGGAAACTTTCCTCCCGAACGATGAGTCCCGAACGCATTCGCGCGCTCTCCTCAGACTATGTCAAAAGTCTATTCATGGTTCGACAGGCTGCCGACGAAAAGACGCCACAAGATCGAGATTCAACAAGTTAGTCGTTTGCTTCGACACTGTCGAAGGGCCACGGCGATTTCCGACACGCTCCCCGTCAGAGGACTAGGGAGAACGGGAGTTGATTGTATGAACAGAATGCGACGGATTGCGGCGCTCTGCGCGAGTCTTTGTTCGTTTTCATCAATTCCGTCTTTCGCGGCGACGACCTGCGATCCGCCGGTAGCCAAAATCGTTTCCGTACAAGGGAACGTCGAAGTCAGTCGAGCGGGTCAGGCCCAGTGGCAGCCAGCGAGATTGAACGACACCTATTGCCGCGGAGATAGGATCCAGGTCGGCGAAAGAAGCCGGGCCGATGTTGCGTTGGTCAACCAACCCGTCCTCCGCCTCAACCAGGATACCACGATCACTTTCGGAGGAGTGCGGGAAGAGAGAACCTCCCTGATCGAGTTGGTCAAAGGCGCGCTGTATTTCTTCAGTCGTCTGCCGCGGAATTTGGAGATCATTACGGCGTTCGTCAACGCGGGCGTGGAAGGAACCGAGGGCTTGGTTCAAGTCGAGGCCGACAGAACTTTGATAACGATATTCGAGGGTAAGGTGTTGGCTTTTAATCAAGCCGGTAACGTGACGCTGGCCGACGGTCAGTCGGCGGTAGCCGAGAAAGGACAAGCGCCTGTCTTACGCACCGTCGTGCGTCCGCGCGATGCGGTTCAATGGGCCTTATACTATCCACCCAGCCTCTATTTACGCCCCGAGGAATTTCAACCGGGGCCGGGCTGGCAGGGAATGGTGCGAAATTCCATTGAGTCCTACACTAAGGGTGATTTTCAGGCGGCCTTCGAAGCCATCAAGGGTGTGCCCACTGATCTGCGCGAGCCCCGTTTCTTTGTCTATCGGGCTTCATTGCTGCTGGCGGTGGGTCGCGTTGATGAAGCAAGTCCGGATCTCGAGAGAGCCCTGAGTTTAGACCCGAAATACAGCGAAGCCTTGGCGCTCCAATCGATAGTTGCCGTAGTACAAAACGACAAACAAAACGCCCTTGCACTGGCTCGTAAAGCCGCGGCAGCCGACCCAAAGTCCGCATCGGCGCTGATCTCTCTATCCTACGCCCAGCAGGCGAATTTCGATCTCGAAGGCGCGCGAACCAGCTTGGAACA
>Ga0193719_10000982_pt1 | contig 11120 bp, 9 predicted proteins | sample U2a2metaG_FD_160103 | JGI IMG/M metagenome (GOLD analysis project Ga0193719, IMG submission 160103) | Soil microbial communities from a riparian zone of the East river system, Colorado, United States - U2a2 | ecosystem: Environmental > Terrestrial > Soil > Riparian zone | place: USA: East River... | reverse complement strand
TCCGCTCACTTCCAGACTCTAAGAGAACCTTAATCCACAAAAGCCGCAGCACTGACCATCATCTGAACAGTACTTCTTTGGAAAAGCCAAAAGGTGAGATTAGCCGGTAACCGGTACTAACGTCACGGAGCCCGAATGATGGGCCGAAGCGAATTGCCGATATACAGGCCCGCCACAAGCAACACCACCGGGCGGAAACCCAAAGCAAAGGGGCTTTGAAATGTCAGCCGTTCCAATCAGAAAACAACTGCTAAGTGCATCCATATCGCTTTTGATTTGCATGTTGCCTGCTGCCGGCGGTGCGCAGGAAGTCGTGCCAAGCGGACCGCACCCTTCCCTCGCCGCTTCGCAACCTCAGCCCGGGGCCCAGATTCTTCCGGACGCGCCCTCAACGGTTCGCAACAGCAACAACATCGGATACCTCGATCGAAGAGGAAATCTAGTCTACCCAAACGACAAACCTCGAAAACTTCTTAGCAAACCGTTTCTAGCCGCCCACGCGGTCTTTCTGGCGGCAACGGTCTTCGATGTGGAAACCACGCACCAGGGATTAGCCCATCATATGTGCGTTGAGCAGAACGGAAGCTCCCCCCTGCCATCGCGTGGGGAACTCTATAAGACCCACCTTTTGGAGTTCGGGGCATTCACCGGAATGGACCTGCTGTTTCAAGCGGCACATTTCAAAGGTGCTCCCTACGTGGGCGCAATCGTGGGAACAATCAAGCATGTGAATGGCGGAACGAGATGGATTACCGGATGCTGGTGACATTTGCGGAGCATGGCCCACTCCCAAGGACTGCTAGTGGGTTTGGCGAAGTGTGGTGGTCAACGGGTGTTCGTTGCTAAGAAGCAGTAGACCGCAAATAGGATCGAACCGAAAAACCAGTGGGTTTGGAACCGGATTATCGCGCTCGCATACATATCAAGGATAGGGGATCCAGTCGCCAATAAAGACATCCGAACCGATGGTCACCTCCGCCGGACATGGTCGTAGTGAAATAGGCGACCAAAAATAACCCGGACCGACTCGAATCATTTGTCTGGCCAAGCATTGCACAAGCAGATGCGGATACCTTGTGGTTCGCATTTGCATCCGTCTCCGCCAGCTCTATGCTAGACTTTCGGTATTCTTATCAAGGACGTTTCGTGAACCCAGAGAACCTCTCTCTTCCGCTTTCCCGACCACCTCTTTGCCAAGCTCTGATTTTGCTGCTGATTCTTGTGCCAAGTGCCCCTGCCCAAGACCCCGTGGTCAATCTGGCCGACGACCGGGGCTCAATGTCCGCTCCCCTCGCAGATCAATCGTCGGCTCGGCCGACAAATGAGCAGTCGCGCAAGCTGAGGATCGGCCCGGGGGACGAACTGGACATCAGCGTTTACGGCGTAGCAGAATTGTCCCAGCACGTCCGGGTTGATACTTCCGGTGATGTTCATCTTTTGCTGGTCGGGCCAACGCACGTTGGAGGATTGTCCAGCGAAGAGGCCCGGGCCGTAATCGAAAAGCAGCTTGTAGAAGGCAGATTCGTCAAGAGTCCTCAAGTCACGGTTTTCCTCAAAGAATTTACAAATCAATCCGTTTCGGTCGTCGGAGAAGTCAATAAGCCCGGCAGCTACCCTGCGTTGAGCACCCGGCATCTGTATGACGCCTTTCAGCAAGCCGGCGGCCTCACCCCAACTGCCGGCAAGGTGTCAATTACACATGCCGGACAATTGGGCAACCCAACGGTGATCGCACTTTCGAATGATCCCACCAAGTCTGCGCAAGCTAATGTTGAACTCATGCCAGGCGACGCTATCTCCGTATCCAGAGCACCTGTTGTCTATGTGCTGGGGGAAATAGCTAAGCCAGGCGGATACGTGCTGGACGATCACTCGAATGTCGAGGGTTCTCGGCTGACGGTGATGCGGGTGATGGCGTTAGCTTCTGGCCCGGTTCACGGCGCAGCCTTAGATAAGAGCCGCATCATTCGGCGTACCCCGAAAGGCCTGCAGGAAGTCCCCATCCGCTTGAAGCAGATCATGGCCGGCAAGGCCCCGGATCTGCCCTTGCAACCGGAAGACATTGTGTTCATCCCCAGTGGCAGGAACAGCACCTATTTAAGTAGCGTCTTAAGCACGATTACAACGGCCGCAATTTATCGTTTCTAGCAGCCTGCGAAAAAGAGCTGACTTTGGACGGAACAGCGCTTTAACGCCGTACTGCCAGGTTCGGTCTCTGTCGTGGCTTCGCAGACTGGTGAAAAACCTTTGGCTCGCGCTTTGGAGGGGCACGACTTCTTCCGCGCGGGTACGAGCTTAACGCTTCAACATCTCATACCAGATGGCCAACGACAGACCGATGGTAAACATATACAGAAACGCTATTAGTGCTATCTTCCGAAGGCGCTCCAGGCGCTTCTGCTGACGGGTATGATGTCGCTTGCGTCTGCTCCGCCGCAACTCCCAAGTCTCCCCGGTGGTGGCAATTTCGCCCACCCTCTGTTCTGGTAAGGAATTGAACATGACAAATTCACTCGCCATTTCTGGTATTTGATTCCGGGAATTCTCGTCCCGCAGTCGCTCGGCCTTCGACGGCGCCAATATAGCGCGCCCTGGAGCAGCGAGTCCAGGCTTATATAAGTTCTAATGGTCACTGGTTTAGCACTAACCCAACTTCTTCTAAGGGCTGTCGTCTAACTGGTGCCCTCAATCACAGATCGGAAGATTTCGTGCACCCTTGGGACCTGGGAAGCGGCTGAGAATCTCTCCTCTACGGTTTTTCGGCCTGCCAGACCTAACTTCTTTCTCAATTGCGCAGAGCGCAACAGAAGCGTCAGCTTAGTGATCCATTCCTCCGCACTGGTGGCTAAAAACCCATTGTCGCCGTCGCGGATCAAATCGGTGTTCATCCCCACGGGCGAACACACGGCGGGAATGCCCAATCCCATATATTGCAGAGCCTTGCAGCCACATTTTCCACGACTCCACTGATCATCTGGCAAAGGCATGATTCCAATGTCGGCCTCGGCCAGATCTTGAGCTTCCGTGTGAGATCTCCAAGGCACAACCTCGACATCCACTCCCTCGAGCTTGTAATCGCATGGTCCGATAACCCTCAACCGAAACCGTTCGCGTCTGGCTAGCTCACAAAGAATGCGCTGAAGAAGATCCAGGTGCTGGACTGTACTATAACTTCCCGTCCAACCGATCACCGGTGTGGCGGTTTCACGAACTGACCCAACCCGGTAGATTTCGGTGTCTATCGTCGTGGGAACCACCGTTACATTTTGGTTATATGTTCGCGCATATTCTGCCAAATAGTTATTGCCCACCATGACGTGGGATGCCAATCTGCATATGGTTCGAGTTTTACCCGGCGCCTTCAACACGCTGAGCCAGCCGTTCGCCGGGCTTCGATAGCGAACAAAAATAGCGTCATCGAAATCGAACACCAGTGGCACCTTCGAAAGGTGCACTATCCTTTCTAATAGGGAGGGGCCGAACAGTGCGGCCTCGCGAAACACATACACCATGTCGTAAGATTTTGACTGGCCGACTGTCGAGAATCGACGAATGAAGGCTTTACTGATCCCAATCCCTTTTTTTAACCACTGCCCTCTGGCATAGAGTACATCCCTTAGCTCTTTGTCCTCGAATGCGGCAAATGTGATCTCGACACCCGATTGTTTCAATCCGCATTGCCATTGCTCAATGCGATAACGCTGGCCTGGCGAAGTGTCATAGATACTGGGAACCAAAGCGAGGACGCGCATATTATCAGCCATGGCAGAACTGAAAACCGCACTTCGGGGCCGTCCGCTTGACCTGATCACTCCCCCATCTCTGACTTTTTACCGCGCTTACCGGTGCGGATATAAAGCCTATGGTACCTCGTACTTCCAATTGTTCCCAAGTCGAAGTGTTGTTGGGCAACCGTCCGGCAACGCTGGCGGGTGCCATTGTCAGCGGCCAACTCCTCGAGCTCACGGAGGCCGCGAATGTAAGACTTGCGATCAAATCTTTCAATCATGACGCCGACTCGATTCGTGACCAGGAGATCTTCGCTATCTCCAATTCCGGTATTGCAAAGCACGGGAAGGCCGCTGGCGAGAAATTCACCAATTTTTGTTGGCGATGAAGCCAATTTCGAATAGCCCGGCTTTATGAAACAGAACGCGAAGTCGGCTGCGGCCAAATATTCAGGCACTTCATTCGGAGACACTCCATCCACTCGATAGTGTTCAAGCGAAACTCCCAACTGTCGCAAATGGCTCTTGAACGGTTCGGCCTGCGTCTGGCTCTGGGTCAGCATAAGAGCAAGAATCGCGGGATCGCATTCCTGCGCAACAGCGATGAACTCCGCCATTTCCGAAGTAAGATACCAACCACCCAAGGCTCCCACATAGACCAGAACACGGCGGTCATTCATATTCAACTTCCTGCGTATCGACTCTCTTTGGCCAGGCGTAACTTGCTTAAATCTTTCCATATCGACGCAGCACGGTATGACTTCGATCGGTCGACCCAACCGATCGGTCGTTGAGCAGCCGGAGAACAAGATCTCACGGGCACGGTGAGTAAGGACCACAAATGCGTCCGCAGACGCAACCAGGCGGCGTTCCACCGCTTTCGTGATCCGATACAAAGTGCCGCCAGCGGGCCACACCCCGGCATCGACGTATTCTTCCGGCATGAATCCCCGAATATCGAATATTAGCTTGGCTAGGCCAAACGTCCGCGCCAGGAGCGCCATGGCCGCCGGTACATGGCCGCGAGCATGAATGATGTCAACGTGATACTTCACGACCAAATAGCAGGACGAAAAGTTTCCTACCAAAATATCGTAGATGGTCGCAGGCAATGATGGGAACTTATGGTAACGCAGAGAGGTCCACCGGATTCCCTGCTTCTGCAGGCTTTCGCGCCATTGTTGGCGGTCGGCTGAAGACCACGCAGGACTCTTGGGTTCAAATGTAAGAAGTGTGAGGTCAATTCCGGCGGCAGCTAGTTCTCGCAAATACGGGACAACCTGGCTCTGGACTAGAGGCTCGCGAAGACCAAAATAACAGATATAGAGTCCATTCATGCCCTGATACTTACTCGCACCATGTCTGTCACCGGTTCGACCTCCCACCTCGAGAGCATCGCCGACCGTCTAACGCGTGTCGCCACCAGGCCTTTGCCGCAGAGCCCACCTAGTCTTCGTCTTGTACAAAACCGCGTGTCCCCAGCCAACGAACGTTGCTAGATCGATTGCTGCCAAGATCAGGCCCACCATCAGGAGCCGTGCCGGGTTGCACAACCAGGCGAGACGTCGTTGTTCATCATACTTCCAAATCGACTTTGCTATTCTGGCGACTGCCGTGAAACCCAACACAAGCAGCCAAACGCGGTTGTGCACTGCGGCCAGGATCAAGATCACCAGTACCAGAAAATATTTTCGTGCGATGCCATAGTGCCAGTATCGCTGGCGACCAGCCAGGACATTGTGGTACGAGTAAAGAGCAAACCGTTTGAAGGTCGCACCTAACGTGGGCTGGAGTTGCCACCTCGCCACGGCTTGAGGCGCCCACGCAATCCTACCCACCTGTTGGCATCGCTCGATGAAGACCAGGTCCTCGGCAGCTCGGAGCTCCGGAAATCCGCCGACTGCGCGCCACAGATCGCGATGCACCAAACACGATGCAATAGACGGACCGCGCATAGGACCACCAGGCCTTTGCTGTTTCGGAGCCACGTAGGCGGCAGCAGCGCATTGCAGGAAGAATCTTCCCGTCTGCGCCTCGTATGCGCCGAAAACCAGATTTACGGAAGGATCGCGCTCAGCTTCCGCCACAAGGCGTTCCAGCCAGGTGGGTTCTAACCAAATGCCTGCGTCCGTTAGTGCAATCCACTCGTTAGATGCCGCCTCGATTCCTATATTCCTGCCACACCCAGGCGTAGCGTCTCGTGCTTCCAGCAAGTGCAGGCAATCGTCCTCTCGAGCAGCCTTGCGAAGAACCTGCACTGTGTTATCGACACTCCCACCATCAACCAAGATGATTTCGCTTGCCCGCAACGTCTGAGAGTAGATGCTTGTTAGCAAATCGGAAATTGTCGCGGCTTCATTTCGAACCGGAATCACCAGAGATATGCGTAAGTCCTTCGCCATGAGTTGTGCGACACTCTGCGTGGAACACGGATTGCCCTGGTCGCCTTATGTCGCCAAAGCTGACGCTGTACTGCGCGGCGGAGCCACCCTCTGTATGTCGTCCACGACTGGTGCGCAGGCATCCACAAACTCTTGTTGCCACAACTCCAACATCAAAAGACTCCACAACTGAAAGCTGTGGTCCGCTCGTTCCTCTACATGCTCCCGCACCAAATGATCGACCCGGTCTGGTTCAAAGTACCCTCGTTCTCTGGACCGGTGCGATAGCAAGGTATCTTGGAGCATCTCGCGCGAACTAGTTCGTAGCCATTTAGCAATTGGCACGCCGAAGCCCATTTTGCGCCGTCTTACGTTCTCAGTTGGGAGCAAATCTGCGAAAACCTTCTTTAAGAGATATTTCGACTGTCTACCGTGGAGCTTGAAACGAGGCGGCAATTGGGCCGCAAACTCCATTACCACGTGATCCAGAAACGGGCAACGGGCTTCCAGGCTATTTGCCATGGAGGCTATATCCACCTTGGCAAGAAGGTCATAGGGGAGATAGGACTTGATGTCGACGGCCATGGCCGCGTCAACCGATTCCAGGTCACCCACCTCCTTCCAAAGATCCTCCATCCAGTGCGACCCGTTCTTTGCAGCCACGGCCTCCGCAAAATGGGGGGCATAGAGCTGCCTCTTTGCAGCGTCCGTGAAGTATGACACCCAGTTGCCATATCGCAGTGGCCTTTGCTCGTGGGCGACCGAGAGAAATCGCTTTGCCCTCCGAACTCGGTCTTTCGGGTCAATCGAGTCCGGCAAGAATCGGGCAACAATGGCGGCTGCGGAGCCGAAAAAACCAAGAGATGCAATCCTGTCCGCAATTCTGGTTGCCGCATACCTGTCGTACCCGGCAAAACTTTCATCACCCCCATCGCCACTTAGCGCAACCGTCACGCCGGACCTGGTTATTTCGGACACATAGTAGGTCGGGATCGCCGATGAATCCGCATAGGGCTCTCCATAGTGCCTGACCAGTTTCGGCAGAACCGCCATTTCATCAGGCTTGACGATCATTTCCGTATGGTCCGTGCCCCAGCGCTCCGCGATTGCGCGAGCGAACCCCAACTCGTTGTAGTCGTTGTCATCAAACCCAATGGAAAACGTTTTTATCCTCGCCCCCGAGACCTTAGCCATCAGGCCGACCACGATGCTGGAGTCGATCCCACCGGACAAAAAGGCGCCCAACGGGACGTCGCTTATTAACCGATAGCGCACAGCTTCGGTTAGCTTTTCGCGCAAAAGCTCTCCCGCTTCTGACTCCGCCATCGTGATCTTCGGCGAATACGCCAAATCCCAATAGCGTTCCACGCGCGTCTCGGTACCATCGCGTCCAAGGTCCAACACGAGAAAGTGAGCTGGCGGCAGTTTCGAAACGTTCTTGAATCCCGTCAGTGGAGCCGGAACATAACCCCATGACAGGTATGAGTCAACCGCCTCCAAATCCACTTCTCGTTGCACTTCCGGATTTTGCAGCAAGCCTTGCAATTCCGAAGCGAAGGCAAAACACCGGCCATTGTCGGCGTAGTACAGCGGCTTCTTACCCACCCGATCCCGAGCCAGAAACAGCCGCCGCTTTTGCCGGTCCCAGATAGCGAAGGCAAACATGCCCCTAAGCCTCTTTACGCACTCCGTGCCCCACTGCTCATAGGCGTGTACGATTACCTCGGTATCGGTATGAGAGCTGAATTTGTGACCGACATGCTCAAGCTGAGCCCGTAGTTCCTGAAAGTTGTAGATTTCGCCATTGAATACAATCCAAACCGTTTCGGTTTCATTGCAGAGCGGCTGCTTTCCCTTCTCAGAAAGATCAATGATGGCCAGCCGGCGATGTCCCAAGGAACACAAGCCATCTGACCATATGCCCGAGCCGTCCGGCCCGCGATGGGACAGTGCTCTGGTCATGGGTTCGATCAGTTCAAGATCCGCGGATTGTGAAACGATTCCGGCGATTCCACACATAGCTGTGTAACTACGCTTGCTTTCTCGAGAAAGGCTCAGACTTTGCTAGATCACCATCACCGAAGCTAGCCACTGGGCTAAAAAACGGATTACGCTCATCTTGCAGTGCCTGATCGGGCAAATCAGGTCTTGTCTTTACGAAGATCAATTCATAATCCTCTTTCGTCAGCTGTCTTACAGGCCGTGCCGGCACACCGCCGATGAGCCAGTGGCCCTCCATGCTGCCGCGAGTGACCACCGCCCCCAGTCCCACTATGCAGCAGTCGCCAATATGAACTCCAGGGGCAATTCTGACCTCGGAGCCCACATAGCAGAAATCACCGATCAAAACGGAACTTCCCGTTCGCCGATTGTGCGTCCAAATCGAAGAGTTTCTGCCGGCGAGAGTCGTACAACGCCCAATCGCGACTCGATCGGTGAAATCAATGCGATGCTCGGCCGTGACCACGGAACCATAACCCAAGGTAAACATCGATTGGGGCGCATTTACGCAATCGTGATCGGGTATGGCATTGATCACATTGAAACGGAGCAGCTGGCAATAGTCGCTCAGGTCGATGCTCTCGCCTCCCCTAAAGATGTTGCACGGACCGATGCTTACATGGGCGCCGATGCGGACATGTCCACATCGCAGCAAGAGAACACCGTGCGAGATTGACGAATTATCACCAACAGAAAGATGCACGCAATCCAACAAGGCAAATCCAATTCGCACATTCCGCCCGATTTGATATCCGAATATCCAACGGTAGGCGCACCTTTTTAAAGGACCGGGCAGAACCGCGGACAGGCACAACATCGCTAATCGGAGTTTGCGTTTCATCATCTACATCTACGCGAGCAAGAGCACTGAGCATTCATCATGCGGCAATTTCGGAGGTTTTGGGCTTCTTTCCGGAAGCGACCCATCCAAAATTCGGGAACAGGTTTAGCTCTTCTAGTCCCGCCGACCCGAGGAATTGCTCAACCTGTGCCCGACTGTAGCGTCTTTCCAGAGGAGCGGACAGGCGATCGAATTGGTCGTTAACCGTGGTGCGGAAAGGATAACGCGAATACTGCCTTAACGGTAGCCGCACGGCCAGCTTGGCGAGCATAGGAATTCGCGCGCAGGCGCGATATGGCCACACAAAGCAAGTCCAAACCAAGAAGGCAACGACGTAAGAGAGGGGGTAAAGGAGGCGGTGGGGCATTCGAACCGTGAGCATGCGTAGCGCCGACACAGCTCTCAGCAACACGCTTTTTATTGGTTGCTGTTCCGGCGTCCAGTACAAGAACATCCGAAATTCTCCTCCCGGCTTTACAAAGCTGAGAAGATACCGAAAAGCCTTTTCTGGGTCGGGCAAATGGTGCAACACGCCCATCGAGTAAACCAGGTCAAAACTCTCCGCCGGAAAGGGCAAATGGTTGAGGTCTGCTTGAATCACGCGAGCACCAGTTCCCTGGGTATTTCTCGCGGCCACCTCGACCGCATCGCTGATGTCGACAGCCCAGACCTCCGCGCCATAGTGCGCCGCGTAGTAGGCATGGCGCCCAATACCACAGCCCGCATCCAAAACCTTTTTGCCTCGAAAGGACTCCGCGGTCAGCGGAAACATGTAGTCGCGAAAGTTACTTTCCCACTCTGGATACATTTCCGAAAAATGAGTCCATTCGAAGCCGAAACTCTCGGCCGTCTTCAGCTGCGTCATCCGGTTGCGGTCGACAACGCCATTCGAACTACCCGACAAACCGGTCGCTCTTGATAGAAGGCGCGGAATCCCGTTCGCGATCGGGAAGTTTTCAGAGCAGGCGAAACAAGCAAGAGAGTTCGAGGAACCACCGACTGGGAACAACCTGCAACCGCACGCTGGACATACCAGATCCTCCCATAGCGCGTTCGGCAATCGTTCTTGCTTTTGCATGTCTTCTGCACGGCTTAACATCGGAATTACTCCCCGCTTTACCGGTGGTGCAGAGTCACAAACTCGGACGGGAATAGGCAGCTGAGAGCTCACAATCTGCAATTCCACCCGCCTTCCGCTTGAACTCGAACTTGGAGCTCGAGCGGGATTCGCCAATTTCCATCCTACCCCTACCGGACACAACTCGACGAGGAAACACAGACCAGCCGACGGGCTGATCACAAATGACTCGGCTGAAATGCCGACCTAAATTCCGCCCTCAATAAATCTTCCCCAAGAAGGCCAGAATGAAACTTAGGTCCGGTCCTGGTGTAAAGTCAAGGTTCGCTGTTGTAATAGCGAGTACTGACACTGCCTGAGCTACTGCCGATAACGGGTGCAGGCGTAGTCTTCGCCGCGGTGCCGGCGGGCGTTGCATTTAAGGTTCCCTTTGACCGAACCGCGTGGTGCGGCGGGACGCTAGCTCGGAACCGGAAGGCTCGTCCAGGATGGAAAGAGTAACCCCCACTGAAGGTGAACTGGAAATCCGGTGCTTTCTTGCTAAACTTAGACAATCTCATGCTGCCAAAACTGAGAGCCTTTGCCCGCGACCTGCTTTACGGCGCGGTGGAATTTGTTTACCCGAATACGATCATTAACCTCAGCGGCGAGTCATTCAAAGTTCCGCTTCGCTGGAGACACTGGTTTTACAAAGGCTACGAAGAGCCAACCTTCGATTTCATTCGGACATACTGCACGCCGGGCGCGACCTTGATTGACATTGGGGCGCATCTTGGAATTTTTACGATATCGGCGCTGCGCAAAGTTGGTCCTTCGGGCAAGGTAGTTAGCTTTGAACCATGCGGGGCCACTCGATCGGTGCTTTTGAAGACTCTTGAACTCAACGGGTTCAGCGGCATCCCGGAGATTCGAGAGGAGGCTGTCTCGAACGCGACCGGACAGTCAACATTTTTCTCCAGTACGATTGCGGGAGATGCGGCGAACTCCCTCATTGGAAATGCCCAGCACCCAGCCAAGTCCGAAGTTCGAACGGTTCGCCTGGACGATGTTCACCTTCCTCGAGTCGACGCGATCAAAATCGACGCGGAGGG
>Ga0193719_10000981_pt1 | contig 11139 bp, 11 predicted proteins | sample U2a2metaG_FD_160103 | JGI IMG/M metagenome (GOLD analysis project Ga0193719, IMG submission 160103) | Soil microbial communities from a riparian zone of the East river system, Colorado, United States - U2a2 | ecosystem: Environmental > Terrestrial > Soil > Riparian zone | place: USA: East... | reverse complement strand
GAGTATGAAGAACTCGCGATACTGATAACGCGCCGGATCAAGGTATTCTTCGTTAGCACCGCTAAACTGCCAGTCGTAGAAGAGCGCGTTGCAGTGACCATTTGCGGCGGGATCCGGCTCCAATCCGTTAGGCAAGAGAGACGCCACTGCAGCCGGTTGCGCCCAAAACTCAACGTCGAGAAAGTCTGAAGAGTAATACCACGGCGGAGGTGGATTCAGGGTCGATTTGCCTTTCGGCGTCAGCGGATAGTTGAAGCCTTTAAGCTTTGCTGTGTTCATGATTCTTTCTCAAGCCTTCGAAGATCGACATTTCACGTAGCGTGAAATTTCTCTTCGCCAGGCTATTGCGCGAAACATCTCGTGCCTGATGACTAAAACTTTTTCCTGCACTCGATCTTGCCAAGACTGGTTCGCGAGCAAGATCATGCTACTCATGAAACTCTGGAGCTGGCAGAAAGAGAATCTCCCTTCGATTGGGCACTCTGTTCGCACGGCCCTGGCGGCGACCGTGTCAGTCGTCGTCGCGCGCTTAGTGCAGATGCCCGAAGCCTATTGGGCGGCAATCGCGACCCTGGTTGTGATGCAATCCACTCTCGGCGCTACGCTGACGCTGTCCGTCGAGCGCATCGTCGCCACCGCCGTTGGCGCGTCAGTCGGAGCGCTCGAGTCAAATTACTTCGGAGCAAATCTTGCCGCCTTCATGCTGGCGATCTTTTTCATCGGCCTGCTTTCGTTTGGCTTTCGGCTGGAGAAGACCGCTTATCGATATGCCAGTGTCACCCTGACGATCATTGTTTTGATTCCGCGGACAAATCCCGCGTGGATCGTTGCTCTACATCGATTCATTGAAGTTTCAGTCGGGATCGTTGTTGCTCTCCTCGTGGTCGCGATATGGCCAGAACGACGTCCGGTTCCAGCGAAGCGCGCGGACGAATAACCTCTATTCAGAAGTTGCGACCGGCGCGAGCCGTTTCATGATCGCCGTGAAGCGCGGATCATTTCGTAGCGGATCCCATAACGGATTCCATCGAAAATCACCGTAAGTCGGTTGGGCCGGCAAATTGGATCCCGCAGGTCTGTTTACCAATTGATCTAATTCTGAAATTGCGAAATCGAACTGACCGTTCCACGCGTAGACGACGGCCAAATTGCAACGCACGATCGGCGCGCTCACGGCTGAACTTTCGAAAGTTACCAAGTCGCAAGCGTGTTCTGCTTCCTGAACCGCCTGTTCTTGCCGTCCAAGACCGGCGTCAATCATCGCGAGCAAACTCAAGGCGCGGCCATCAGACGCGTCGGCTAATACCGTTTTTTCAACCTCGAGACGAGCTGCGGCAAAGGCGGCCAGTGCTCCTTTCTTGTCGCCACGCATTCGTGCGGCCAGACCCTCGTACCAGTTTTTCGGATATTTTACGCCATTGAACACGAACGTGGTCTCGTCAGCGCGAGCAGAAATCCCCGATACGGAATCAGGATCATGGCTCCAAAGTGCAAGAATCAGATTGTGCAAATCTCTGATCGCACCGCTCGCGTCCTCCTCGGGTGTAACGGTTGCGACAGCTGCACGCAGCGGGCCGAGTTCCCCTTCACTTTCCAGTGGACCGAAAGTGCGGAAGACTCGGTAGGTTGCTGAGCGATCTGGCGGCAATACTCCGAGCAACCTGGCCATCATTCCGTCGAAGCGATCATATCGGCGTGTTAGACGATACATATTCGCGAGATCAAAGAGACTCTCTGCAGCGCGTGGCTCAAGCGCAACGGCTCTCTCGATGGCGCGCACAGCATCATCCCAGCGATTTTGACGGCGCGCGATCGCTCCGGCAGTCGTTTCGAGCGCGGCGCTATTTGGCATCGTCTGACGCGCAAGATCTATTTCGAGACGGCCTTGCTCGAGATCATTGAGAGCCAGGACGAAATGGTCAGCCAAAGCGAGGTGCACCGGGCCAAAGTCGGGCGCCACGCGTCGCGCTCTTTCCAAGGCGGCTTCAGCCAGCCCGCGGTAATCGACGTTTCGCTTTTCCACCGGCGTGATGTCTTTGGTGTGGTAGAGTTTGTCGTAAGCCGTTGCTAACGCACAGTAAGCGAGCACGAATTTTGGATCGCGGTTTACCGCGTCATTGAGAAGGGAAATCTTTTGCTCCATGACCGACGCCTCTTCGGCGGTATCTTTTACCAGCCGCTCGATAGCCTGAGCGCGAAGGTAAAGATCATAGGCGCGCAAATCGGCGGTCGGCGGCTCGTTAAGCGCAACAGTCTCGTTAGGCGAGAGACGAGCTTTTAATCGCGCGGCGACAACTTGCGTGATTTCGCTTTGGAGCGCGAACACGTCTTTCATCGGGCGTTCATATGTTTCGGCCCACGGGTGGCCGCTGTCGCGAAGATCGACAAGGTGAAGCGCAACGCGCATTTGATCATGGTCGCGCGAAACGGTTCCCTCGAGCAGGTGCCGCACGCCAAGATCCCGACCGATTGCGTGAAGGTTGCGCTCCTTACCCGGCAGGTACGAACGCGTGCTCTGACTCCCGATCACTTTCATTCCGGCAAGCTTCGCCAGATCGTCGGTGATCTCGTCCTGCATTCCAACGGTGAAATAGGTGTCTTCGCGATTCGCACTGAGATTTTCGAATGGCAAAACCGCGATCGATCGTTCGATCTCAGTCGAAGATTGCACGCGTTGATACAGCCAGGCGCCGATTGCGATCGCCCCGACAACTGCAGTTGCTGCCGCGGCTGCGAGCATGAGTCGCCTCCGACGTGAACGTGCTTCCGTGCTGAACTTTGTGTAGCAGCGGTGGATTGCCGATAGCAGTTCGCGCGCTGTTTGCGGGCGCTTCGCAGGATCGACAGCCAACATCGACTGCAACAGCGCGATCACACGCGCCGGGACGTGAGAATTCTTCAGTTGCTCGAGCGGGAGTTCCTCGGCCTGTTTCGCCGCAACTTCTCGGAGGGTGCGCCCAACAAATGGCACCCGACCGGAAAGCAAATACCAAAAGGTCACGCCTAACGAATAAATGTCCGATCGCGTATCGATTTTCATCTGTTCGGAAGGAGCGAACTGCTCGGGACTGGCGAAGGCCGGTGTACCAATAAAACCGGTCTGAGTTTGTTCGGCACCGCGTTCTGCTTCCGGATCGAGGATTTTAGCGATGCCGTAATCAATCACTTTGACTACGAGCGCGCCGGCCGCGTCGGACTCGAGCATGATATTGGATGGCTTGATGTCCCGATGCACAACACCACACGCTTCCGCAGCAGCCAATGCCCGCGCGGCTTGCTCAATCACTTCGAGTGCCAGAGCGAGGGGCATTGGTCCATTTTTTCGGACGCGCTCCTCGAGCGTTTCGCCTTCGACCAACTCCATGACATAAAAACATTCACCGTCTTGTTCGCCGTAGTGACTGACACGCGCGACATTAGGGTGGCGGATCTGCGCGGCCGCGCGCGCTTCGCGCAAGAAGCGCGATCGCGCCCCAGGATTTTGTGCGACTGTTCGGTCGATTACCTTCAGAGCAACGGTGGAATTCAACACTGTGTCGCGCGCGCGATAAGTTATCGCCATTGCTCCGGCGCCGAGCTCGACCGGAAAGCCGTCTGCGCCGACTTCCACTTCAAAATGATCGTACTTCAGCGGCCCAGGTGTCAATCGTCGTCCGGTCTGGGATTTTTCCGGTTGTTGGCTGTCGCTTAGAAAACCAAGGCTAACGAGACAACGAAGGCATTCACCTTGCGTGAGCGGTCCTCCGCAGGTTGAGCAGGTTTCGGTAAATGCAATCGACTTATTTAACTCCGGACGGGGCAGCAAATCAATGCCGCGTTTAATCACACCGGCGCCATCGCCACGTGTAGAGCCATTTCCATTCGACGTTCCGACAATCTCTGGTTGCCGTTCCACAATTTCAGGTGCAGCGCTCATGTTGTCAGGATTTGGTAGAGATAATGAAGCTCTTGATCCACATCGGCCGGATCAGAAACCGTGCTCGCCACTTCCATCCTCAGCGCTTCGCGATAACGCTGACGCAGACGCCAAAGCCAAGTACGCAGCGTCGCGATCGGAACTCCAAGTTTCTCCGCCGCTTGTTCTTGATTTGGCGGCGTCCGTCCGCTGCCGTCAATGAACGGCCTTAACACCTTAAGCGATTCAGCTTTCCCTTCCGCCTCGAATGCATTTTGCAAATGTTGCCAGGCGCGTTTCACGATGTTCGACGCCCACACCAGATCATAACCGCGCGAATCGCTGAGATGAGCAGCGTCCATCATTGATGCTTCGGCTTCGGGCAGATGCTCGTCGATCGACACAATTCGATGACCGCCGCCTCTTTTGAGCCGGTGAGCCCGATCGTACTCGTTGTACAAAAAATTCTGCAGTGAGCCGAGCAGAAATGTACGGAGCCGGCCTTTCTCCTTATCTGCGCGACTCAGCGTATTTTGCTCAAGCAGGTGGGCAAAAAAACCTTGGACAAGATCCTGCGCTTCGGGAGAAGCGTGTCCGCGATGGCGCAAAAACGCGTAAAGCGGCGGCCAGTAGGCTTCGCAGAAATTCGAAAGCGCCTTTTGAGCTGATATCTCCGACTGAGTTTGTCGAGCGCGCAGAACTAAAGTCCAGTGCGTCGATTGAAACGCCGCTCCGCCCTCCTGCAATGTTCCAGGTATCGGTTTCATAACTTCGTCATTAGCTTATCGAATGCCAATGCAGTTCTGAGAACCCGATTTACGAGGGAAGAAAAATTGTGGGGCTCGATTTGCGCCGGGCGCAGACGCGGCAAAAATTCGCGAATTCTTCGCGAATTCACGAAGTTGCAGACGCGACCTCTGGTCGCGGAACTGGCTGCGCTCCGCGCGCGCTCCGCGCGGATCGTGCCAACAGCGTCGCCGTTGAAACCGTTTCCGTGGCTTTGCCACGCTCGTTTGTTTGAGATTTGTCGTTTTCATCTTTGTGTCTCCTTTTAGTGGTAGAGGAGGAATACTCCGAGGATGCCTAGCAAGATGCCGATCACGGGACTAAGCAGCGCGAACCACAGTGAGAAGTCCCACTCGGGTCCGAGCCGGACTGGCAATCTTACTTCGTATTTTGTTTTCATTGTGACGTCTCCGTGGTGGACGGGCGGTACATGCTGGCAGACCGGCAGATGGTCTTCATGACCGTTGCGATCCGTCGTATCTTTGCCGAACCGCCGTTGGTTCCGAACAGGGCTAGAATAAGCGCCCAGATAATTACCTGCGTCATCACGGCTGTTTCCTTTTTAAGGTTCCGTCTCCGTTGCTGACCCGCAGGACGATTTTTCCGTGAGCGTGGCCGGATTGACTAAGCTCGTGGGCACGCCGCGCTTCGCTCAGCGGAAGAATGCGATCGATCACCGGCTTCAGTTCGCCTGAATCAATTAGCTTCGCGATCTCGGCCAGTTGAGCACCGCTCGGGTGGCCAGCCACAAATGCGGCGCGGACGCCGAGCGCTTTCGCTTTCTCAACCGATGGAGGTTGCACCAGCGAAAGCAGAACGCCGCCCTTTTTCAATATCGACCAGGAACGCTCCTGCGTTTCGCCGCCGATGAGGTCGAGCACAAGATCGACATCGCGCGCCACGTCTTCGAATTTTTGTTTCGTGTAGTCGATCGGTTCGTCCACGCCGAGTTCGCGCAGCAATTCCTGATTTTTAGTAGAGGCCGTCGCGAAAACGTACGCGCCTTTCCACTTCGCCAGTTGCACGGCAACGTGGCCAACGCCGCCGCTGCCGCCGTGAATCAACATGCGCTGGCCGGACACCAGTTGGCCTGCATCGAACAATGCTTGCCACGCGGTCACTGCCGCCAGAGGCAATGCCGCCGCACGGATGTGATGAAGCGAGTTCGGTTTGAGCGCGAGTTCTGATTCGCGAACGACGATATAATCAGCGTACGCGCCGTTGCGTGTCGAATCAGGCACGCTGTAAACCTCATCGCCGATCTTGAATCGCGACACGCCCGGTCCGACTTCTTCTATCGTGCCAGAGACATCCCACCCGAGAATGAGCGGGAATTTATGAGGCCAGAAGTCTTTCATGTGGCCTTCACGAACTTTCCAATCGATCGGGTTCACTCCCGCCGCGTGAACGCGGACGAGAACTTCACCCGCTTGTGGCTCCGGACGCGGCGCATCTTCGTAGTGCAAGACTTCCGGTCCGCCGTAGTTGTGAATTCGAATCGCTTTCATGGTTTGCGATATCGCGCTGGCCGATTTTTTCTCGGACGTTGCGCCTGTGTGTTTGATAATTGGTTCGATTGTTCTGCTCATAACTGATTACCGGTTAGCTGTTGCGAGTTTGGTTGATTGCGAAGGCGCGAAGGCCAAGCGCAATTTTCTCAGCGCATATCCAGAGAATGTTTCCGGTCCGCGTTGTTGCCATTCTCCGACGAGTTTCGGAGCGTGAGGCTGAACGGCTTCGCGTCTACTTCGCGGCGTCATGTGACGCTCAATTGCTTTGATGGTTCTGCTCATATGTTCCTTTCTCATGGTTGAGTTGGTTGATTCGATAGTCAGGCTGGCGAAACGGCTTGCGAGTGCCGGAGCTCTGGCGTTGTTTTGATTTCGACGCGCGCCTGGAAAATTCCGGCGAACGCCGATCTGATGCTCGCGAACACGACGCCCCAAAGGATCGTGACGAAGACCGCCAGTCCGATACCGGCCGGATTCATCAGGCCGTGAAACAAGAGAATGTTCACGATGATCGGTCCGAGAATCGTGAGTGCGAGCGGCACGTAGCGATTGATCAGAAGCAACGCGCCTGAAATCACCTGAAGCCCAGAGACGACCAGGAGATATTTCGAAACGAACATCGCTCCGAGGAACTGTCCCGCGACTCCGCTGGGCGGAGGCATCGGAATGAAATGAAGAAATCCATTCAGGCCGAAGACCAAAAAGATCAGACCCAAAAGGAACCGACTGATGTGAGTTAAGATTTTCATACCGATACTGTCGGTCCGGCATGTCGATCTTGGGAAAGACCATGTTTCTTGCCTCAGCATAACTAATAGGCATACTGCTTCTCAGCCGTGGAACTGAGGCACCTGCGCTACTTCGTTGCCGTGGCCGAGATGGAAAACGTCTCGCGCGCGGCGTTGAAGCTGCATGTCTCGCAGCCAGCACTCAGCCGGCAAATCCGCGATCTCGAAGACGAAATTGGATTCTCCCTGCTTGAACGCACGGCCAAGTCGGTTCGGTTGACCGATGCGGGCCGGGCGTTCCTCGACAATGCGCGCGCGTTGTTACAAAACGCGGACGAAGCCGTCACCAAAGCGCGCGCGGTTGCAAGCGCAGAGCCTACCGAACTCCACGTCGGCTACTCACCGACGCCAACCGCCGAAATTCTGCCGAAAATCTTACGGGCATTTCAGCGAGCGATGCCAAACGTGCACGTCAAATTGCACGATTGGAGCAACAACGCCATTCTCGATGGGATACGCGATGGCCGGCTTCAACTCGGATTGATCGTTCCTCCCCTGAAGGCTAGTACGTTGCACGACGTGCGCTATGAGGAGTTGTTTCACGAACGCGTTTGCGTGGCGGTTGCCTTGCAACATCCGTTTGCCCGACGCCGCGCCATTCCGATTGCCGAGGTTGCGGCCGAACCGTTGATTGGCCTCACCCGCGAAGATTATCCGAATTACTATGACTATCTCTCGATCATCTTTTCGAAGGTGAAACAGAAACCGAGGGTGGTGGAGGAGCACGACAGTTTTTCCGCCGTTTTGTCGGCCGTCGAAGCGGGAACCGGCGTCGCCATTGCCACGGACTTTGGTTACAGTTTTGGGAACCGCCTGAAATTTTTGCACATCACTCCTGAGCCGAAACCAATCTCGGTCGGCATCGCCGCGCTCAAGGGAAAACTCAGCCCAGCCGCGGCAAAATTCTGGCAGTGCGCGAAAGAAGCGGCCTCGGCGAAATGATCTGTCTACGTTGCCTAACGAATTCCGGAGTTATTGTAGCGTCCAACAAATTCCACCGCTCACGGTAGCTTGTCGAAAAAGAGATAAAGGGCGGCAATCCGACCGTCCCGGGCAATGATGAAATCAGTCCCGGCATAAGCTGGCGGCTCACCAGGCCGGCCCGATACCCATTGGACCCGCCCGGCATTGCCCAATTCCTCGGGTGTTGCAATTGGCTGATATCGAAAGTCAGGGTGAGTAGCCCTAATCGCACCCGCGATGCGATCAATCTCGTCACGGCCACGGTGGACGCCCGCTTTGGGATCATAGAACACGCCATCTTCGATCCAGAGCTCGTCAATGGCCGCGCGCCGGCGCGCGGGGTCGTTCTCACCGAAGACGTTTTGAAGATTGCGGGTTAGCAGGGTCGATATGCTGTAGGACATGGCGTGTCTCGTGATCGTTAGGCCCGTTTGTAGGCGTGTTTGTTAATCCTCAGCGTCCGAATTTTCGATTCCAAGGTAGATGCTGGTATGCCGAGTATCGCCGCGGCGCCATGTGCTCCGGAGACTTTTCCATTACTTTGCGCAAGCGCTGCTTCGATGCGCGTCCGCTCAGAAGAAGTCTGATCGACTGCGGGCGACCTGGTCGGTTGTGACTCGCTCGAGAACCAACTTTTATCCACCGCGAATTCGTTCGTTTCACCGATGATAAGTGAACGTTCGATTACGTTTTGTAGTTCGCGAACGTTGCCCGGCCATGAATACTCTTGCAGCGCATCGAGAGCTTTCTTTTGAATATGTTTGATCTTTTTTCCCGCTCTCGTCGCGTAACGATCGACGAAATAATTTACGAGCAGTGGAACGTCCTCTTTCCGTTCGCGCAAAGGCGGCAGTTTGATTGGAAAAACGTTGAGCCGGTAGTAAAGATCACTGCGAAAGCCGCCGTCCGCGATAGCCGCCTGCAGATCACGATTCGTCGCTGAGATAACGCGGACATCAGCGCGCAGAACTTCCGTGCCGCCCACGCGTTCAAACTCGCGTTCCTGCAAAACGCGCAGCAATGCGATTTGGGTCTCCATTGGCAGATCTCCTACTTCGTCGAGAAAAATCGTGCCGCCCTCGGCCAATTCGAATCGACCGAGCCGCCTCTGAACTGCTCCAGTGAAGGCTCCTTTCTCGTGGCCAAACAACTCCGACATGATCAGCGAAGAAGGAACTGCAGCGCAATTCACACTGATGAACGGACGCTCCGAACGCTTTGACCTTTTGTGAATGGCGCGGGCGATCAGTTCCTTCCCTGTGCCCGTTTCACCCATGATCAAAACGGTTGAGTCTGTCGGGGCAACCTTGGCTGCGCGCGCCAGGACCATTTGCAGGACCAGCGAAGTGCCGATCACTTCTTCAAACATAGAAGTCTTACCGAGCTCTTCACGGAGGGCGATGTTCTCTTTTCGTATTTCTTCTTCCGCCCGTTTGCGATCTTCGATGTCCGTGGCTGTACCGTACCATCGTGTTATCTGTCCCCGTTCATCTTTGATCGGAGTCAGGCGGACCAGAAAGCAGCGAAACTCACCGTCGTGCCTCCGCAACCGAGCTTCGTACTCACAGGGCTCTCCCTCAAGAAAGCGTTTGTTTCTTTCAGCAAGGAACTGTTCCGGATCTTCTGGGTGATCAATGTGAACCTTTCGATCGCGCCATTGCTCCAGAGTGATGCCGAAATATTCGAGCGTTGTGTAATTGGCGTAGAGTCGGCTTCCATCAGGCGCAAGTACGCCGATGTGCTGCGGCGTGAGGTCCAAAATCTGCCGCAGTTCAGTTTCTTGTTCGCGGATTTTTTCTTCCGCAATTTTGCGCTCTTCGATTTCTATACTCGAGCCGTACCATTTGACGATCTCTCCCGCTTCGTTGCGCAGTGGTTCTTCACGATGAAGGAACCAGCGATATTCCCCGTCAGCCCGCCGCACTCGCGACTCACCAACGAAAGGCTCTCCGGCTTCAAGCGCCGCGCGCCATTTGGGCACAATTGTTTCTACATCTTCAGGATGGATCATGCAGCTCCAACCCCACCCCAGTAAATCTGTCAAAGGGAGGCCGACATATTCCAGCCAGCCGCGGTTGTAGAAGTCGACATCACCATTCGGCAAAGCGGTGTGAACAAACGCCGGAGTTGTATCTACCAGGTGGCGATACTTACGCTCACTGGCGCGGAGCTCCTCCTCAGCCCGTTTACGCTCGGTGATATCAAGCGTGTTGCCGATTAAACGTGAGATTTTGCCATCCTGAAACACCGGCTCCCCGGTGCTGTGCATTGTTCTTTGGCCATGTTTAGGATGATCGACGCGATACTGGATATCGCCGTTCACACCCTCAGAAAACATTTTGCGGATCAATTCATATACGGCATCACGATCATGAGGAAGCACGACGCTGAGCCATTCCTTCAGCGAAGGAACGCCATTTCTGGGATCGAAACCGAAAATCATGAACGTTTCGGGAGACCAATAATCAAACATCCCGTCCGGCTTGAGCGACCAGCTTCCCATATGAGCCAGCCGTTCTCCCTCCCGCAGATAAAATTCGCTTCGTTCTAATTGGCTCGCCTTCTCTGCAATCTTTTGCTCAGCACATTTTCGGTCTTCGATATCGACGCTCGATCCGAACCATTTCACGATGTTCCCGTGTGCATCACGAAGCGGCAACTTCCGATGTAGAAGCGCTCGATAAGATCCGTCGGCGCGCCGAACGCGCGATTCTATTTCGAACGGTTCACCGCTAGCCAGAGCGGCGTGCCATTTTTGAACTATCGCTGCTACGTCTTCCGGATGAACCGTTTCGGTCCAGCGCCACCCACAAACGTCTTCGAGTGACCTACCAAAAAAATCCAACCATCCCCGATTAAAATAATCGATGTACCCGTCGGGCCGCGCGGTGTGAATAAACGCCGGAGTCGTATCAACGGCGCGGCGAAGCTCGTTTTCAGTCGCAGCCGATTCATCGTTCTGAAGGGACCCACTCGCCTTCATACGCGCTTGGTTGCTAATGTCTGCATAACCGCCTACCAAAGCTACATCAACGCCTGAATGGCTGCCATTGTATTTGCACGACGCGTGCAGGCGTGGTCGCGTACAATTGCACGGCTGAAAAAACGCTGGATTCGTAACTCGCCGTCTGTCTTCTTTTTTGCCCTATTCCACTGACTCGGATATAATCATTTTCAGCTCGAATCCAACCAAATA
>Ga0193719_10000975_pt1 | contig 11156 bp, 11 predicted proteins | sample U2a2metaG_FD_160103 | JGI IMG/M metagenome (GOLD analysis project Ga0193719, IMG submission 160103) | Soil microbial communities from a riparian zone of the East river system, Colorado, United States - U2a2 | ecosystem: Environmental > Terrestrial > Soil > Riparian zone | place: USA: East... | reverse complement strand
CCAAGTGACTCAACGCAAACTCTATCCCTGGACGGCGCTCGTCATTCTGACTGCGCTGAACTTCCTCAACTACATTGACCGGTCGGTGCTGTTTGCGGTGCAGCCGCTGGTGCAGAGCGAATTTCAGCTCACCCATGCTCAAGTTGGATATTTAACCAGTGCTTTTCTCCTGTTCTACATGGTGGCCGCACCATTTGTCGGCCCCCTCGCCGACCGTTACTCGCGCAAGCTGATCATTGTGTTGGGTGCGGTGTTCTGGAGCGGCCTCACTTTACTCACGGCGGTGACCCATACCTACCAAGAATTACTGCTCCGTCATACCCTGGTAGGTGTCGGTGAGGCGACCTTTGTGACCATCGCGCCCACTTTTGTCGCGGACCTTTTTCCGGAAAGCAAACGGGGTCGCATTTTCGGTGTGTTCTATCTGGCGATCCCGGTCGGCACGGCGGCCGGCTATCTGCTGGGAGGCAAGCTCGGACCGGCGATGGGATGGCGCTTTCCGTTCTACATCGCCGCCTTTCCCGGCTTCGTACTGGCACTGGCGGTTTGGTTTCTTCCCGAACCGCCACGTGGCCAGTTCGACTCGGAAAAGGAAACTCCGGAGCGGAGAACACTCCTGGGCCTGGCGCGCAACCCGGCCTTCTGGACGGTTACGCTCGGCATGGCCGCCGGCACGTTTTCGCTGGGAGGGATCCAGGTCTGGATGCCGACCTTTCTATCTAGCGCGCGCGGGTACAGCCTGGAGTCGGCCAACCTGATTTTTGGCCAGATCGTCGTGGTCGATGGCATTCTCGCGTCGTTGGCTGGAGGGTGGCTTGGCGACCGTCTGCTGCCCCGGATGAAGGGTTCGTACTATTTTGTTTCCGCGGTTAGCATGGGCCTTGGCGTGCCGGTGATGATCGTCGCGTTGTTCAACCAGGGACCCTGGATGGTGCCTGCCATCGCTGTGGCGGCCTTTCTGCTTTTGCTGAATACTTCGCCCCTCAACACGGCGCTGGTGAATTCGGTCGGCGCCCACATTCGTGCCACTGCTATCGCGGTCAACATTTTCCTGTTTCATCTTCTCGGCGACGTCCCTTCCCCAACCCTCATGGGATATGTCGCCGACCGGCGTTCGCTTCAAGCTGCCTTCATCCTGCCCGTCATCGCGATGGCGGTTTCTTCTGCCATACTGTTTTACGGCATGCGCTTTGCTCCCGCCGTACGAACGCAAGATGAGCCCGGCGCCGCCGGAGACCCGGCGGGATGAATTATTTCCACTGGATTGCTGGCTGCACGCTAGGTTTGGCCTGGATCTGGCGCCTCTTGGAGGCCGCTCTCGGTGTTCCCAAGATCGCCGATATTTCCGGTTCGGAGTGGGATCGTGAGCCTCCCTTCCGCGGTGGCGTCCCGCGAGTCAGCATCATCGTTCCCGCCCGCAATGAAGAAGCGGACATCGAGGCCACGCTGACTCGATTGCTCACTCTTGAGTACGACAACTATGAAATCATTGCGCTCGACGATCGATCCACGGATCGAACCGGCGAGATCATGGAGAGAATTGCCGTGGCGGCTCCCGGCAGGCTCAAGGTAATCCGAATCGCTGTCCTGCCAGCGGGCTGGATGGGCAAGCCGCACGCCATGTGGAAGGCCGGCAATCAGGCTAGTGGAGAATGGTTGTTATTCACCGATGCTGATGTTTTGTTCAAGCCCGATGCCCTCCGGCGCGCCTTGGCTTACGCCGAATGTGAAACGGCCGACCACCTGGTTCTGTTTCCACGCATGATTATGAAACGCCCGGGCGAAAAAATGATGATTGCTTTTTTTCAGACTCTATTCGTTTTTGGGCATCGTCCCTGGAAGGTTGCCGATCCGAAAACCAGAGACCACATTGGGGTCGGCGCCTTTAACATGATCCGCCGGCGGGTATACGAAGCGGTTGGAACTTATCAGGCGCTGCGCTTCGATGTACTCGACGACATGAAGCTGGGCAAAGTGGTGAAGAATGCTGGCTATGCCCAACGCAACGTTTTTGGCGCGGACCTGATCTCCCTTCGTTGGGCCAAAGGAGCGATGGGTGTGGTGGACAATCTCACTAAGAATTTCTTTGCCATCATGTCATTCCAATGGCCGCGGGCCCTCGCCTCTTGCTGCGCGCTTGCGTTTCTGAACTTGATGCCGTTTGCCGGAGTTTGGCTGGCGCACGGATGGGCGCGGCTGGGGTACGCAGTCGCTCTGTTTTCGATGTTTTCCATCTACGTTGGGATGTCGACGCAGTCGGATATTCCGCCTTACTACTTCGTTCTGCATCCGGTGAGCACGGCATTGTTTGTTTACACCATGCTGCGGTCGACATTCCTAACTCTGTGGCGCGGGGGAGTCCTGTGGCGAGGCACGTTTTATGCCCTGGAGGAGTTGCGCAAGGGCATGGTGTAGCAAGATTGATTGGTCGTGCTGGTCGAATTAGAACCTGCCTCCGACCAAATCGAGCGAGGCTCGACTGGCGGTAAAATGCTCCGATTCGAGCCGGTGGCTTGAACCCCATGAACGACGAACTCAGTATCGAAGTATGTGTCGACGCGCTGGACTCGGCGGTCGCAGCCGAGCGCGGTGGGGCGAAGCGCGTGGAATTGTGTGGCAGCCTGACGGAGGCAGGAATCACACCTAGTGCCGGCCTGATCGCGACCGCCCGCCAGAAGATCTCGATTGGTCTACATGTAATGATTCGCCCGCGTGCAGGCGATTTCTGCTACACCTCCGACGAGTTCAGCGCGATGCGGCGTGACGTCGTCATGGCCAAACAACTGGGGGCGGATGGTGTGGTTTTGGGCATTCTCGATGCAGATGGAAGAGTAGAAATTCAAAAAACGCGTCAACTGGTCGATCTCGCCAGACCGCTTAAGACCACTTATCATCGAGCATTCGACATGTCTGCCGATCTTTACCAGTCGTTGGAGGATGTCGTCGAAGCTGGTGCCGACCGGATTCTTACCTCTGGAGGTGTGCAAACTGCCCTTGAAGGAGCCGCAACCCTGCGAAATCTCGTTGCGGTTGCGGCTGGACGTGCCATCGTCATGGCCTGTGGCGGAATCGAGGTTCAGAACGTCCAGGCTCTTGTTGAGAAAACAGGTGTCCGGGAGATCCACGTCGGCTTGAGAACGCCCATCGCCAGTCCGATGCGGTACAAAAACGACGTAATTTCGATGGGAACGACGAACGGCAATGAGTATCGGCGATTCATCGTTCTAGAGGACAATGTTGCGCGGTTATTGCGAGCCGCCTCGGCGGGTGGAGCGGGCAACTGAGTTACGAGACAAGGGATGCCGACGAATCCGGATATTTCGTCTCAGCGATTTCGTTCCGCAGGTGGCACGGGCTGGTTTGCCCTGTATTGCGATCGACATTTGTGATTTCGGGATAGGGTGGAAATTTTCGCTGCAGCATCGTAGCATCCTACTCAGTCGAAAGGACGCGCATCATGATTTTCGGCATGACAACAGAGACATTTACTCTCGTACACGTGTTGATAAGTCTGGTGGGAATCGGCTCGGGATTGATCGTCGTGTTCGGTCTGGTCGGAGGAAAAAGGCTTGACCGCTGGACGACAGTTTTTCTCGCGACCACGGTGGCGACCAGCGTGACTGGGTTTGGCTTTCCGTTTGAGCACCTGTTGCCGTCCCACAAGGTCGGCATCATATCGTTGATCGTGCTGGCGGTTACGATTCTGGCACGCTACGCCTTTCATCTCTCCGGAGGCTGGCGCCGTATCTACGTGATCGGCGCGGTCATTGCCCTCTATCTCAATGTCTTTGTGGCCGTGGTGCAGGCTTTCCAGAAGGTGCCAGCTCTGAAGGCGATGGCTCCGACCCAGTCCGAGCCGCCATTTTTGATTGCCCAAATCGCAGTTTTGGTGCTTTTCGTCGTGCTTGCAATTGTGTCAGCGAAAAGATTCAGCGGCCTCACCGGTACGGCTTCACCATAAAGCTAGCTCGTGCCGATCGCCGCTGCAGGCCTTCTTTCATCCAAGATTGTTAAGGGAGCAACCCTGAAAGGTCTATCCGGGCTTGCCGCACGGTATGTGCTCGACTCACAAAGGACCAGGTCAACGCCGATCTGCTCGCCTTCTTCAAGGGGCAGCGATCAAGCCGCGGCGTAAGCCTCAGGCGCCTTTCTGATCCGCGGGACCCCAGGCAGGGAAGTGTCAGGCAGTGAGGTTGGTCAAAGAAGCCGATATCCGGAAATAGAAACAGCCGGGCCGGTGTCCTGCCGGCCCTGGTCACGATGAGAAGATCAACTAGAAGGGAAGCTTAACTGAACGACTTGACCGCGGTGGCTTCATCGTCTTTTACGTCGAAGACGGTGTAGAGCTTGGTGATCTGCAGCAGGTCGTGAACTTTCTTGGTCAGGTTCAACAACTTGAGCTCCCCCCCCTGATTGCGCACCGTGGTGAAGGCACTAACCAGCTCGCCAATGCCCGAACTATCGATATAGTTCACATCTCCGAGGTTCAGCAGAACTTTTTTCTGCCCTTTGGAGAGCAGGTCGCGAACGACATCCCTGAGGATGACACTGCCTTCGCCAAGGGTGATGCGGCCGCTGCAATCCACGATGGTGACGCCGTTAACCTGACGTGTACTGGTCTTCATGCTCACTGGGAAGCCTCCTTAACGTGCCCGGATGGTCCGGGAACGTGCTTGATGAGTTTAATTTCGGTACCCGTCTGGGACGGGCTGATGTGCACCTCGTCCATAAACGAGCGAATAAGAAAAATGCCGCGGCCTGACGTCTTTAAGAGATTTTCCGCCGCCAGAGGATCGGGAATCTTTTCCGGGTCCAGTCCCTGGCCCTGGTCCCGGATGGTGATGACCAGGTCTCCGCCGGTTCGCTCAAAATCGAGACTGACTTTTTTGCCGGGATCATAGGCATTGCCATGGAGGACGGCATTGACCGCAGCTTCGCGCACGGCCATGGCGATCCGCATGACCTCGTCATCATCGAAGCCCGCCTCGGTTGCAAAGCGGCTCGCTGCCTGCTCGGCGCTGTCCACGGTCTCCAGCGTCGAATCCAACGTGTAGGAGACCCGCTGTTCGGTCATGGCAAAAAGTTGACGAGTACTGAGCCCGATTTCGAACTTAAAGATCTTAAAGACTTGAAACTCGGAAACTCCCCTGTCCTGCGTTCCGACCGACGGAACCACCTGGCCGTGGCCAGGAAACCCCGCCCCCCAGCGAATGCGGTAGTTTGCCCTTCCGCTGTGCAAATGTCAACGCGGGAGTCGATATCTTGTCGATATGTCTGCCGCAGCGCCCCATGGTCGGCGCATAGAGCCTGCGGCAAACGCGAAGGCGCGCCTGGATTCTTGCCGCTCAGTTGAGTATTCTCGGGACTATGCCGACGTTTGCGCTTACCGAACTGCTGGGCGCACCCGTGTTTGACAGCGCCGGGAGCCGCTGCGGACGGGTGCGCGAAGTGGCGCTTATTCCTCAGGACGACCGGGCACGCGTCACGACGCTGATCGTCAGGACAGGATCCGGAACCCGCATGCTGCCTTTCGGCTCAGTCACCTCGATTAACGGTGGCATTCGCACCGACGCAACTCCGGCAGGATGGGCCCCCGGCGATGGCTCGGAGGGAATGCTTCTGCTGGCACGCGATCTACTTGACCAGCAGGTGATCGACGTTTTTGGACGGAAAGTGGTCCGGGTAAACGATCTGGATCTGCTTCAGGAAATGGTAGGGAACCGGCCGGTGCTGAAAGTGGGCTCGGTGGATGTGGGCCCGCGAGGCGCGATCCGGCGCTTACTGAAGGGAGTAGTTCCTCTGCCGGCATTGCGGGCGCTGTTGCGGCAAATCCCACCGCGGACTATTCCTTGGGATTTTGTTGACCTCATCGAAACCGATCCGGCGCGGCGGGTGAAGCTCAAGATTTCTCACGAACGTTTGGCCAAGCTTCATCCCGCAGACATTGCCGATATCGTGGAGGAACTGGCTCCCGACGATCGGGAGGCCGTGTTCAAGACCCTCGACGAAGACGTCGCGGCTGAAGCCCTGGAAGAAGTCGAGCCCAAGGTACAGAAGGCGATTGTCGAGTCCCTCAGCTCCGAGCGCGCCGCGGAAATTGTGGAGGAGATGGAACCGGACGCGGCCGCCGACCTGCTGGCCGATCTGCCCGAAGAACGCACGTCGGAAATTCTGCTGGAAATGCAACCCCAGGAACGGAAGGAGATGGTCGAACTCCTCGAGTTCAAAGAGAACACTGCAGCCGGCCGAATGAATACGGAGTACCTGGCCGTTAACGTGGGAGCTACGGTGCACGATGCGGTGGAGGCCTTGCGGCGATTCGAAGGCGGGGTTGAAACGGTGAGTACGATTTACCTGGTGGATTCACAAGGCACTCTGGCCGGAGCAGTGCCGCTGGCCAAGCTGGTGCTGGCTACTCCGGACGCTCCGATGCTGTCGTTGACCCAGGAGCCGTTGATCTCGACCCACTCCGGGGCGAAGGAAAAAGAGGTTGCGGAGTTATTTGACAAGTACAATCTGCTGACTCTGCCGGTCGTGGATGACAATAAGAGATTGACCGGCGTGATCACATCCGACGACATCATCAGTCTGTTGCGGGCCAAGTTGTAAGGCCTCCTGATACACTCCCGCTTTCACGCGAATCAGCCATCCTCCAATCAAAACCGGCGCTCCTCGATAGGGGGACCTGTGCGGCGATGCCGCCAGGCCTCTATTGTTGCTCGCGGCCCACGAGGCCTGTCCGGTCTCGTCGCTCGCTTTAAGCGCCGTGCAAGAAGTTGAGTAGGGCAATGGTCTTCCGGATCTCCTGACCGCGCAGAAAGACCGACCTATCAAAGACCGATCTATCAAAGATCACGCCAAACCGCGGCGGGCGCCAGGAATGGGACTGGTCTCCACCGGGGGGGCGAACTCAGGAAACACCACCGCGAAGCCGCCTCTCATGGTTGGGCAGCCACACCCTACCGTGTAACCGATTTCATCTATCCAGAAATCGCCCCGTACATTTATCCTGATCAGTCGCTTGCGTTGAATTAGAAATGTGAACCGAGGAAGTTGAATTGATGACGGTGCTGCCCACGATCGGACGTGCCAAGAAGCCACGCAGACAGAAACTTGGCAACATCGTCAAGTTTCGGATGCTGGCATTTTTTGCGGTTTTCGGCCCCGGGTTCATCACCGCAAACGTGGACAACGACCCCGGTGGGATCCTGACGTATTCTCAGGCCGGGGCAAAGTTCGGGTACACCCTGCTGTGGACGCTGATTCCGACCACCATCGCTCTGATCGTGGTTCAAGAAATGGCGGCTCGCATGGGAGCCGTAACTGGCAAAGGGCTGTCAGACCTGATCCGCGAAGAGTTCGGATTCAGGGTGACGTTCTTCACCATGCTGGTGTTGGGATTGGCTGATTTGGGGAACATCGTCGCGGAATTTGCCGGACTGGCCTCGGGCATGGGTTTATTTGGAGCCAGCAAGTACATCATCGTGCCCGTCGGCGCATTTTTAGTTTGGTCCGTAGTAGTGGGGAATTCCTACAAACCGGTCGAGCGCATCCTGGTTGTTTTATCCATTCTGTATTTTACGTACCCGGTGTCGGCGATTCTCGCCCACCCGGACTGGCGCCGGGCAATGCACGACACTTTGGTGCCCAATATAAGCAGGAGTTCCGAATATCTGATTATGGTTGTGGGGCTCATCGGAACGACGATTACTCCGTGGATGCAGTTCTACTTACAATCCTCGGTGGTCGAAAAAGGAATCACTAAACGGCAATATTCGCTCTGCCGTTGGGACGTAATCTTGGGCTGCATTATTACGGATGTAGTTGCATTCTTCATCGTTCTTGCCTGTGCGGGAACGCTGCACGTTTCGGGCTTCCACAACATCTCCGACGCAGCCGACGCGGCGGCGGCCTTGCGTCCACTCGCAGGGCAGTTTGCCTATATTCTCTTTGCCGTGGGCCTGGTTAACGCTTCCTTGCTCTCCGCGGCAATTCTGCCTCTGGCGACCGCGTACAACGTCTGCGAAGGTCTAGGATTTGAGTCTGGCGTGAATAAGCGATTTTCTGAGGCCCCGGCGTTTTACTGGCTCTACACTCTGCTCATCGCCGTCGGGGCCGGTGTCGTGCTGGTTCCGCGGTTGCCCCTGCTGAAGGTGATTCTGTTCTCGCAGGTGGTAAATGGCGTGCTGCTTCCCTTCGTGCTGATCTTCATGCTCATCCTGGTCAATCGCGAAGAGCTTATGGGGGAATATCGAAATTCCATCCTGGCCAACGTGATTGCCTGGGGAACCAGCGCTACCGTAATCGTGTTGACCGTGGCCATGATCTGGACGAGCGCAAGAGGTCAGTAGTCCCCCGGAAAGAATCCATTGCGAGCCAGTCGGCAGCTGCTCTCGGACGGTTCTAAGGAATTTCTCCTTTGACCAGACTTCGTACCAACCCCAGATCGGCCTCCAGAAAATCAAAGGCCGGAAGTTCCGAGCGGTTTGCCCAGCGCATGTCCTTAAAAATTCTGTTCTCGATTTCACCCTTGTATTCGCGCACGGTGTAGAAGCGTAATTCCACCGCTGCGCCATTTTTGTAATCGTGACGTATGCGAGCCACTTCTTCGCCGACGGTAGCGTCGATGCCCAGTTCTTCCTCCAACTCGCGGCGCAGCGCTTCGCGCGGCTGCTCGCCCGGTTCGATCTTGCCTCCGGGGAATTCCCATTTCAGCGGCATCGTCTGGTGGCGGGTGCGCTGGCATACGAGAATCTTCTCGTCCCGGAAAATCAGCGCCGCTACCACCCGCTTCATAGACAGCAAGCAACCTCTTCATCGAAAACAGGGACGGAGATGATAAGGATTGGATCGGGAGGACGAACCCTGGGCAGTGCGCGGGCCGTGTCGGTGGTCGGGACGGGGTGTTTTCCGGGTTTCATTTCTGTTTCCAGCCGGTTTTCAAGCGTGCTATTTTTTAACTTTCTTAAGCCCGAGACTTTTCCAGCTGCTGGCCCACCAGGGAAGCACAGTACTCGACCAACCTCCGGTCCTGATCGCCGAAAGCTGCCGGAAAGTGGCTGTCGATGTCCAGTTCGCCCACCACCTTGCCGCGGACAAACAGAGGGACAACAATTTCAGACTTGGTGTCGGTGGAGCACGCCAGGTAACGCTTGTCGAGGCTGACGTCGTCTATCACCACGGTTTTGCCGGTGGAGGCGGCTGCCCCGCAAATACCCTGGTTCAAAGGAATGCGGGTATGCGGTGTCATGGCCCCCTGAAATGGCCCCAGCACCAGCATGCGGGGCTGCGCGTTCACCGGTTTCTCCTCCAGCATGTAGAAGCCAACCCAGTTGTACTTCAACATGCGATCGTGCAGAAGTTTCACCGTTTCCCACATGAAATCTTCAACCGAGCCGGACGCCTGGCTCAAGCGATCGATCTCATTTTGGACTTCACCGATCTTGGGATCAGGCGGCATGGGATGTCCTGAAGTCATCACAACCAGGGAACTTGCACCTGACCGCGCACATGGAGAATACATTTTAGACCGTCTGGTTGGGGAAAATAATCGGGATGAATCGCCGCCGCCAATGCTCTCAGGCCCAGCACGAGCGTGGGCGCCGGCGTGTTCAACAGTTCGTCGCGAACGCAGTACACTCGGCCGGTTTGAACCGCGCGCAGTCGCTCCCAGCCGCGGTCGCGGACAATTTTGAGCAGTGGGACGCGGTCGCCGGCTCCGCACCAGGCCACAATCAGAATGTCGGGGTTGTCGGCCAGAACGGATTCCGGCGACCGTTGTAACCCAGGATCGCCCACGAACTCGCCGCCGGCCGCGGCAATCAGTTCTACGACCCACGGTTGCGATGCAATCAGAGGCTTGCCCCATTCTTCGCAGAAGACGCGCGGACGTTTCTTACCGGCGGCTTGGGCCTGATCGGCCTCGGCCTTCCTGACCTGCGCCCCGACGGCATCAATCTCGCGTCGCATTTGCGCAATCACAGACTGCCCGCTCTCGCTGGCGCCCACGGCTCCGGCAATAGCGGCGATGTCAGTGTAGATATCCGCCAGAGTCCGCGGTGCCAAGCCGAGAAAGCGGATGCCAGCTTTTAGGATCTCCACCACTGCTTTCTCCTGGTAAGGAACGGAGGCGATTACGAGATCAGGTCGGGCAGCTATGATCTGCTGGCTCTGAGCCGTCCAGGAATCGGCGATGATGGTGCGGCCGCTGCTCTTAACTTCAGGGCACACCTCAGCGCAGTATTTTGTGCAGGCAACGATGCGGTCGAGTTTGCCAATGGCCGCCAGAGTCACGGTAGCGCTGGGCTGGAGGCAAACCACGCGCTGCGGGGTGAAGTCGGCGGGCACAGACTCAATGGTACAGGCAGAGATCCCTGGGGGGACAGGCGCTCGGGCCGTTCCGCTGCGCGAAGATCGGGGGCGATGCTCGATTGGCACCTACACTGTACAATCTCTTGCCAGCTGTCAAACTTACCGAGGGCATCGCGCTATCCATGTTTATCCACTTGTTCGCTTTTCGCTGGAAGCCAGGAGTCACGCAAGAACAGAAACAACGCATCATCGCCGAAATACGCAACCTACAGGGGCAGATTCCGGGTCTGCTCGAGACTTTTGTTGGATTCAACATTTCACCACGCGGACAGGGGTACGAGCTGGGAGGCGTGATGAAGTTCGCGGACCAAGCTTCGCTGGACGCCTATGGGCCGCATCCCGTCCATCAGAAGCTGGTGAGCTGGCTGATGCCGCTGATTGAGCCGATCGAGGTTGATTTCGAGACGGCAAACTAACCCCGCCTGGGATGCCGGTGCGAATGGATGTCAGCGAGCCAACCACCGGCTACGCACGGTACAATTCCTTCCGATGTACTCGCCTCAGGTTCTTGATCACTTTCAGCACCCGCGCAATGCAGGCGAAGTACTGAATCCGGACTCCTCCGTTCAGATCGACAATCCCGCCTGCGGCGACGTTCTGAAGCTGACCCTGAGAGTCGTCGACGGCCGGGTCCAGGAAATTCGGTTTCTCGCCCAGGGATGTGTCCCCGCCATGGCCTGCGCTTCGCAGCTGACCGAATTAGTGCAGGGAAAGACCATCGCTGAAGTCCGCCAATTGCGGCGGGAGGAACTGGTCGGAGCAATCGGCGGTTTGCCTAAGCCTTC
>Ga0193719_10000973_pt1 | contig 11159 bp, 8 predicted proteins | sample U2a2metaG_FD_160103 | JGI IMG/M metagenome (GOLD analysis project Ga0193719, IMG submission 160103) | Soil microbial communities from a riparian zone of the East river system, Colorado, United States - U2a2 | ecosystem: Environmental > Terrestrial > Soil > Riparian zone | place: USA: East River... | reverse complement strand
CTTTCTCCCACTTGAGCGGTGTCGGCGGATTGCCGTGACGGAAATGACGCATGACCAGGTCGCACTGCGCGCGGGTAAAAAGGCTTATCGGTCCGATGAAGCCGTCCCGGCCGAAGGACTCGCCTTCTCGCCGCTTGGTTTCCAAATTGTCCATCGTCCCTATTCGACCGCTTCCTTCGGTGGTTGGTTACCGCAGCGAGAAGTAATCGAATCCCTAATGTTTACCATCAAGTTCGAACGGGCTGCCCATCGCGAAAACCGGGAATCCATTTCCTTCACACAAAATACGAATAAATCCCATTTGCGCGGTAGCGCCGACGAGCATTGAGCTCGCGACTAGAGACCCGATCGGCACCCGTCGTTTTGTTTGTATCGAGCAATACCGGCCGGCCATCGTGGAGAACATAATCGAACTTACCGTAATCGAAATTGAGCTGTTTTCGCGCCTCCACAATCTCTGGGTGCGGGTCGATCTCTCCAATGAGGACGGCCGTCTGATCTTTGACGATCGGATCCCTTGAGGCGAGCCGGGTGCAGGTCGAGCGGTCGCCAAGAAACTCATAATAACGAATGAAGAAAAGGTTCTCGTCTTTCTCGGGTAGGAATTTCTCTACCACGACGTCATTCCGCTCAAGGTCGGTGCGCGGCACTTCTGCAAGGCTGTCGTAGATTCGGTAGCCGAATGACGCCCCGAAGCTGGAACTGTCGGCATTATCTGGAACAACGTGATTGGGTAACAACCGCATCCAACGCGATGAACTCCTTCTTAGGATCTGTTCCGGAAAACCTGCGGAGTTTAGATCGGATTTGACGATCACCTGCCCGGAATATGAATCACTCCCTCTCACCAGATTCGTGCTGACTCGCGACTTCCTGATGTCCTTGGTGGCTCTGTTCAGAGCGATCGGATATCGACTCGCAAATTCCAGATATTCGTCTGGCACGATAGAGAGATCGATATGGATCAAGAGAAGATCGGCGGGAACAAACTTGCGTGTGCCGAAGAGATAGCGAACTCGGTTTCCGTCCTGCTGCCAGAACTTTGCCAGAAAGGTAATGGCGTAGCCCGAGAGATCGCACTTCCGGTTATTTTCGTGAAACAAAATCGCAATCGTGCGGGAAGCGGTATTCATTCGCCAATCATCCTTTGGCTCAAGCAGCCGAACAGCGACACTTATTCTTGGAATTGACAGCGAGTTGCATCCGTTCCGATGCGTGTCTGAATGGAACGAGCATACATATGTGACTCGGGTGTTAAGGCCTAACGAGAAAGAGATAAGCCACGGGCGGGGTCGGTGGCAAGCTCGCTGAAGTTGCCTCGCAACGGGCCGTTGGCTTCGTCGTCTGGTTAGGCCTTTTGGCTACGATCATACGTGAGCTGAATGATACCACTCTTGAACGGCGTTGCTGCGACAAATCGTTTCATTCGCTGACCTGGGTGGGGTGTGGAGATCTTAGCCTCGGGATTTCAGTCGTGCTTCAATTCGAGACTTCAGCTTTGCTTTAATCTTACGCGAAACGTAGCGAAACGGATGACGGTGAAGAAAACGAATGATACTCGCGAGGTCGTCAATTTGTGTCTGCTGCTCAAAAATCGCCTTTTTCCATTGTTTCCTCTCGAAATTGCTCAGAAAAGTCGGGCTCATTTAACTTGCTCGCAGAAACCTTAAGACTCGCCCATATCCGCTCGGAAAATCGAGGATAGAGCCACCTGCAAATTCTTTGCCAGCGGAGCGAAGAGCTGAAATCATGCGCGTCTTCGTGACTCAGACGGAGATGCCGCGAGGATCTTTAAATAACGATTCGTTAGGCGTCGCCGGCTTTTCCCCTTCAACCTTGTCCTTTCTAATTTCTGAAATCACGGTGGCGGGATTTCCGCGCACAAATGTTTTCGGGGCGACGCTCTCAAACACGACGCTGCCTGCTGAAACAACGGCGCGAGAGCCGATCTCGACGCCCGGTGCGATGAAACTGGCGGCGGCGATCCAACTGCCTTCACGAACGGTGATCGGCGCAACTTGAAGTTTGAAATCTTCTCGTCGAAAATCGTGGCTGCCTGTGCACAGATATGCGCGCTGACTAATGCAGACATTCGATTCAATCGTCACCGGCGCTAGCGTGAGGAGGCCAACGTCTTCACCAATCCAGACGTGGTCGCCGATTGTCAGTCGCCACGGAAATGAGATGTTTACATTCGCGCGGATCACCACGCCGTGACCGATCTTCGCGCCAAACGAACGCAGCAATGCGCAGCGCAGGGATGACGGCCATGGAAAGGCGTTTTGGAAAAATAGAAAGCGCACCAGCGCCCAAACGGCTTCTTTCCATCGTGGCGCACCACGGTCAAAATCGGTGTTATCGTAAATGCTCAGGTCCATCTCGCCAAATAGCGTATCACCGCCTGCGCCGGGAGGCGATGCTTGAACCATCATATCGATGAATGCCCGCTCGCGAAATCGTCATCGAAGCCGGACACATCGAGCGCAATTACTGGCGCGATGTCGATGTGTAAGTTAGGTTCTAATCCTGCCCAACCGGTCCTTGCCTCCATTCCTCCATAACGTTTCCGATCTAATCCGGCGCGTTCTTTTCCTCGCCCGCCCGTACGGACAAAAGAAGCTGGCGCTGGTGTTTCTCGTGTCGTTGGCCCAGGGGATTTTTCAGGTGATCGGCGTGACCTCGATCTTTCCGTTTCTTGCCATCGCCTCCGATCCCGAGCGAATCCGCCATTCGCAATTCGGCCTCCGCTTCCTTGCGCTACTACCGCCTATGGGAAATCGCGAACTGCTCATAACAGCCGGCATTATCGCCATCCTTGGGCTCCTCGTTTCGAATGCCGTTAACTTGCTGGCCGAATATGCGCGTACCCGTTACTCGGCCAGTTTCGCCCACTGGCTGCGCGTCCGGCTTTTACGCAGAATGGCGTCGCAACCGTATGCCTATTTCCTCCAGCGCAATTCCGCTGACTTGCTAAGGAAAGTAATGGGGGAGGTGGGGAATTACACTGGCAACGTTCTGTTGCCTTTGCTGGACGCCGTAGCTCGTGCACTAACTGCGGCACTCCTGCTCGCTACGCTTTTTCTCGTCCAGCCCGTTATTGCCCTCTCCGCTACGCTGGCGTTCAGCGCGTTTTATCTGATTATTTTTCGTCTGCTTGCGCGGAAGCGCCAAGAGATTAGCGAGGGTCTTAGAACGGCTTTTGCCGGTTCGTTCCGCGACGCCCAGCAGATGCTCGGCGGAATCAAGCCTATCAAAGTCCATCGGGCGGAGGAACATTTTCTCAGCCGGTTCGCCAGCCAGTCCGCCATTGTGTCACAGATGTCTGCCCGGGTGCCGATTGTTTCCAACATCACTCGTTATCTTCTTGAACCGCTCGCATTCGGCGGGCTCGTCCTAACGGTCGTAATCTTGGCGATTCGGGGACGCGATTTTTCCGACATCCTTCCAAACCTTGGCGTCATGGCGCTGGCCGGCTACCGGCTGCTTCCAGCTCTGCAGCTCCTTTATGGCCAGGTGACGCAGTTAGCCACTATGAGGTATTCGCTGGACGAAGTCTTCGAGGAATTTGTTGCTGCGGAACGCAACGAAAAATCAGGCAATGTCGAAATTTCGCTCGGGAAATCACACCCGATTGAGTGGCACGACGCGATCACGCTGGATGAGGTCTCTTTCATTTATCCGGGTACTGATCGGCGCGTTCTGGATCGCTTCTCGATCACAATTCAAAAGAACATGTCCATTGGCTTCATTGGTCCCACCGGTTCCGGCAAATCAACTTTGATCGACCTCCTGCTTGGATTATACCGGCCGACCAGCGGACGGGTAATTATTGACGGCAAACCGCTTACCCTGGAATTGACCCCATCGTGGCAGGCTACAATTGGTTATGTCCCGCAGGAAATTTTCCTAATCGATGACACGATCGCTCGCAATATCGCGCTCGGGGTGCCTGACAACGAAATCGACAAAGCACGCCTTCGAGAAGTCTGTGCCATGGCCCAGATCCTCGACTTTATCGAGATGGAATTGCGGGACGGATTTCAGACTACCGTCGGAGAGCGCGGCGTCCGCCTGTCTGGGGGAGAACGCCAGCGTCTAGGCCTTGCCCGGGCTCTTTATCATCGGCCTTCTCTGCTCGTCCTAGACGAAGCGACTAGCGCGCTAGATATCGCTACGGAAGCAAAACTGCTTGAAGCGTTGCGCGCCCTTGCCGGAAAACTCACGATTGTCATGGTTGCCCATCGCCTCAGCGCCCTCGCGAATTGCGATAAGCTGCATGACTTAAGTAAAATGAGGGTAGCACTGCTCGAGACTAGAGATTGAAATGCTATTGCTTTTGGCCATAGGCGTACCAACCATCCAAACCTTGGTTACGGGCAATACAAGCCGCGCCCATTCGATTGGCCGAAATCGGGCGAGGGCGAGGCAATTTTTCTTCCCTCCAACCATTTTGTCCGCGTTGCATCCAGGTAATCTTTTTCGGAGCCGGTTCGCCGGTGCGTTCGCCGCCGGTGAGATTGACGAACACCGTTTCTTTGACTGGAAAAGATTTGTTGCGAACCTGTTTGATGAGTCCGGCCATCGCCGTGGATGCGGAGAAGCAGGGCGAAAGTCCCTCCAATTCTTCGACCATGCGCCGCGCTTCGCGGATGTCGTCTTCGCTCACGGCGACAAAAGTTCCGCCGCTTTCGATGACGATTTGCCGGATGTAGGGATAAACTTTTGTCGGATTGCCGCGCAAAATCGCGTCGGCGATTCCTCGCGGATGCGGGACGATGTGATGCGGCTGAATTGTTTCGCTACCCTCATGATAGGCGCGCACCATCGGCGAACAATTTTCCTGCTGCACGCCTATCAATTTCGGCAACCGGTCAATGCGTCGCAGGCCCAGCAATTCCTTCGCGCCTTTGTAAGTGCCGTACACGCCCATCGCGCTGGAAACGGCCTGCACATACCAATCAATCGGTTGCGGAATTTGTTCTGCGGCTTCGAGAAATGCGATTTTGAGTCCTTCGCGGCGGCCTAAATTGAAAAATCCGGTTTCCGAAGTGTGGCCGTGGGCCTTGGCGTAAGCGGCGGCGGCTTCAGAGGCTTCGACGAAACTCGCATTGCGCAAACCGAAATGCCGCACCTGGTCGTGCTCGGCGTGTTGAACGCGCCCGATAAAACTTTCGGCAGTGAACACAAAAACGCGCATATCCGGGTATAAGCGGATAGCGTTTGTATAGGCGGTCGAACTGTTGCCCGTGGACGAAATGCAAAATGAACGCACGCCGTGTTCCCACAAATAAGCCAGCGAAACAAAAGCCATCCGGTCTTTGGTGGAACGCGTCGGCAACACAGTTTCATCTTTCAAATAAAGCAACGGCATTCCGAGGAGATTTCCCAATTTTTTGGCATGGACAACTGGCGTGTAGCGAGAATCCCGCGGCAAACGGGCAGGTAAATTTTTCACCGGCAACAAATCCGCGAAGCGCACGTAAGGATTCGGCGAATCGTGAAGTTTCACTTTCGTCAAATCGTATTCCATTTCGGTGAAGCCGCCGCATTCGCAGAACGTCTGGAATTTATCGCCCGCTGATTTGCGGCATTTGATACAAACTTGTTGCATAAAGTTTTTAAGTGTTTTGAAAATTTAACGGCATTGTCGTCTGCCCATTCAACATTAAATCGCGCAGCGCCTGCGCAATGCCGGTGCAAAGCAGGATGCCCTTGTTGCAACCGCCGTTAGCGATGTAAACATTGTTCCACCCCGACGCCTGTTTGACAATGGGCAATCCCGAAGGAGTCATCGGACGCAAAGCTGCTACGTGCTCCAGCAATTGAGCCTGCGCCATTTCCGGCATGATCCGGACGGCTTGTTCCAGAAGATGATGTCGAATTTCTTCGGTTGGCGTTTCGTCCAACCCGGCATCTTCTTGTGTCCCGCCCACCCAAACTTCGTTTTGGTTGCGCCGATAAAGCCCCGCGATGCCGTGGGTCAAATCGTAACGCAATCCTTCACCGGGAAGTTTCATGCGCAACAGTTGTCCCTTAACCGGTTTCACCGGCAACGAAACGCCAACCCATTGTTCAATTTTACCAATCCAAGGTCCAGTCGCAAGAACGACGGCGTCACAAGCAATTTCGAGGTCTTGAGTCTTCACGGCAGTCACCCGCCCGGATGCGGTTTTGAGTTCGCGGACACCGGCCCGCATAATCGTCGCGCCAAGTCGCGCCGCGCCGTCTGCCAGCGCCGACGTCAGAGCGTGCGCATTGAGACACCTGTTCCCTTCCATCAACAACGCGCCCTGCGCCTCTTTCGACACGCGCGGTTCTAAAGCGCACACCGATGGGACCTCCAATTGACGAATAGAAAAGCCGGCCTGTCCCGCGAAAAGACGGATGACGTTTTCAAATTCCACGCTGTCAGATTCGTCGAAGGAAATCAAAAGCCGTCGGACAGGCTCAACGGCGTAGCGCACGCCATTCAAAAGCGTTGCCAATTCTTTCGCCAACGCGAGATGCAGCCGAAATGATTCGAGCGCGAAGGGTATGAGCGGTGGCGGCGTCATGAAAAGGGGATTCAAATTGCCCGCGTTCTTTGCGGAGGCATGTTGACCGGGTGGATCGCGTTCGATGAGCGTGACCCGAACGCCTGCACGCGCAGCCCAAAAAGCGACGGCGCAACCCAATGCGCCCCCGCCAACGACGACGATATGTGATGATCGGGAAATCAAGAATTGTTTAAAGTTACATCAGCGCGGCACGCAGTGAGTTCACGCACTTGTTCAAGAGAGGCCGTTAAATGCCGGGCGATGCCTGGTTGTGAACGTCGAGTATCTCGCCGTGGCGTTGAGATTCGTCGTTTCATGACGCGCGGCTGCCGCAACTTCTTCAAATTGTGCTCGAAGATGCCCCCGCCAGCAATCGTCCGATTCACGACGCAATTGCAAAACGCTACCTGCAGCAACGCTCGGTGATCTTTCGAAGTTCAGGCGAGATTTTGGCGGCGATTGGCGGAAGCACTACAAGGGCGAGCGAACAAGCGATTGCGCTTTGTAATGGTATAAAGCAAGGACTGGCAGCCGCCGTTTTCTCTAACTTCACACAATTAATCGAGGATTTTCTCCAGCGTGCGAAAGCTGGTATTCTTAAAAGTAAACTGCTCCACCGCCGGAGCGGCCGTCGATCTGCCATTTGCTCGTTGGAAAGTTTCCGGGACTGGTCCGCCCGAACATGGTCCCGCCAATCGCGAATTCCTGACGCGCATGCAGTCGATATATTTTGCGTAAGCATGAGCCCCACGAAGCATCTGGTAGTCCACTTGCGCGAGGATGAACGGTCACTTACTGGTTCGTTGTGTAGCACCCAAAAGTCATGCAGATCAATCACCCAGATCGTTCGATGAACAACTCTAAGCTCGACACCTTCATTCGTTCGATCGTCGGACGCCTGCATGCCAGGCTTTTTCGCCCGATCGCGAAACGGCTCCAGGAAAATCACATGTTCCTTCTCGGCATCGCCAACACGATGCGCCTGGCCCATTACTACAACCGGCTAAGGTTCGGCCGTCAGGACAAAGGGCGGAGGTCCCTGTATCGAACGCAATTACGAACCCTCTCGGAGGAAAACGGTTCGTTGACGCGCTCGCCCATCGAGATGAAAGACGGTTGGGCCCTTGACACATCAATGTCGCTTCCTCACCTCGATCGCGTCCTGGAGGATTCCGAGGAAATTATCTCCGAACGTTCCGGACAACGCCGTAAACCCAAGGGCGCCTACCGTAGTTTTTTTCAGGATGTCTGGACGGAAGCGGACCTGATGAAATACCCGTCGTTCCTCGACTTCGTCACGTCGAGCGATGTGCTTTCCGTCGTGAGCCACTATTTGCAGTGCATCCCCGTGCTTTCCACTACAATGCCTGCGGGTATTCGGTTTGTTGAATCCAATGCCGCTTTCGATGACCAACCCGACAAGCCTCACGACACTCAGCTTTATCACATTGATTACTATTCACTGCCAAATGTTTACATCCTTGTGGCATTGCGCGACACGACCATCGAGCATGGCCCCTTCACGTTTCTTCCGCGCATTGTTTCGCAAAAGGCCCGCAGGGCCCTGAACTATTGGAGCCGGCAGCGTCGCGGTTATCGCGTCAACGATGAGGATGTTTATTCAGTCGTGGACCGGAAGGAAGTCATCGAATTCTGCTACCCGCGCGGTACCGTTCTCTTTGTTGAATCCTCTGGCTGTTTTCATTACGGGAGCCGCAACTCGATCAAGCCCAGGTTCCTACTCATGATCGGCTACACCGGCGCCTGCCGGACGGATTTCAGCGAACTGATCAGCCCGCAGAAGGTCTATCCCGTTCGCGATACCGACTCGCGTCTGCGAAAGATGGTCCTGAACAAAAACATGTTTGGATGATCACGACAGGCGGAGTGGAAACGGATCGGCCCAAGAGTTTCGCCAGTCCGGCGGAAGTGGAGCAATCCATTCCCAAACGGTTCGCGGAGATCGCGGCTCGTCACGCCAACCGAACGGCCGTGAGCGCAGGCAGTAATGAATGGAGCTACACGGAATTGGACCAGCGTTCGAAGGCGCTGGCTATCCAAATTCTTGACCGGCTCGGTGAAAAATCAGAACCGGTCGCGCTGCTGATGGAACATGATGCGATGCTGATTGCTGCTATTCTGGCCGTTCTCAAAACGGGGAAGATCTATCTGTCGTTGGATCCGGGTGATTCAATCGAACGCTTGGCCGCCATGCTGGCCGATTCCCGTGCTCGACTTCTTATCGCTGATCAAAAGAACGCAGACATGGCTAGTTCGCTTGCCGCCGAACAATTGCCAATTCTTGTGATAGCACGTGATTTTAAAGAGCCCTCGACCGACACGAATTTTCCTGAAGCCTCGCCAAAGGCCGGAGCCCGGCTCATGTACACCTCCGGCTCGACCGGCATGCCCAAAGGCGTCTGGCAAAATCACTGCGGAATCGTGCACGATGCGGATGTTTACAGCGAGATGATCCAGCTGGGACCGGAGGATCGTTTATCGTTGTTAACTTCCTGCAGTTTTGCCGCGGCCGGCATTCCGCTGTTTGCGGCGCTACTTAATGGAGCAACGCTCTGCCCGTTTCACGTGCGTTCGCAAGGGGTTGAACGGCTGGCAATCTGGCTTCGGGAGCGAGGAATTACGATCTACGATTCCGTGCCGACTATTTTTCGTCACCTAGCGCGGGTAACCGGAGACAATGGGATTTTTGGAGGACTGCGCTTGGTCCGACTCGGCGGGGAACCAGTCCTGCGCCATGACGTGGAAGTTTTCCGCCAGCGTTTCCCAGAAGACTGCCGCTTAATGAATGTGCTGGCTTCGAGCGAAACGGGCCCTATCTCTGCATCGATCATCGAGAGACATACCGTGTTATCCGAAGCGCGAGTGCCGGTGGGACGTGCGGTTCGCGATGTCGAAGTTTTTCTGGTGGACGACCAAGGCCGACAAGTCGAGAACGGTTGTGATGGCAGGATCGCCGTGCGAAGCGCCTATTTGCGGCAGGGATTTTGGCGGCGACCGGATGAGACTCGCGAAAAATTCCGTGTAGATCCGGGCGCTCCGGACACCAGGATTTTCATCACGAACGATCTAGGGCGCTTTTTGCCCGACGGCACTCTCGAACATTTGGGTCGCGCAGACCGGGTGATTAAGATTCGCGGATTGCGCGTGGACTTGGAAGAAGTGGAAGCGGCGCTGCGCGCAGCCGATTTATTTGAGGAAGCAGCGGTTACCACATTCGAACACATAACGGATGGGCCCCAAGTGGCTATCTGCGTCGTTCCACGCTCGAAGATGGGTTGCTCATCTCATGCCTGTCGCCAAGTCGTGCAACAGTTATTCCCGCTGCCGAGCCGCCTTATGATAGTCGAAGAGTTGCCTCGTCTTGCCAGTGGAAAAATAGACCGCGTTAATCTCTCAAAAAAAGCCTCCGAAACATTCGCTGACAAGACAAGGCCGCGCAACGATTCCATCGATGCAATTGAGTTTCAGCTCGTCCAGATTTGGGAGAAGGTTCTTGCAGTCGGGGCAATCGGAACAACTGATGATTTTTTTGCTCTTGGAGGGGATTCACTCGCCGCGGCCACGATGTTCGCCGCAGTCGAGAAATTTCTGGGGATAAATTTACCTACTTCCACTTTACTGGAAGCGCCAACGATCAAAGAACTCTCTGAGATAATCAGGGGCGGCGGCTTGAGCGAAACTGATTTCCGGTTGGTGGCTCTACAATTGCGGGGAACCAAGCCCCCGTTGTATTGCGTCCCGGGCGCGTCTGGGAACGCGCTGCAGTTTCGTACCTTGGCGCGCTACCTCACAGAGGACCAGCCGTTTTTCGCGTTTCATCTGCGAGGTCTCGATGGCCGTTCCCCTTGCCCGCGGTCAGTCGAGGGAATAGCGAAGTCCTACATCGACGCGCTGCGCGTGCATCAACCACGTGGCCCTTATTATCTCGGTGGTGCTTCGTTTGGTGGCGTCGTTGCGTTCGAAATGGCAAGGCGCCTTGTTACCGAGGGCGAAGAAGTCAGATTTCTGGGGCTTCTCGAGTCTTACGGTGGGGATTATCCGAAGCATCGTAAATTTCTACCGCTGCGGAAAAGATTGAAGTTGCTGCTTCTGCACTTTCTTCCACACGGGTCGTACTTTGTCTCTTTGGCTGGGCTTAAGAGTGGTCTCAAGCAACAGATGAAACGCTGGCTCATCCGTCGCCTGATTGCGCTCGACGGGCGAATGAAGTTCCGTGCATTGCGGTGTCCTCTCAAATTGCGAACCTTTTACATTGAAGAGATCTGTTACGCCGCACGTCGACGCTACAAATTGATGCCCTTTTCTGGAAGGATCGACCTTTTCAGGGCAGAATATCAACCTCCAAGCGACGTGTTTGAGGAAGATCCAGTTCTTGGATGGAGCGGGATGGCCGCCGGCGGAATCGACGTGCATCAGTTGCCGGGTGATCACAGTATGTACTGGTCAGACCCGGCGACCGTGGCGCTTCTCGCGAGGAAACTTAGAGCTTGTCTTGAACAGGCGAGTAGCTGAGCGAACGTAGAGATCCGCGCAGCTCTTGGCCGTGCCCTGCTCGCCGACGAAATGTCGGGTCTTTGGCGATATGGCGATCGTGCAGTTGCA
>Ga0193719_10000972_pt1 | contig 11173 bp, 6 predicted proteins | sample U2a2metaG_FD_160103 | JGI IMG/M metagenome (GOLD analysis project Ga0193719, IMG submission 160103) | Soil microbial communities from a riparian zone of the East river system, Colorado, United States - U2a2 | ecosystem: Environmental > Terrestrial > Soil > Riparian zone | place: USA: East River... | reverse complement strand
ATCACGTCCGCATCATTGCCGGCGATGGAAAACCAGCCGCCCTGCTCAACATCACACGCCAGCCCGGCGGGAATACGCTGGCCATCGTGGACAGTGTGGCGAGCCTCGCCGCGTCGGTCAGTAAAACGCTGCCGCCGGGCGTGAAGCTGAAGGCGGTCTACGACCAGGGTGCGCTTGTCCGCGATGCGATGAAGTCGGTGAGAGACGCGATGATCGTCGGAGCCATTCTGGCGGTCATCATCCTGCTGCTGTTCCTGCACCACGCGCGCATCACCGCGATCAGCGCCTCGTCGATCCCGCTCACGCTCGCGATCAGCGTTTTCGCGATGTATCTGATCGGGCAGACATTCAACCTCATGACCCTCGGAGCGATGGCGATCGCCATCGGGCTGGTGATCGACGACTCGGTGGTGATCACGGAGAACATCGTTCGTCACCTGCGGCTCAATCCCGTTCGGCACGAGGCGATAAGGGAGGCGGTCCATGAGCTGATCTGGCCCGTGACAACATCTACTCTCACCACGGTCGTTGTATTCCTGCCGCTGCGCCTGTTGAAGGGGGTCGTGGGGCAGTTCTTTGCGGCTCTATCGATCACCCTCACCATTGCCGTCCTCGTTTCCCTTCTCCTGGCGCTGACGATCATCCCCCTGATGAGCGATCAATTCCTCAGGCGGGAAGACGCCGATTCCGAAGACCCAAACCCGGAACCGACGGGCGCGAAGCCCACCGGAGCCGGAGCGTTTCTACATCGAATCGGCCACGCCCTCGATATGCTCTCGGTGCGATATCAGGAGTCACTCGCGCGGGTGTTGCACCATCCACGGCGCATGCTGGCGGCCGCCGCGATTCTCATCATTGCCGGCGTGATCGCTCAACGGTTCGTGGGAACCGGATTTCTGCCCGAGATGGACGAGGGGGCGTTCGTCCTTGACTACTGGACTCCGGGCGGCACCGCCCTGGCCGAAACCGACCGGGAGATACACATCGTCGAAGCCATCCTCGCAGGCACTCCCGAGATCGAAGGTACGTCCCGGCGCACGGGAGCAGAGCTTGGACTGTTCGCGACCGAGCAGAATCGAGGCGACATTGTTGCGCGGCTCAAGCCACAGAGCCAGCGGTCGCGCACGATCTTCGAGGTGATCGACGAAGTCCGCGTGAAGGTCGCGGCCGCGGTGCCGAGATTGCGCGTCGAGTTCGTTCAGATTCTGTCGGACGTGATCAACGATCTGGCCGGCGCCGCGCGTCCCGTCGAGATCAAGCTCTATGGCCCCGACCTCAATCGGCTCGAAGCTTACGCGAAGAGCATCGAGCCCAAGTTGGCCGGCATTCAGGGGATCGAGGATCTTTACAACGGTGTGAGCGAGCCCAGCGCCGAGCTCGCCATGCACGTCAACGAAGCGGAAGCCAATCGCGTTGGCCTCACCCCGCAAAAGATCTCGGATGCCGCAATGGGAGCACTACTTGGCGCGCCCGCCGGTGAGATACGTCTCGAGGATCGATCGATCGGCGTCCGCGTGCGCGCGCCGGACACGGTTCGTTTCAACCGGCTTCAGCTGAACGCGCTACCAATAGTGTCGACGCAGACAGGTGCGCCAGTGCCGCTCGGCACGCTTGCGACTTTTCAACCGGTGGAAACACGGGCGGAGCTGTTGCGTGAGAACCAGCAACAGATGATCGGGATGACGTCAGATGTGAGCGGGCGATCACTCGGCTCGGTGATGAATGACGTGAAGGTCGTTCTGGCGGCGCAGCCGCCTCCTTCGGGAATCAGGTTGGAGCTGGGCGGACAGTACGCGAGCCAGCAGGACGCTTTTCGCGGCTTCCTGCTCGTGCTCGCCCTTGCAGCTGCCAGTGTCGTCGCCATCATGGTGCTTCAGTTCCAGTCATTCGTCGAGCCACTCATCGTCCTCCTTGCGGCTCCCCTCTCATTCATCGGTGCCGTGGGACTTCTGCTCCTCACCGGAACGCCGCTCAACGTCTCGTCCTTCATGGGCCTGATTCTCCTCGTCGGGCTGATCGTGAAGAACGGCATCATACTTCTCGACTTCACGAGACATCGCATGCAAACCGACGATCTCCCGCTGGAGAAGGCCATTACGGAGGCGGCGGGGGTACGCTTGCGGCCTATCCTCATGACGACACTTTGCACGCTCTTCGGACTGTTGCCACTCGCGTTGGGTCTCGGGGCAGGGAGTGAGCTCCAGAAGCCGCTCGCCCTGGCGGTAATCGGCGGACTCACGCTTTCGACGCCAATCACGTTGTTCGTGGTTCCGACTCTTCTCGTGGCGATCAGGGGGAGGAACTACAAACTTTCGGGAGAATCTGTAACGCGGATCTCTCCTGCAGCGGCTTAGATTTTAGCCAATGACGACGCCTCCCATTGCGCATCCCCCCGAGACCCTCGAGGGTTGGTACGCGCTGCACCAAGTCTTTCAATTCACCAAGCAGAAGCCGGACGCTTCCAGTCTCGCGCGCTTGGTGCGGAGTTCCGCAACTGTGTTGGGCTCGGCTCCCCATGCCCGGAAGAAGGGCGCGAAGAGTGCGCCGGCTCCCATCGGCTGGAGTTGTTTCGTACGCCTCATCGGATCGACGTCTGATCTGATGGTCATTCACTTCCGGGAGTCGCTCGACACGATTCGGTCGGCGCAGGACGCGTTCTCGAAGACTGAGCTGGGTAAGACACTCCAGCCCGTGTATGCTTTTCTGAGCGTCACCGAGGCGGGGCTTTATCACATCACCGCCGAGCTCGCTCGCGCGGCGGAAGCGCGGGGCGGAAAGGTGGGCGACGCCGACTACGCGAGAACGCTCGCCGGTCGGGCGACAGCCGAACGGGAGAGCCAGCAAGTCAGACGGCGGCTTTATCCGGAGCTACCGGACAACATGCCTTACGTCTGCTTCTATCCAATGTCGAAGCGACGCGACGCGGCGCAGAACTGGTACACGCTCCCGCTCGACGAGCGGAGCCGGTTAATGCAGGCTCACGGGATTACCGGTCGACGTTATTCGGGGAAAGTGCAGCAGGTGATCACCGGCGCGATCGGCCTCGACGCCTGGGAGTGGGGTGTGACGCTCTTCGCTCAGGATCCCCTCGATTTCAAGAAGCTCGTCACCGACATGCGCTTCGACGAGGTGAGCGCGAAATACGCCGAGTTCGGCGACTTCTACGTCGGCAAAGTTATCTCCCGCTAACGCGGCCGCATTTCGCGGGTTCTGCCTCTACGCTTCTCGGGGAAGAGTGAGAGTGAAAATCGAGCCCGTCCCAACCACGCTCGATGCCCTAAGCTCGCCATTCATCGCACGGGCGAGCTCGCGACTGATTGCAAGCCCGAGGCCTGTGCCCTCGTGGGCGCTGCTCAGAGACCGTCCGAGCTGAACGAAGGGCTCGAAGATCGCTTCCAGCTTGTCGCTCGGGATCCCCGCGCCGCTGTCGATTACTTCTATTGAAGCTGTTCTCTCTGACTTTTTGCACCCAACTCTCACGGTGCCGTTCGAGCCCGTGAACTTGACGGCGTTCGAGAGGAGATTGAGCAGAATCTGATCGACCTTGGCGCGATCACCGAAGACGATGCAATTGGGATCGGTCGCATCGATCGTGAGGGAGATCGCTTTCGCCCCAGCTTGTGGCTCGACCATCGGTACGACTCTCTCGATCACGTGGGACAGGGAAAGGGGGGCGATATCATAAGTAAGCTGACCGCCCTCGATCCGACTGAAGTTGAGGAGATCGGAAATGATTCCCAGCAGATGCTGCTGGCTCCGCCGAATTCTTTCCAGGTATTCGGTCTGCTGCGGGGTTATCGGGCCGCCGAGTCCGAGGCTCAGAAGGTCCGTATATCCTCCTATCGCATTGAGAGGAGTACGCAGCTCATGCGACATCGCCGCGAGAAACGCGGTCTTGGCGACGTTGGCCGACTCGGACGTCGCCACCCTGCGAGCGTCTTCAACTGCCTTTTGCTCGGCCGCGCGCCGTTCAGTTAGATCCCGCGTGACCTTCGCGAATCCCAGCAGCGTGCCATCCTTGTCACGAACCGGAGTGATGACGACGTTGGCCCAGAATTCTGAGCCATCTTTCCGGAGGCGAGGCCTTTCCTCCTCGAATCGTCCCTCCTTCACCGCAGTGGCGAGCTCCCGTTGTGGATGCCCGATCGCGATGTCTTCGGCGCGATAAAAGATCGAGAAATGCTGCCCGATTATCTCGTCCGCGGTGTAGCCTTTTATTTTTTGCGCTCCGCGGTTCCAGCTGGCGACATATCCGCCGGGATCGAGCATGAAGATCGCGTAGTCGTGAACCGACTCCACCATGAGCTGGTAGATCCGTCCGCCATGCTTGATAGTGTCGGCCAGGCGCGTTTTTCCGATCGGCGCTGGCTCGCTGGGAGCGTCGCTCGACTTGGAACCCTTGGATAGCGGACGTTCGGCCTGGTCAGCCATAGCTGGTGACAGGGTAAGGTTACGCGCGTGCGGCCTGGGGCCGACTGGCTGGAAGTCTGACTTCCAGTGATCAGCTCGACACTCTCGGGCGGTTTCCCGACGAACAGCGAACGAGGCATATCATAGCAACGAGCGTGCGAGGAGCAAGGAGTGCCGATCAAGAGAGTTAACCCCTACTTATCTCTCGGGTTGAAGGGCGGTTCGCGAGCGACTATACTCCCCAGTCTGTTTCGCCTCCTGACAGGGGTTTGAGACGGGACGTGGCGCAGCCCGGTAGCGCACCTGAATGGGGTTCAGGGGGTCGCGGGTTCAAATCCCGCCGTCCCGATTTTGTAAGTTATTGAATAAGCGTGGGATAGAAGTGGGAGGGCTGAGTACTTGGAGGTCTCCCCTTCTGCAGAATGGTGCGATAATGGTGCGATCTTTTTTTTTTTTCACTTGCACCACTTTGGGCCATCAAACCAACTCATGCGACTTGGGTGGCGGATTTCGGCAGGGACCGTGATCCGAAGTCCGCGCGCCGAATCTCTCGACAATTTGGGCGACGTATGCTGGCCAAAACGCGCGTCGAAGTTTTCTCTCGGGCCACCGTCGCTCATATCGTTTAACGCGTGCAGACGGAGGCACAAACTCGCAGCCTTTCCGTTTCTTTCGCAATAGAAAGGGCGTTAGACCTCGCCAACGAGATCCCTTGAAATACGGTTTGACGCGACTCGTTTTCGAAGAGAAGATCTTTCTCGAGACCACCCCCGCTCGCTTCGTTTCAAGTACGAATTGAATTCTTCAGTGACTCTCTCCACGAATCCCTTTCGAGTTTCGTTTGTTATTCTCCAGCCGAAATCTGAAAACGAAAAAGGCTGTTCAATCATTTCGGAATTGTTGGCCGAAATGGGCGCCATAAATCGAAGTGACTGTCCTTGGACGACCACATTCCTTCCTGTCCAATGGAAAAGTGTTTGCAAAACCATATTTCGGACCCAATTGGCATCGAGGCTGTGTCTTTCTATCCAAGCCTCAAGCGCCGCCAGAAGGGATGCGAATTCATTTCGGCCATTCTTTGCGAGATGCCGAAGTGTTTCGGCATCCAACGAAAGCAGCTCGGACTGATCAATTATGGCTCTGACGCGCTCGTAATTCGGTCGCACTGACTCTGCCAGAATCGACCAATACCTCTTGCGCCAGCTCTTCAATCTTTCCGATGAATTCGAGTCGGGCGTAAAGCCCCGCTTTGTCGAAAAGCGTCGGATGGAAGTACTCGCCGAAACCGATTCGGGTGGGTGGCGCGACAGGCGGGGAAGTCGATTTCGATTTGTGCGCTTTATCGGCGCCTTTTTTCTTTGGCGCTATCGGAAGAAATGGTGCCATTTATGGTGCGATCTCCGCCAAACGTCGTTGAACTCGGTCAATGAGCGTGCGTCGCTCACGGACGAACGCGAATGATCGTCTTCCCCGGGCGTCGCGCGGTCGGGTGGAAGGCGGCGACGGCGTCGTCGAGGGTCGAGACGGTGCCGATGTTCGTCCGCAGCCGGCCGTCCCGCACCCGCTGGACGATCTCACTCAGTTGGGCACGATCGGACTCGACAACGAAGTCGACCGCGAGGCCGCCGACGGGCCGCGCCTCGGACGGCCCGACGATGGACACCAACGTTCCTCCGCCTCGAACCAGGCGTGCGGACCGCTTCCCGATGTCGCCGCCGATGAGATCGAACACTAGATCGACTCCGCCGACGTCTTCGAGGACGTCGTTGTCGAGGTCGACAAACTCCTGCGCGCCGAAGTCGAGCGCCTTCTGACGGTCGGCAGCGCGTCCGGTGCCGATGACGTAGGCGCCGGCCTCTCGTGCAAGCTGCGCCACGATCGACCCGACTGCGCCGGCTGCGCCGTGCGCGAGGACGCTCTGCCCCGCCTGAAGGCGGCCGTGCTCGAACAGTCCCTGCCATGCAGTTAGGCCCGAGATCGGCAGGCTCGCGCCCACCGTGAAGTCGACGTCGCCCGGCAGCGGCGCGAGGTTGCGTGCCTCGACGGCCACGTACTCCGCCAGGGTGCCGTCGCGATACCAGTCCGTGAGGCCGAACACCCGCTGTCCCACCGACAGCCCCGTCGTGCCGTAGCCGAGGGCGGTGACCACTCCGGCCAGTTCATGCCCAGGGATCGACGGTGTTCGGTCACGATCGAGGCGATCAGTCCAGGTCGAAGGCCACGCCAACTCAGTCCCGACGAATCCCGACGCATGAACCTGAACGACGACGTCGTTTATCGCCGCCTGCGGCTCGGGCCGCTGCACCAGCTTCATCCCGGCCGTTCCTGCCGCCTGGTCCGTCACAACGATTGCCTTCATCGTCCACCTCTATATGTGTGGTATGTCGTCATCTTCCGAATTCCTTGCAGACTTGGCAAGGCTCTCACCCGTGTGATCGACACCTGGATTCACAACCATTTGCGAGAAAGCGCTTTTTCTTGGGCGCTACCGGAATAAATGGTGCCATTTATGGTGCGATCTCCGCCAAACGTCGTTGAACTCGGAAAAACTCACGAGCAGAATGAATGGCGTTAACTCAAGCAATTACTCGACTTAGGTCAAGTGGGAACAACTCACGCGAACTCAGCGAACGTCGCGGAATTCAAATGGGGTTCAGGGGGTCGCGGGTTCAAATCCCGCCGTCCCGATTTTGCCCCCGCAATTGCGGGGGCAAATCGTTTCGGCGCGCTTTCGCCAATGCCGCTCGCTGCGCTCGCGGCTTTTGGTCAAATCCCATTCGCGCGCATCCGGTGGTCGAGTGCTTTCGGCAGGGCAACCTTCTCTCGTGTCCTATGGTCAGGGGGGGATGCAAGAACGGCGCGGAATGTCCGCGCCGTTCGAGTTACAGCTAGCTACTTGTGCGTCATGCGCAAACTAGCGCGGCAATGCCCAGGTAACTCCGAAACTGAACGCAGTGTCGTCGACGAGGTCCGCACCGGCCGCAAGCGTCAGGGCTGGGCGCAGCACCAGTGAGGGTGTCAACTGGAACCCGGCACCGGCCCCGAGGAGCAGGTAGTTATCCGACGTCGAGGTCGAGTTGCCATTCAACTTCGCGGCGAATCTCGTGTGACCCATCGCGGCTGAGAAGAACGGAAGAAGATTCTGCGTTTTGCTGAGCGATACTGCCGTGCCGAACGATGCACCCAGCGAAAGCGTCTGTGAGCTGGTGTGCATGGTGGCGCCGCCAACAGTAACGTTCGGACCGAAACCGAGCGAGAGCGTTCCGCCGGGGCACACCTGCCATTTACTCCGCTGCTGCACCGGCATCGAGTAGCCGAGACCGCCATTCAGGACAACAGTGTTTCCGCCGGCGTTGTTGTAACTAACCATGCCGACCGAGCCGCCGGTGTACCAACCCTTCGAATGTCCAACGGACAGGCCGCCGCCAAACGAGGTCGTGTTGTTGCTCACTCCCAGCGATCCGCCGACGTGGGTTGCACCGTTGCGGAACGGGAGGTCGCCTTGACACACTTGCGCAGTTGCGGCGGTCGCGCATATCGCGACGCCTGCCACCGCACCAACTAGATAACTGAGCTTCACATGGCCTCCAGGCCAGGGGTGATCAGGTTCGCGAATTCGCACGACAGAGTGCCGAGCGGAGCTCGCACACCCTTTGGACGACGAGATCGTCGGGGGAGTCACCGATAGGGGCTGCCCCAGTGACTAATTTCCTGTGGCTTGCGGCGGGTTCGTTCGTCCGTCGGAGTCCGTGTTGTTCGTCCCCAGTAAGTCGAGCTCCGCATGGACCTCAGCAAGACAATCCACAGCCTTCCCAATTCCGCGACCGGTTACTTCGGCTCGATGGCGGACTCGTATGACTCGCTGATACACCGGGCCGTGCCGCGCTACGACGAAATGATCGCTCGGCTGCTCGACTACCTGCCTCCCGATCCGCGCCGAGTGCTCGAGCTCGGTTGCGGCACCGGCAATCTCTCCCTGCGGCTCGCGAAAACGTTCCCACGTGCTGAGCTCACCCTGGTCGATGGATCCGCCGAGATGATCTCGCTCGTTCGTTCACGCATCGACGAATCGAGATCCGATTCAAACTCCCGCTTCGCCTACGTTGAAACCCGCTTCGAGGCGCTCGATCTCCCCCCGGGATCTTTCGATCTCGTGGTCAGCTCGATAAGCCTGCATCACGTCGAAGACAAAGCTGCGCTCTACCGGCGGATCCGGGGTCTGATCCCTGCCGGCGGTCGCTTTTGTTTCGCGGACCAGATTCGGGGAGAGCCTGAATCGAATCATCGGGTGAACTGGGACCGCTGGCTGGACTTCTGTCGTGAACCCGGCCACTGCACCCATGAAGAGATTGAAAGTCTCCTGGATCACGCCGCGGCCCACGACCACTACGTGCCCTTGTCAGAGCACATCGCACTGCTGTCCGCCTCGGGGTTCACCGAAATCGATTGCGTCTGGCGGAACTGGATGTGGGGGATAGTGACAGCGACGGCGGTGTGAATCGCGCGCCCTGCCCGGCGGCCTTCTATTGACAGATTGTCCGCCTTGCAGTATCGGTGTAACTCCCACCCACCTCCAGACCAGCTGCACTCGCCGGCTAACGGGCGAGTCGCCGCGTCTGGTGGCCTCGCGTCACCACTCTCACCCTGTCTAGGGAGGATGTATGCGAATGAGTTGTGCTGTGCTGGCGCTCACCCTGCTTCTCAGCTCGGTCCCGGCTGCGGCGCAGACCCGCACGATCACCGGAACGGTTACCGATGCGGCGACCGGACAACCACTTGAAGGCGCCAGAGTGGGGGTGCGCGGAACTACGCTAGCCGCAACGACTGGAGCTGACGGCAAGTTTACGCTGGGCAACGTGCCCCAGGGCAACGTTGTCGTCGCGATAAGGAGGATCGGCAACAATTTCGTCGACCTTCCGCTGCCCGCGGGTCAGAACGAGCTGCGCGCGGCTCTAACGCGAGATCCGCTCCGCCTTTCGGATGTGGTGGTGACCGGACAAGCTACAACGGTCGACCGCCGCAACCTGGCGAACGCTGTGGCGACGGTTAGCGGTGAGGAAGTCTCGCGCGTTTCGGCGCAGACTGTGGAGCAGGCAATGCAGGGTAAAGTTGTGGGCGCTTCCATCCAGGCAAACTCCGGAGCGCCGGGCGGGGGAATGCAGATGCGACTCCGCGGCGTCACATCGATCAATGGATCCTCGGAGCCTCTTTACGTCGTGGATGGCGTCGTAGTGAGCAACGTTGCCATCCCTTCGAATCAGAACGCGGTGACGAGGTCCACACAGGGGTCGAATCCGTCTCTGACTCAGGACAATCAGGTCAATCGCATCGCAGACCTCAACCCAAATGACATCGAGAACATCGAGGTGCTCAAGGGCGCGTCGGCATCCGCGATCTACGGTTCGCGGGCGTCGAATGGCGTCGTGATCATCACCACTCGACATGGAAGATCGGGGGAGAGGCGTATCAACGAGACGCAGCGCATTGGCTTCTCGAAGATTTCCAACACGCTCGGCTCGAGGACTTTCACTTCACTGGCCGACGCGACTGCTGCGTTTGGCGCCTCGGCGGCGAATTTCTTCAAGCAAGGCGTCGTGTACAACCACGAGGACGAGCTCGCGGGCCATACCCCTATGTCGAGCGAAAACGTTGTGGATGTGAGCGGTGGTGACTCCGACACACGTTATTTCGCATCGGGCCTGTGGAAGCACGACGGTGGGATCATAGATAACACGGGATATGGGAAGCAATCGGTCCGCGCGAACCTCGATCAGGATTTCGGGACGCGGCTGAACTTCAGCCTCCAGACCGATGCCACCAAATCACTCGCCCAGCGCGGCCTCACGAACAACGACAACGCCAGTGTCAGCTTCTGGATGGTGTTCCCGTTCACGCCGAGCTTTGTCGACCTGCGCCGGAATCCCGACGGAACGTTTCCGCCGAATCCGTTCGTAGCCAGCAATCCGCTGCAGACGGCGGAGCTGATGAAGAACGACGAAAAGGTGCTGCGATCTATCCTCGCTGGCAGGCTGACGTACAACGCGATCCAGAGACAGGCGTACAATCTCAAGCTCACGCTGAACGGAGGAGCTGACCAGTTCTCTCAGGAGAACTCTCTTCTCTTTCCTCCGGAGCTCCAGTTCGAGCCGACGGACGATGGCGAGCCGGGTACGGCGCTCCTCAGCAACAGCAACAACGTGAACCTCAATCTCGGTAGTAACGCAGTGTTCACTTTGACGCCAGCGAGTGGTGCCTTTACGGCAACCACGTCGGTCGGAGTCAACGGCTCGAGCCGGGATCTCCGCACCTCGCGTATCGTGAGCAGGAATCTCGTGGGTGGACTGGGGATTGTCGGCGCGGGCACCGACGTTCGGGTGGTCGAGCAACGTCAACGTGTCGAGGATTTTGGACTTTTCGCGCAAGAGGAATTCCTGACTCTGAGCGAGCGTCTCCTGCTGACGGCGGGAGTCACCGCTGATCGCAGCAGCGCCAACAGTGACACCAAGAAGTACTTCTATTATCCCAAGCTCTCCGGCTCGTTACGATTCCCGCAGACTTTCCGTGGGACGGAGGAGGTAAAGGTTCGAGCCGCCTACGGCCAAACGGGAAATCAGCCGTTGTTTGGGCAGAAGTTCACGCCGCTGAGCGCGATAGAAAACATCGCCGGCTTGCCAGGGCTCGTCGTCCCGGTTCTGGGAACTGTGGGGTCCAGCAATCTTCATCCCGAGCGCCAGCGCGAGGTCGAGGCAGGAATCGACGCATC